>Ga0209591_10000230_pt1 | contig 73595 bp, 65 predicted proteins | sample MAT01_FD_187207 | JGI IMG/M metagenome (GOLD analysis project Ga0209591, IMG submission 187207) | Freshwater microbial communities from Lake Fryxell liftoff mats and glacier meltwater in Antarctica - MAT-01 (SPAdes) (version 2) | ecosystem: Environmental > Aquatic > Freshwater > Ice > Liftoff...
CTCAAATCCTTCGATGAATTTATCCCAGTGACACCTGTCGCCGTAAATTATTACACATGTAATATAACCGCCCCTCGAAAACGGCCGCTTTAGGGACAGGCTCTAAATAGAGATCCGAATGAAGAAGAGGGGGGGCTAAACCTGTATGGGTTTGTAGGAAACGCCCCGCCCGATTTGTTTGATGCATTCGGGGAGGCACCATTCGTTGGGAACTGCTATTTGTATGCTTGCGGACTGCCAGTAGGTTCGCCTGGACCCGATGGTAAACCAGTTCCGGACAAGTTCGGGGCATACCCAGGAATGTTCTCGGGTGCCAGCGACCCTGGGGGCGGTCGAGGAGCATTGGATTGCAACAAGGTAGCGAGTCGGATCAAGGGTGACTTTCCGAATAATCCGAATGTTGGCCCTCCCAACGCCAGCGGGAAGTGTTCTGTGGGATACCACAAGATTCGGCCCGAAATAACTCCAGACGGGGATGGATTCCACTTCAAGAGACAAGATCCAAAGGGCAAGTGGTCGGAAAAGCCGAATGACTTCGACCCCGCGAGGTCATGCCGACCAGATGGGCCGCTGACCAAAAGAGATAAGCAGTGTCCCGATATCTGCGTGCCGAATGGATCAGGCTACAAATGAAAACATTTTCGTTCCTGTTGGTCATTGGGCTTTTGCTTCCGGGTTGTAAGACGGACGACGTGCGTAGTCCTGAACGTTTGTCTTGTTGGATTTTGCCCTCCAAATTCAGGTCCGTGGTGTCTGACATTCAGCTCGCGACCGTGTTCGAGCAGTATGAAGGGAAGGCGGTTGTTCAGACCATCGAGATTGAGAAGTCCCGATACGTGGTGGTCCGGCTTCAGCCCAATAACGGTGCCAGCCTTTTCCCCTGCCTTGTGTATGAAAGAATCGATCCAGAGCTCTGGCATTTGAGGCGTTGCTTCTGGTTTTATTTCTCGAATTCATATAGGTGGAACCAGGTGACAGACCCTCTAACGGACAGGCTTTACGGTTAAGGAATCACGATGGGAAACATCCTCTCGGTAGAGGGTCTGGCACCTGGTTCTCTTGGCCAACGCCGTCCTGGGCGCACGAATCAAAGTTCCCACGATCGACGGGGACGCGTAGGAGACAGTGCCTGCCAGGTCTGAAGAGCAAGGGACTGCCCAATTACAAGGCGCTCAGACCTCTCGCCACTTCTGGGCGATGGGGATGCGGCGTCCCACTCCAAAGGCTTTGGTCGTTACTTTAATTCCGGGAGCGGCTTGGCGTCGCTTGTACTCGGTTCCATCGATGAGGCGGACCACTCGACGAACCACCAATGGGTCGAAGCCCTGGCTAATCAATTGGGTCGGGGATTGGTCGCGGACCACGTAGCCTTCCAGAATGGCGTCGAGAATCTCGTAAGGCGGCAGACTGTCCTGATCCGTTTGGTTCGGACGCAGTTCAGCACTGGGGGGTTTGGTGAGGCTCGACTCCGGGATTAGGACTTTTCCCGTTCGCCGGCGTGACTCCGCATTGATCCACTGGGCGAGGCGGTACACGAGGGTCTTCGGTATATCGCTGATCACCGCCAGGCCTCCGCACATGTCGCCGTAAAGCGTGCAATACCCGACGGCGAGTTCGGACTTGTTGCCCGTGGTGAGGAGCAGCGAGCCGAACTTGTTCGACATCGCCATCAGGGTGGTGCCGCGGAGGCGGGCCTGCAGATTCTCTTCGGTGGTGTCTTCCGCGCGGCCAGCGAAAAGCGGCGCGAGTTGAGACTTCAGGGCGAGGAACGGCGGCTGAATGGAGACCACGTCATAGGCAATGACCAAGTTGAGGGCGAGTTCCCGGGAATCGTCCAGACTGCCTGGGGAGCTGTATTCCGAGGGAAGGGACAGGCCGCGCACGTTCTCTGCTCCCAGGGCCGCGACCGCGAGACACGCGACCACGGCGGAATCGATGCCGCCACTGAGTCCGAGCACAGCCGACTTGAAGCCGCACTTGTGCAGGTAATCCCGGGTCCCCAGGACCAGCGCCTCATAGACCATTTGTTCATCGGTCCAATCGGCGGGTGGGGTGATCGCGGGCCGGTCGAAGTCGACCAACAGGTGATCCGAAGTGAAGGCTAACCCCCGGGAAATCAAACCGCCGCGGGCATCGTAGGCGCAGCTCTGGCCATCGAAAACCAGTTCGTCATTGCCGCCCACCAGATTGCAATAGGCGAGCGGGACCCCGCTTTTTGAGGCCAAACGCGACAACATCGCGTGCCGGGTTCGCTCCTTCCCCAGGTGCCAGGGGGAGGCTGAAAGGTTGACCAGCAGGTCGGCCCCCGCGGCGATGAGATCGGCCGCTGGGTTGGGCCGGTAGCGGCGGTCGGGCCAAAAATCCTCATCGTTCCACAAATCTTCGCAGATGGTTAGGCCGAGTCGGTGGCCGCGGAATTCCACCGGCATGTTCGTCTCGGCCGGTTCGAAATACCGGTCCTCATCAAACACGTCGTAGGTGGGCAAAAGGGTCTTGTGCCGAACTGCGCGCAGCTCCCCGTGAACGAGCAACGCGACGGAATTGGTCAGATCGCGTCCGGGATTGCGGGGATTACGGCCCACGAACCCGACCAATAGTCCGGTCTCACCGGTTCGCGTCGCCAGCCGCTGGAGGGCTTCCAGGTTGGCGCTGACCAAGCTCTCGCGGAGCAGAAGGTCGCGCGGAGGATAACCGGTCAGGGTGAGTTCGGGCAGGACGACTAGATCTGCTCCAGCGGTGACAGCCTGGTCATAGGCCGCGGAGACCTGAGATTCATTTCCCACCACGTCGCCCACCGTGGTGTTGAGTTGCGCAAGCGCGAGGCGCATGGAGATCAGTTAAAACCAAACTCCTCACGCAGGGTTCGCTTGCTGCTTTTCACGAGAGAGCCGACTCCGATGCCATTGCGCTCGTACCAACCGGGAGCGGTTTCGAGCACAAACTGAATTACCTGTGATTTCGAGGGCACGGGAGTTTGGTCCATTTTTTTAAGGCGAACGATTTCGGTAATGAGACCGTCGGCATCGATATAGGCGGCGTCGATGTCGAAGCTGACGTTTTTCATGTAGAAGGCGGCGCCCTGAGGTACGGGGAACACGAAGAGCATGCTTTCATTTTCGGCGATCTCTGGGCGGAACATGAGTCCGGTGGCCAGTTGCTGCAGGGTGAGGCACATTTCGGCTTCGATTTCTTTGGGGCCGACCCAGAGTTTGATTGTGGCGAGTTTCGGCTGGGCGTGACTGAGGTGAAGGGCTCGCGGGGCGTTGGTGGCTAGGGCAGGGGCCGGGGCAACCTTGGGTCCATCACACCCGGCGGTGGTGACCGCCAGCAAACCGGCGAGAAGCAGCAGGCATCTGAAACGCATGGGCCGAAGGTGGCGGGGATGAACCGCGGATTCAATCCTGCTGGCGCAGGGACCTTGCGGATGAAGTTGAGCGAGGAGAGTCAAAGGGGGGCGACGATCACTCTTTTCGGCGTCGCGGTGCGGGAGTTGGCCCCGAATGCGCGGGGTGGGCCAGGCAGACCAACCGGAGGCCTTCGAGGGTTAAGTTGGGTCGAACTTCGTTAATCTCGGGTAGATGCCGAGCCAATAAGGTCGCATAACCCCCGGTCGCCACCACGGGCAACTGTCGGGCACCCAATTCCCGCCGCACTTCTTGAATCAAGCCGCGAACCAACCCGCGGTATCCATAAACCGCTCCGACCAGCATCGCTTCGCGTGTGTTTCGGCCGATCACACCTCGGGGTTCGGCGATTCGAATGCGTGGTAGCAAGGCCGTCTTCTCGTGCAGGTAATCGGTCATGGCCGCTAACCCAGGTGCGATAATTCCCCCGATATACTTCCCGCGTCGATCCACCACGTCAAAGGTCACCGCCGTTCCAAAATCAACCACGACTACGGGCGCTCCAAAGTAATGGTGCGCCGCCACCGCATTGGCCAGACGATCCTGGCCAATCGTGCGCGGACGCGGGTAATCGATGCCCACCCCAGTAATCGTGTCGGGAGTCAATTGCAACGCCATCCGTCCCATCAGGGCAACCACCAGATCCTGGGCCGGTCCGGTTGCCTCGGGAACCACGGAGCAGAGTCCCGCTGTGGCGAGCTTCCGAAATCCGATCCAACGTTTCAATTCGGGCAAAGCGCGCCCGGCTCGGATCTCGGCCGTCGGGAAGTCGTGGGTGCGCACGATGCCGGTGGCGTTCGCCAAGCCGACGTGGGTGTGGGTGTTGCCGATGTCGAGCAGCAGGAGCATGACGATTAAAAGATTCCCAAAACGGTGACGTCACCGCCGACGATTCGTTCCAAGCGGCCATGTTCCGTGCGCAGGAGGAGGGCGCCCTCGTCATCCAGCGCTTCGGCCGTGCCCGTGATTTCCCGCGGACCTGTTCGAATACTCACTCGTTGTCCAATCGTGGTGCAGCGTTCCTCCCATTCATCCGCCAGGGCTGAAAAATGGCCTTCGCGAACCTGGCGATAGGCGTGATCCAGTTCTTCGAGCAAGGCAGCGGCCAGGGCTGGGCGGTCGACGGGATGACCGAGTTCCGCGGCTAACGAGGTGGCGATCGGTCTGACCTGAGGCGGGAAGTCCGGGGGCGCTAAATTCACATCGAGCCCCATACCAAGGACGACGTGACGGATGTGATCCAGTTCGGCCCCCAGTTCGAGGAGAATGCCGCCACATTTTCGCCCCCCAATAAGCAAGTCATTGGGCCATTTGATGTCGGGTAGGAGCCCGGTAGTTCGCTTAATGGCGCGGGCTCCGGCCACCGCGGCCATGACGGTAAGTTGGGTCGCTGCGGAGGGGTGAAGTTGTGGGCGAAGGAGGACCGAAAGCCAGAGACCTTTTCCGGCGGGAGATTCCCAGCGCCGTCCGAGGCGGCCTCGACCTTGTGCTTGGGCTTCGGCAAAAACAGCCACACCCTCGTCCACCCCATCGCGGGCCAGTTTGTCCACAATGTCATTCGTGGAAGCGGTCTCGAGGAAAACCTGGATGGTTCGTCCGATAACGCGGGTGGTCGGCATGCGGGCGATCAGGTCGTCAGCATGCAAGCGGTCGGGCGAGCCCCGCAGGAGGTAGCCCTGATGCGGGCTGGCGGTGATGTCATAGCCTAGTTTGCGCAGTTCCTCGATGCGCGCCCAAACTGCGGCCCGACTGATACCCAGGTCGCGGGCCAGATCGGAGCCGGAGGAACCGGCGTCATCGGAATGGCGCAGGGCAAAGAGGATCCGGGCGTCGGGGCTCACGAGAGGAAGTCTAGGCCCAGATCTACCGCCGGGGCGGAATGGGTGAGGGCGCCGATAGAAATGAGGTTCACGCCGGTTTCCGCAATGGAACGGACGGTTTCCAAGCGGACTCCACCGCTGGCCTCGGTTCGAGCCTGTCCGGCCACCCGGCGAACCGCTTCGCGCAGTTGGGCGATATCCATGTTGTCTAATAAGATGATATCGGCTCTGGCGGCCACGGCCTGGTCGACCTGTTCCAGGGTGTCGGTTTCGACTTCCACCTGGAGAGAGGGCCAAGCATCCCGGGCTCTTCGGACCGCGGCGGCGATTGGATTGGGTTGGGCGTTGGCCAAGGCGGCGAGGTGGTTGTCTTTAATTAGGACCAGATCGAACAACCCCGTGCGATGGTTTACCCCGCCGCCGCAGGTTACGGCGTATTTCTCGAAGCGGCGCCATCCGGGAGTGGTCTTGCGGGTGTCCAGGATTTGCGCGCCGGTGCCCGCCACGGCGGCGACAAAGCGGGCCGTGGCCGTGGCAACGCCGCTGAGGCGTTGCACGAAGTTCAGGGCCACCCGCTCGGCCGTAAGAATCGTTCGGGCCGAACCACTCACTTCCAAAACCTCCGCTCCGGCCGCGAGCTGTTGCCCGTCGACGGCCCGAGCCGTCAGGCAGATATTGCGTGAAAGCTCCTGGAAGGTCAGTCGGGCGAAGGCGATTCCTGCCAAAACGAGGGGTTCTCGCGCGCGCAGGACCGCCCGGGCAGTCGCTTCGGGCGGAACACAAGCGAGGGTGGTGACATCGCCCGGGCCGACATCTTCGGCCAGGGCTTGGCGAATCGCCTCCCGGATTTCTTGGGTTTCCAGACCAATCATGGTTGGCAGGCTGGAACAAACCGGCCCTCGGGAAAACGAAAACGTTAACTCAAACGGCGCAGTCCGGGATCGGGCGGGGCCAGGGCGAGCAACTCGCCGACACACCGGGTCTGTCCGGGCAGGATGAAGTTCGGGGCGAGTTCCGCGAGCGGGGCGAGGACAAACCGGCGGAGGTGAGCCCGTGGATGGGGGAGGATAATTTGAGGAGTGGATCGCGTTTGCTCGCCCCAGGCCAGGAGGTCCAGATCGAGTGGACGGGCTTCGTTCAGGACTATTTTGGGCGTCCGACCCGCCGCCCGTTCCAAGGTCTGGAGTCGGGCGAGCAAGGTTTCGGGCGTTTCCGTTGGCGACGGAATCAATTGCAGGACTGCATTCACAAACTTGGGCGACCCGGGCGGACAGTTCGCCGGTGTGCTCGACCAGAGCGAAGACGCGCGGGTGGGACCGGTTGACCACGCGCTTAACTCGCGCAGCGCCGCCCGAATTTGGGCCACTGGGTCACCCAGATTGGCGCCGAGCGCGATAAAGACTTCTGAAGTTGGAAGGTCGGCTCGCACAAAGGAATCGTTGAACACCCGTTTATCGGCGTCGATTGGGGGTTTCGGATTTTGGGGTTTGCCTCAGCGCAATCCGAGGACGTCCTGCATCGAATAGATTCCCGGCGGTTGCCCGACCACCCACTTCGCGGCCCGCAGCGCCCCCAGGGCGAAGGTATCACGACTGCTGGCCTTGTGCGTTAGTTCTACTCGCTCCCCATTGGCCGCAAAGATCACCGTATGATCGCCGACCACGTCGCCACCCCGGAGGGCGTGGATTCCGATTTCACTGGCGGTGCGTTCCCCGGTGATGCCGTGGCGTCCGTGCCGGAGGGCATCGGAGAGTTGCACTTGGCGAACCTCGGCCAGGATTTCGAGCAAGGTCGTAGCGGTGCCGCTGGGCGCGTCCTTTTTGAGTCGGTGATGCATTTCCACGACTTCCAAATCAAAGAAAGGGCCGAGAATCTCGGCGGCCTTCCGGGTCAGCCAGAAGAGGGTATTAACCCCGGTGGAGTAGTTCGAGGCCCAGACAATCGGGATGCGCGTGGCGGCTTGCCGGATGAGCTGTTTTTCAGATTCGGTATGACCGGTGGTTCCGATGACCAGAGCCCGACCGTGCTGGGCACAGAGTTCGGCCACCGCGGGGGTCACCTCATGAAAAGAGAACTCGATAATGACGTCGGCCTGGGGAATTACCTGGGACAAATCGTCACCTTGGTCAACCGCTCCGGTTACGGTCAGATCGGGCTCGTGGATCGCTCCGGCGAGGAGGGCCTGCCCCATTCGTCCCTTGGCCCCGTTGATGATGAGTCGCGTCATGTGGGGACCGACTTATCAGTCAAACGGCCTGGGCTAAAGGGCAAACGTTCCCGGCTGCGCGCGTTTTAGTACCATTGACGCCGTGACCTTTTCAGTTGATTGCTAGTAGGTGAACGGCGTTTATGCCTTGAAATTCGGCCCTATGAAACCCACCTATTTACTCCCTGTTGTTCTTGCGGTCAGCCTGATCGCAGGCTGCCAAACAACTCATTCATCCAAGAGCGGATCCGCCGCCTCCTCGGTCCTTCCGAGCGGCGCTGGATTCGATACTGCTCAATTGGTTACTGCCTTCAAGAATGCGGATACCGAGACGACCCGACTCGTCCAGGAGGCGGTTACCTCCTTGGGTAAGAAGGATTGGTCGGGAGCGCTGACTCACCTGCAAAAGATTCAGGAAATTCCCGGTCTTACCGCGGCTCAGGCTGACTCCGTTAAGAGCCTGATTAGTGGATTAAATACTAAGTCTAAATAATTTTCTCCGGGCTAGGACTGAGCCCCTCAAAAACCCCGCTCCTAGGCGGGGTTTTCATTGGAACCGGTTGGAAAACTCGAGGAGGTGCTGCGGCTTTAGGCCAGCATTCCCAGATCGCGTAGTGTCTGTTCTACGATCGTGCGGCAGTGGGCGCTGGCCGGAACCAAAGGGAGGCGGACCTCGGCCTCCATTTGCCCGAGGAGCGCCAGGGCGGCTTTGACCGGCACGGGATTGGACTCGACGAAGAGGTTTCGGAAGAGCGGAAACAGCTTGGCGTGGAGTTTTCGGGCGCCGCGGAGATCTCCGGCGAGGAAGCGGGAAACCATTTGGGAAACGGCCCGCGGAGCGACGTTGGAGGCCACGCTGACCACTCCTGACGCGCCCACGGACATGAAGGGCAGCGCCAGGGAATCATCGCCACTGAGGATGGTGAACTTGGGGGGCAGGGCGGCTCGGAGTTGGCTGACTCGGTCACAGGATCCCCCCGCTTCTTTGATCGAAACCACTGTCGGGCAATCGGTGGCCAGGCGGATCACGGTGTCGATGCCAATCTCGATGCCGCAGCGGCCGGGAATGCTGTACAGCATCAGCGGAAGGCGCGTGCTTTGGGCAATCGCTTTGAAGTGCTCGTAAAGGCCTTCCTGGCTCGGTTTGTTGTAGTACGGAGCGACCTGGAGGGACGCGTGGGCGCCGACGGTTTCGGCGCGTTGGGTCAAATAAATGGCTTCGCGGGTGGAATTGGCCCCGGTGCCGGCAATGACTGGAATCCGCCCATCCGCGACCTTCACCGCGAGTTCGATCACGCGAATGTGTTCATCGAAATCGAGGGTAGGGGATTCCCCGGTGGTGCCCACCGGAACAATTCCGCTCACGCCGCCCTTGATCTGCGCACGGATGAGTCGGGTGAGGGCGGCCTCATCGACCTTGCCCTGGTGAAACGGAGTAACAATCGCGGTAAAAGTGCCGGTAAACATGTGCGAAACGCGACCAGCCTTCGCGCAAGCGCCTCGGGTTGGGAAGGGATTTCTGGACGATCCCATCGCGCCGGACGTTTCTGGGGAGTTTCAGTTCCCGGGTGGGCGTAGAGAATCTCAATGCTTCCCTCCACTCCGCCCGATCGTAGGGGTGGCCCTCGGGGATGAGGGGAAGGGGGCGGGTTGCCGACCGGCCTGCGGTTCTGTCCCTGAGCGGGGGGCATCCTCGGGGATTGCTCGGGGTGGCTGTTGCTCATTTTCGGATTTCATGCACTGATTGGCCTTGTTGTGAGCGCTCGTGTCCTTCCAGTTCTCGCGGCCTTGGCCCTTGGCCTGGTGCTCGGCCTTTGGCTGGCGCCCCGGAAGGGTGGGAGGAAACCCGTGGCGGGGGCGAAGACTGCGGGGGTGGAAATCCCTCGGGAAATTGGGAAAAACACCCGCAACATCAGACCCGTCTTTACCGAGGCCCTTTTACGCCCGGAACAACTCACAGCGGCCTTCGCTGAAGTGCGGGCGGAGCCCGATCCAGAAGTTCGCCGAGATCGCTTGCGCCTCTTGGCCGCACGCATCGCACCAGCCGATTCCGCCGCCAGCCTGCTGCTTGCCCGAGAGGTCCTTTCCGATGAATTGTTCCCCATTTTTCGCAATCGGTTGCTGGAACTCTGGGCACCGCGGGCGCCCGCGGCCGCCATGGCCTATGCGCAATCGGTACTTCCGCGGTGGGAACGGGAGCAGTGTCTGCGCTGTGTGATTCAAGGCTGGGCTCGCTACGATGCCTCCGCGGTGTTGAATTGGTTTTCGCGACTCTCGGCTGGGGCGGATCGGCGGCAGGGAGCCCGATTGTTGGGAGAAGCCCTGGGCTTGTATGCCCCGACCGCGGGACTCCAAGCGCTCAAGTCACTGACCAAAGGGAGTGAGCGCCGGGACTTCTTGCAGCCGTTTTTTGAATTATGGAGCACGGTTGATCCGGCTGGGGCAGCGCAAGCCGGACTCCGCGAACTTACCGGCGCCGAGCAGCGCGGCGCGCTGGGAATTCTCCTGGCGCGTTGGGCCCAGACCGATCCGGATGCCGCAATAGCCGCCCTGAAACAGAGACCCCCCACGGGGGCGGGGCGGGAGTTGTGGAACGTGTTTTTGGATCGATTGAGCCAGGACGATCCCGCCCGGGCCGCTCAGCTCGCCGCGGGCGTTGAAGGGGCCACCACCCGAAACATGTTTCTCGGTACTGTGGCTCGCAATTGGGCGGCCCGCGATTCGGAAGCAGCCCGGTCCTGGGCGGCAACCTTGCCCAAAGGGGCGGCGCGGGACTTGGTCATGAGTCAGGTTGCGGCCAGCATTGTGGAACAGGATCCGCACGGGGCTGCTGAGTTGTTGACCCAGAACGGTGCGGGCAGTCGGGAAACCTGGATGTTCCGCAATGTGGCGGCGGCCCTCGCCGAAACGGACCCCAAGGCCGCTCTCGAGTGGGCCGCCAATTTGCCCAACACCCTCGCTCGCCGGGATGCGCTGTCGGGGGTCTTGGAATCCTGGGCCGGTGAAGATCCTCAGGCCGCGGCGGCGCACGCCCGTTCCCTGGGGCCGGGACAGTTGCGCGACCAAGCCTTGCAAAGCGTGGTAAATATGTGGGCCAACCAGGATCTATCCGCCGCGACCGAATTCGTGCGGCAACTTGAGCCGGGACGGGGGCAGCAACTGCTGGGGCAGCAACTGGCTTGGCGCCTCGCGGCCGAGGATCCTAAAGTCGGATTGGAATTTGTGGATTCCTTCCCGGTAGGACCGGCGCGCAATCAGTTCGCCGCCAACTTCGGAGTGAGCTGGGCGCAAAACGATCTCGAAGGCGCCGTTACCTGGATGAAGACCCTCGAGGAGGGACCCATGAAACGCCAGGTGGTGAATCAAATGCGGGATGCTTGGGTTGACCAGGATCCCGAGGGCGCCGCGGCCTATGCCTCCTCGTTGATCGATCCAGCGGCGCAACGGGAGTTTATCAGTGGCCTAGCCAACCGCTGGGCCGAGCAGGATTCGGAGGCTGCGGTGACGTGGGCCAAGTCACTTCCGGACGCCGCCCAACAGGGGGCCGCGCTGGAAGTCGTGGCCGAACAGTTGAGCCGAACCCAGCCGGCGCGGGCGGCTCAGCTCGCCTTGACCCTGCCGGCGGACCAGCAGAGTGGGGCGTTGCTGAATATTGTGGGCAACTGGTCGACGATGGATCCCGCCGCGGCCGCGGAATGGGTCGCCCGTTTCCCGTCCGGTGAACTGAAGGAACAGGCCGAGGTCCGTCTGGTGGATCAATGGGCGGGCCAGGATCCCTTTACAGCCGCGGCCTGGCTGACCCAGCAGCCGGACGGCAAGGCCCGCGATGAAGCTTCGGTCGGACTGGCGCGGAATCTTCGCGATCTCAGTCCGACGGCAGCGGCGGCCTGGGTTGATGCGATTCGGGATAATGAGCGCCGCTTGAGTGCTCAAAACGAACAATTTGCCTGGTGGTTTTCCGAGGACCCTGAGGCCGCCCGAGCCTGGCTCGGGCAGACGTCCGTGCCGGCCGAGGTTCGTCTTGAGTGGGAGCAGCAACTGGAACCGGCGCCGTAGCGGGGCCGGCGTTACCCCAAATCCAGGCGAGGAAACAGACCAGCGGATTTTTAGGCTTTTCGCACGCGACGCCACCGGCGCAGCCGATCAAAGGAGACGTCGAGCACCCTCGGCGAGGATGCCGCAAGAACTCTCTGCTGGTGGCCGACGTAAAGAACCACCGTCCCGGCTGAATAGGATCGTTTTCGCACGGAACTAACCGCCTGGATTGCTTCGTAGTGTCAGGGGGCGCGAGTGGATCCGAAGCTGGAACGACCGTTTGCGGGCGGGGCGGTGGATCGTTTGACGGGGGTTGGCGTTGGCTCGGCCATCTGCGCCCACCACCGGGATCGACCGGCCTCCCGGGCTGGGGCAGCGCCAGAGTCCCTGACGCAGCACTCCGGCTCATTTTCCGACGGTCGCTAAGATTTCGCGCTTGTGTCCCACTCCCGATGGCCTAACCAGGCGGGCATGCTGATCACGCGTCTTCACTTCGCCTTCCCGCCAGTCCTAATGACAGTGGCCTTCCTTGGGCTGTTGGCCTATTCCGCAACGGCGGCGGAGGCGCCGGCCGAGACGCCGGGGAACCAGGGTGATGGCAGTTTCACCGTCGGACCCAACTACGCGATCGATCCCGATCTTACCGACCTGGGAAAGCCGAAGGGGAAGAGTTTCGAGTTCACGATGCGCTTGGCTGACAGCACGGTTTTCAAGGGCGTTGATACGTCGCTTGAACCCGACAAGAAGCCGGTGCGGAAAGAGCGGAAGATTTTCGTTTATGTGCCGGCTTCCTACAAAAATGGCATCCCAGCGCCCGTTCTCGTTATCCATGACGGACCGGGACAGCTCGGCCTGGTCCGCTACGCCCTCGACAATCTGACCGTCTCCGAGAATCCGAGCCGGATGCTTCCGCCGTTCATCGCGGTGGCCGTTGAAAATGGGGGCGACGACGGCAAGAACAGCGAGCGAGGGCTGGAATACGACACGATGTCCGACCGCCTGGCCCGCTTTATCAACGACGAGGTGCTGCCAGCCGTGCTGAACAACGCCGAGGTGAAGGCGGCCTATCCCGGGATCGCCTTTACCGACAATCCGTGGGGCCGGGCTGTCATGGGCTGCAGTTCCGGCGGGGCCGCGGCCTTAACCATGGGCTGGTTCCGGCCGGACCTGTTCCGACGGGTCATCGCCTATTCCGGCACCTTCGTTGACCAACAAGATGATGACGCGACCGAAGAAGCCAAATTCCCGCTCGGCGCTTGGGAATACCATTCCAGCCTGAAGCTGATCGAAAAAAGCGAAAAGAAACCGCTGCGAATCTTCACGCACGTCTCGGAAAACGACCTGCGGGCCAATGATCCGGAAGCGACCTATCACAACTGGGTCATGGCCGGCCAGCGGACCGAGGCGGCACTCCAGAACAAAGGCTACCCCCACCGCTTCGTGTTCAGCCGGGCCAGCAAGCACTGTGACGGGCGAGTCTTTCAGCAGACCCTGGCGGACACGCTTGTGTGGGTGTGGCGCGGATACCGCGCCGACTGAGCCGGAGACCGCGCTACACGACGCTGCGGCGAACTGGCTTGTCATGCTTGATGGGGCCGAGGCGCACGACGTTGTCGGGATCAAAATCCGTCAGCTTCAGCCAGTCCTCAGTCAGGTCGCCCGTCGGGAACTGATCGTTCTCGGCGTACTCGGCGCGCAGGGCGCCCAATAAATCCTCCCGGGTAAGTTCGCCCTCGGAGCGTGTCTCAATCGCGCGTCGAATCGCCAGACTCTTGGCCCGCTCGACCACTGCGGCGATGATGGCGCCACTCGCCAGATCGCCCCGAAACAGCACGTCACGTCGGCCGCTCCGATAGACGACTTCCAAAAATTCATCCTCCGGGCGACGGGCAAAATGCGCCTCGGCCAAGGTCTCGGCCAGGATCGCCCGCGGTTCCTTCAGCGGCAGGGATTCTTTCAGATAAATTTCGTAGATACGGCGGGCTCCCTCGCGGTCGGGTCGACGCACCCGGATTTTTCGGTCAATCCGGCCGGCCCGAAGGATGGCTGGGTCGATCAGATCAGGACGATTCGAAGCGAGAATCACCACCACGTTGGCCAGCGGTTCCAATCCGTCCATCTCGGTGCAAAACATGGGCACCAGCGTCGATAGAATACTGTTGAATCGGCCACCCCGGCGGGTGCCCAAGATACTTTCGGCCTCGTCGATAAACAGAAAGGCAAGTTGACCGTCCCGGGCGCGTTCCCGGCATTGGGCGAACAAATCGCGCACCTGGCGTTCACTCTCACCCACCCACATGTTGAGGATTTCAGGACCCTTCACATGGAGGAAAAACTCGGGGTGATCCTCGCCCGTCTGAGCGCGCAGTTGTTCCCGAAGATTCCAAGCCGTGGCTTTGCCCAAGAGCGTCTTTCCGCAGCCCGGAGGTCCATGCAACAGAAATCCCTTGGGTACGGTATGGTCAAATTTCTGGAACAAATCGCGATGCAGGAACGGCATCTCGATGGCCTCTCGGATGGATCGGACGGCTTCATCCTGGCCGCCGACCGAAGACCACGGAGTTTCGCTCACGGTTTCCAAGGATCGTTCAATCCGTTTGCCCACTCCGAGAACTTCGAGGGCGACGCGCTGGGTTGGATCCAGACGCAGTTCCATTCCGGGCTTCAACTTCTCCTTGGTGAGGAGGGTTGCCCGGATCACGACGGTGCCACTCCCGCCCATTTCGGTGCCAATACGAAGGCGGCCATCTGCCAGGGCCTCGTCAACGCGCACCACGGGTCCGCTGCGATCGTATCCCAGGCTGCGCACCACGGCGAAGGCTTCGTTGCACAGGACGCGTTGGCCCGTTTCGAGTCCGGAAAGGGGGATCGCCGGATCCACCCGGCAGACGTAGTCGGTGCCACCGACGCAGACGAGGGCCTTGTCGCGATCCAGGCTGCTGAGAAAGGTGCCGACGCGGAACGCCGGGGAGCGGAGTTTCTCAATAATTTCCTCAAATTTTTCGAGGGCTTGCCGCGATTGGTCGTTCAGATCTTCGAGGTTGGCCACGCGATCCCGCAGGAGACGAAAGTCCAGCGCGGAGGAATCAAGGGGTGGGATCCGGCTGGCCATAAGGTCGAGAATTTGGAGCGCCGAGAGCCGGTCGAGCTCTTCCGCCAAAAGGAGCTTTTCCAGCGGCGGGAAGGTTCGGGGCCAAGCCTCGTCGGGTCCGGGTTTTGGAGAGGTGCCTTCGGCGGCTTTTTTCTTCGGCTCAGCCATGAGGGAAACTACGAGCCAACGACCGGGATGCAACCGGGTGTCGCTGATACTCCAGCATGCCTTGGGCCCTCGGACTCCTTCGTCTTCGTCCACCTTCGCGCGTCCCACGAATCGGTTGGTGTCGGCGAACTCTCCGCTGACGCCGCCTTCGCCCTCAGCTAGCGTTTCCGGCATGGCACGTCACGTCGGGCTTCTACTGGCGCTCTTCGTTTTGTTCCGATGGGGAGCCGCGGACCGGCCGGAGGTGTGGGTGCCGGACTTAGCGCGGGATTTTGAGGGGGTCGAAGTGTTCCGGAACGGGGTGGCCAGCGCTCAAACTCCCAACGGGCCAGCCCTGGAAGGATCGGAAGTTCGTATCCACATCCTGACGGGCCAGGATACCTATCGAGTTCAGGAGGCTATCCGCGTCTTGAACAATTCCGGAATCGGCCCGACCCAGTCGGCTCGACTGGAAGCCATTCGCGATCTTGCCGGTACCCACGACCCGGCGGCGGTGGCGGCCTTGCAGGCTGAGGCGCGCCGAATAACGGCACCTTCCCAGTATCGGGCGGAGGCGGTGTTGGCCCTGACGGGTTCGCATGAAGATCACCTCAGTATGCTGACACCCCTGCTCACCAACGCGCCGACGGAGGTGCAAGTGGAGTTAATCCGCGGGTTGCGCTCCTGGACCCGTGTTCCCGGGGTGAAAGCGGCTTTGGAACCCTTCGCACAGGGCACGGGGGCGGTAGCCGAACACGCCCGTCTGGCCCTGGGGCGAGGGCGGCCTCGTCCGGCGGATGACGCGGGTTGGCAAGCGGTGTTATCGGCTGGACCGGGCGAAGTGGCCGCGGGACGCCGGGTGTTTTTCTCCCCGGGTGCGAGTTGTGGGAAATGTCACCGGATTGAAGGGCGGGGCGGGCTGGTGGGTCCCGACCTTTCCCTGGTGGCGCGTGGTTTGGACCAGGAACGATTGCGGCACTCCTTGGTGGAGCCTTCGCTCGAGGTCGCGCCCCAGTTTACCCAGCACCTGGTGGAAACCGTCGGAGGTGAGGTTTTCGGTGGCCGCGTATGGGCGGAACCTCTGGAGGGAAGCCTGGTCCTCATCAATGGTGAAGGGACCGTCTATACGATTCCGCTGAAACAGATTCGTGAACGGCGGATTGAGACGATGTCGCTCATGCCGGACGGGCTCCTGGAGGGCCTGACCGACCAGGATTTCCGCGACCTGATGGCTTTTCTCGAGTCGCGTAAATAGTTACTGGTTGATCCCACGAAAAACTAGACGAACGCCGTTTAGCCTGGATCGTACGGCGCGCATGAACCTTCGAGTGTCCGACTACCTCCACTTCGCTCGCGTGCTGATTTGCACGACCGCCGCAACCGTCACGCTCATTGGCTCGGCCCTCCCAACCCAAGGGGCCGATTGGCGGCAATGGCGCGGTGAGGGGCGCGAGGATCATTCGCCCGACACGGGTCTCTTAAAATCCTGGCCCAAGGAAGGGCCGCGCCGGCTATGGCTGTTTGAGAATGCGGGTTTGGGGTACGGGGGCTATTCGCTCGCGGACAACCGCCTCTTTACGGTCGGTTTGCGCGAGGACAAGGAATTCCTGATCGCCGTCGATTCCGAGAAAGGGACCGAGGTATGGAGCGCCTTCCTTGGACCTAAATATTCCAACGGTTGGGGCGACGGCCCGCGGATGACTCCGACCGTCGAGGGCGACCGAGTTTATGCCATTGGAGGCAATGGCCTCCTGGTTTGCACCCAAATCGCCGATGGTAAAGTGCTTTGGCAAAAATCCCTGGTGAGTGATCTGGGTGGGGTGCGGCAAAACTGGGGCTTTACCGAATCGCCCTTGATCGTGGGTGATCAGATTTTCTGCACCCCGGGCGGGCCCCGCGGAACTCTCGCCGCCTTGAACAAGACGACGGGCGAAGTCCTTTGGCGCACCACGGATTTGACGGACGCCGCGCAGTATTCCTCACCGATTCTCGTGAACCACGGCGGAAAGTCGCAGGTGGTTCAGTTGGTGGAAAGGAAGTTTTTTGGAGTCGATCCCAGCAACGGTAAAGTGCTGTGGACTTCTGATTTTCCCGGTAAAGTGGCCGTGATTCCGACGCCCATTCATCATAACGGGATCGTCTTTGTGACAGCGGGTTATAGCGTTGGCTGTAAGGCAATTCGCTTGGGTTCCAGCCAGAATCCGGAAATGTTATATAAGAACAACGTGATGAAAAACCATCACGGCGGTGTCGTTCGGGTGGAGCAAAATCTTTATGGTTACAGCGACGGTTCGGGCTGGGTTTGCCAGGATCTGAAGACGGGCAAGGAAGTGTGGGCGAATAAGAGCCTGGGCAAGGGATCCGTCCACTATGCTGATGGCATGCTGTACTGCGTGGAAGAAGACAGCGGAACGGTGGCGTTGGTCGAAGCCTCACCCACGGGATGGAAGGAAACCAGCCGGTTCAAGCTGAGCCCGCAAAGTGAGCGGAGGCATCCGCAGGGAAAGGTCTGGACGCATCCGGTCGTGGTCAATGGTCGCCTGTATCTGCGGGATCAGGAGTTGCTCTATTGCTATGAGGTGAAGGGTAAGTAGGGACTTGGGCTGAGAGTTGAGAGTTAAGAGACGGGGGATTTTTCGCACCGAGGCACGGAGGCGCCGAGGCAAGCGGGAGTAGCGCGGACATAGCTGTCTGCCGTACCGCAGGTTTTCCAACCTGCTGCTTCGGGAACCGTCCGTAAAATCGCTGAGGCGCGGAAAGGGGAAGACTGAGTGCAAATTCTGGCCGATTGGTTTTGCCTCGGCTGGGAACGGCATCGCGCACTATCCCGACCCATTCAGCTTTCATACTTACGCACCCAGCGGGCGGGCGCCTCGGCACGGGGCAGCGCTTGCTCCTGTCTCTCAACCAGCCTTCTTCCTTTGTGACTCCCAGATATCTAACATAAATTTTGTCCGGTTTGGTAATACCTGATCTTATTGTAATAGGTGGAATATCTCCTAGGTTATAAACCAAGATTCGATCAATTGGGATTTCATTTTGAGTGATCGTCCAGCCTGAAATAATCTCACTTGGCACTCCATATTGGGCATCTAGTACTGGAGATTCCTGAGATTAGGATTATCAAAATCCAAGTTGATAAAATCTCCCCCGGTCGCTGAAACAAAGAGAGAGGCGCTGGAGCATCCGGTCAAAATTTGAAGTAGGGTTCTCATGGGACAACGACAGTTTTCATAATTCCCTGGCTTAAATTTGTGAACGATCCAACCCCGCTGGTTTTTAGCGCCAAAGCTTTGACCAGGCAATAGTGAGTTCCCGATGGCACTGAGGTATTCGTAAATCAATCTTCCACCGGCCCAGTTGCGAACGGCGGGTTAGACGTTGAAATCGGGGCCGAGGTAGATTTCTCGGGCTTTGGGATCGTTGGCCAGGAACTCGGCCGAGCCTTCACAGAGGACTTCGCCTTTATGAATAATGTAGCCACGGTCAATGAGCTTCAGCGTCTCCCGGACGTTGTGATCGGTGATTAGAATTCCTAGACCACGCTCTTTCAGTCGCCGCACAATCTTCTGAACTTCGTACACGGCAATCGGGTCAATCCCGGCGAACGGTTCGTCAAAGAGCATCAGTTTCGGACTGGTGACGAGGGCACGCGTGATTTCCAGCCGTCGCTTTTCCCCACCGCTCAACTGGTACGCATAACTCTTGGCCAGCGGGGTTAAATCCAGTTCCTCGAGTAAATACTTAAGCCGAGTCGCGCGTTCCTCCCGGTTGCCTTCGCAGGTCTCCAGGATCGCGAGTAGGTTTTGCTCTACCGTGAGCTTACGGAAGACGCTGGGTTCCTGCGTGAGGTAACCAATACCCCGACGGGCTCGCTGGTGCATCGGCAGGCGGGTGATGTCGTTTCCCTCAAAGGCCACTTCTCCGGCATCGGGCCGGACCGCGCCGACAATCATATTGAAACTCGTCGTCTTGCCAGCGCCGTTCGGGCCGAGCAGCGCAACAATTTCGCCGGCGTTGACGTGGATGGAAACGCCGTTAACGACTCGGCGACCCTTGTAGGCCTTGGCCAGGCCCTGAACAGTCAGCAAACGATTCTCTTCGGCCATGGAATTCACTTGGCCGGAGCCGGAGCCGGACGGGGGGCGAGGTTGGCCTCTTTGGGCAAAGCGGCCGGGTTGATGATCATCTTGAAGTTGCCTTTGGCCCCGAGTCGGTCGTTTGCGCGGTCAAAGGTGATCTCGTCGGCTTTGAAGGAGCCTTCGCTCCGTTCCACCCAAGGCTGACCCGACTCCGGCGAACCGGTCAGGGTCACTACGTCATTCGTACCCGTGTAGATGGCGAGCGCCGCGTAGACCCGATTAGTGGACGACCCGCGCAGGGGCAGGGCGGAGTTGGTGGAAGGATTCTCCACCAAGGTCATGACCACCCGATTGCTGGCGATTAGGCGATCGATCTGACTCCCGCCGGGCAGTAGGCGAATCCGCAGATCGTCGCAGTCCAGATCGAGCACTCCGGGGTAACGAAAATGGACATTGCCGGAGAAATGATAGAAGCCCTCCCGCAAATCGAGGGTGCCCTGGTCGGCGTCCAGTTTGCCTTCGCCAATTTGTTGTTCAGCGGCGGGCAAGCCCAGGACAGCGGCCAGTCCGACGGACAAGAGGGGGAGTCGAGAAGTCATGGTCGGGCGAAAAGGGAGGAAGAGCGGGCGGAAAGGCGAAAGGTGGCCTGGACGCGGTTGGACAGTTGTAACCGTTCGGATTCCTGATCCCAGGCGAAGCCGACGGCACTCAGCGTAAAGGCGCCGCCGGCTTGGGTCAGGTGCAGGGGGCCACTGGAGTTGATCTGCCGGGTGGAGAGGTTCAACTGACACTCCGGGGCGGTTCCCTGAAGGTTAGGGGTGCCGTCGGGTTGGTAGGTTTCGACCTGGAAATTCTTGATCTGCACCAGGGTCACTGACAGGGGCTTATGTTCCGAACCGGTGAAGAGGGCCACGGTCTTGCCTTCCTTCTTGTAGGGTAGGGAAAAGCCGGTCGCCCGAGATGGGGCGTTCGTGGTTTTGGCTTGTCCCCAGCCGGCGACGGTCGATCCGACGGCGCACAGGAATAAAATGGTGAGTGATGGCTTCACGCAGTGGCTCCGGGATTTAAGCACAGACCTTGGCCGGGGAACAAAGATTGTCGGTTGAGTTCTGGCGGTACCGAGACGTGTCAGCCGGTTGAGTTTTTCGACGGGTCTTTAGGCCATGAATTTCGCAATCACGGATTCCCAACGATTTTGGGCCTGCAACACCAATTCCACCACCTCGCGGACCGCTCCTCGACCCCCACCCGCCCGGCAAACGTAATGGGCAGCCGCACGAGCTTCCGGACGCGCATCGGCGGGGGCGGCGGCAAATCCCGCCCGGCGCAGAGCTCCGACGTCCACGACATCGTCGCCCAGGTAGGAGATTTCGTCCCAGGTCAGTCCCGCGCGCTGCAGCAATTCGCCGATGCTTTCGACCTTGAGCGCGGGGGACTGGTGCAGGAAATCGATTTTGAGATCATTGGCTCGCTCCGTGGTGGCTGGGGAGGGACGGGCCGAAACCCAGCCGACCTTGAGTCCGGCCTCTTGAAGTAGCCGGAGTCCAAACCCGTCGCGGATGTCGAAGGCTTTCAATTCGCTGCCGGCTGCGCCCATGATCACGGTGCCATCGGTGAGCACGCCGTCGACGTCACAGAGGAACAGCTTCACACGTTGGAGTCGGGGCAGGAGATCAGCGGGCACGGGCATGTCGGGGGAAAGAAGACGGGGAAATAACCCCAGGACAAACCCCAAAACGCATCAAACTTCCCCATCGGCGAGCGTTTTGGCGCCGAGAATCGTCCAGGCTTGGATGATCCGGCCTGCTTGCACGTCGAAGATCATGATCAGTTCGAGCGACCCGCAACCCTCGAGGAACGTTCGAGACACGGTTTCGTGATCGATCACGATATTACCCATCACGAGCCGTCGGCGAAGCGTGGCGTGCAGATTGGGTTCCTGGAACCGAGCCTCAAAGCGCTTCCGCAGTTCGGTTGAACCTTGCGCGAGCAAGTGGGAAGGATGTTCGAAGAGGCGGGCGTCGTCCGCATAGAGGCGAGGAGTGCGTTTACGTCACGGGCGTGGTAAGCCTCCAGTTGCCGTTGCACGACGGATTCGGGATCGAGGGCAGGATTCATCAATTTTGAGGGAGTAGGGCGGAATCCACCCCCCTTACTTGAATGATCCTATTTAAAAAATCTAAGTGGGATTCTGACGCGGCTGTTCCGAATCTGCTGGGCCCGCCTCGACAAGGATTTAATCGCGGCCGGATTCGTTGGAAAACAACGACGGTATCAGTCGGGTCCAATGAGCGTGATATTGACCTCGACCTCCATCTGCCGCTCGGTCGTGCCGCGATAGTGGCCGCGGACGGGGGTGACGTCGGCGTAGTCGCGACCGACGGCGATTTTGACGTATGTTTCGTCCGGGGCACGATTGTGGGTGGGATCGAGAGCACACCAGCCCAGATCGGGCACGAAGACTTCCACCCAGGCGTGGGTGGCACTGGCGGTCTCCGTGGCCAGATAGCCGCTCACATAGAGGGCTGGAATCTTGACTGCTCGGCACATGCCCAGCATGACGTGAGCAAAGTCCTGGCAGACTCCAACGCGTTGCTCGAGGACCTCGGTCATGCGGGTATGCACATGCGTGCTGTTGGGCATGTAGGTTAAATGACCATACAGAAACCGCATGATGGCCACCGCCGACTGCCAGATATCGGTTTGCCCCGCGGTAGCATCCAAGGCGAGGCGCCAGGTGGCCGGATTAATATCCACATAGCGGCTGGGCTGCAGGTAGTCGAAGCCCCGCTCGTATTGAGCGGCTTCGGGCAACCGCGTCAACGGTGCCGGGGTGGCGTCGAGCGACACCGATTGATTCCGGGTGGTCACCTGAGTCAGAGATTCTATCAACAGGTGGGAATGAGCTTCCGGGATTTCGAAATGGTGGACCCAATTCTTGAAGAAGTCCTCGTAGTGCTGAAGGCGGCCCGGTGGAAGGACCTTGAGCAGGAAGGATTCAACGGTCTGGTGCTCGTTGGTGACCGGTTTGAGCCGCACCTCATTGAAGCTCTCGCGCACGGGCGAGGCGTAGGAATACCGGGTCCGATGGAGAATTTCGAAGCGCATCAACTTGACTCAGACTGACGGATCGCGACCGGCGATGTCGAACCACGAGTGGCCAAACACGCGGCATTCGGCTCATGGTGAACCCGAGGTGGAGTTGGGCCGCCCGGTGAGGAGCGGGCCGTTTGGCCAGTTTAAAGACGTCTGAAGATGGCCAAACGCAAGGTTTGCGATTAGTCTTAAACCCATGTCGCCCCGTCGCCGCCTCCTGTTGCTCGCTTCGTTGGCGCTCGGGCTGGCCTGGGCGGTGGCCTATGGCGGATTTGCCCTCGCGCGCGGCTTTAAAGTGACGCCCGAGCGGATTGCCCGATTCTTGCAATCCACGGACTTCGCCAAACTAAACCCGCAACAACGAATTCAGGCGCTGCGGCGGCTGGCCGAGATGCTGAATCGGCTCTCCCCGGAGGATCGGCGGGCGGCGCGGATGGAGGGCGAGTTCCGCAAATTTTTCCAGGAACTCAGTGTGGCCGAAAAGGGCGAGTTCCTTGAGTTGACCGTGCCCACTGGCTTTAACCAGATGCTCCTGGCCTTTGAACAGATGCCGGAGGACCGCCGGCGCCGGGCCATCGCAGATTCGGTCCGCCGACTGCGGGCAGCCCGAGAGCGGCCTGCCGAAGGCGAAGAACGTCCGCTGGAGGAGGGGACGAATCGCCCTCCGGAGCTGACCCCCGAATTGCAGGAAAAGGTTGTGACGCTCGGTTTGAAAAGCTTTTACGAGGGTGGGTCACCCGATGTAAAAGCCGAGATGGCGCCGCTGGTGGAGGAATTGCAGCAAACCCTGGAACGGGGCCGGTTTTTCCGGGAACGACGAGGCCCCCCACGCGAATGAAGCGTCGTCGGTTCGCGTTCACGTTGATAGAACTGCTCGGGGTGATGGCTATTATCGGCGTGTTGACGGCGTTGCTTCTGCCCGCCTTGAGCAAAGCCAGTGAGCGAGCCCGGGTGACCGCCTGCCGGTCTAATCTGCAGCAACTTGGGGTGGCGCTCCGTATGTACCTTGATGATCATGGCAATCGCTTTCCGACGATGCAAAACCGTGCGCGTGGCACCAATGGGGTCGTCACCAATAGTCCCGACCTCGTCCTGGCTCCACAGGTGGGTGTTTCGCGGGTTTGGTTGTGTCCGTCCGATCGCCAGCGGCTATTTGAAGACACCGGATCGAGTTACTTCTGGAATTTTCTACTCAACGGACAGCCGGCCGACCGGGCTCGGGTGTTGGGAATAGCGGTAGCGGAGGCAGGATTTCCGCTCTTCAGCGACAAGGCGGGATTTCACGCCGTGTTGGGCTCGCGCCGAGCCCAGAACCACCTTTACGCTGACGGTGCCGTGAAGCAGTTTTTTGTACTCGAACCTGCCCCGTGATCGTCCTTCGTCATCTCACCAAACAGTTTGGGAAGCGTCCGGCGGTGGAGGACCTGTCGCTTGAGGTGCAGCGCGGCGATGTGTTTGGCCTTCTCGGGCACAATGGCGCCGGGAAAAGCACCACCATCGGAATGCTGCTGGGTCAAGTTTGGCCCACCTCAGGCGAAGCCCTCATTGACGGACACGATGTCGCGCGGAACCGATCTGGGGCGTTGGCTCGCGTGGGCGCCATTTTTGAGGCGCCGGCGTTCTATGACTACCTGAGTGGCTGGCGAAACCTGGAGATTTTGGCGAATTACACCGCACCCACCTCACGCGAGCGGATGCTCCAGGTGATTGGTTGGGTGGGCTTGGCCGGGCGGGAACATCAGACGGTGAAGACCTATTCGCACGGAATGCGCGCCCGACTGGCGCTGGCCCAGGCGCTCCTGCCCGATCCGAACTTATTGATCTTGGACGAACCGACCAATGGATTGGATCCCGAAGGCATTCACGAGATGCGGGCCACCATCCGCCGGTTGCACGATGAACTGGGACTGACGCTCCTTCTCTCCTCTCATTTACTTACCGAGGTGGAACAGCTCTGCACGCGAATTGCGGTGCTGAACCAAGGGCGAAAGGTCTTCGATGGAGCCTTGTCGGAAGCCCGACAGAAGCAGAAGTGGGTGCGGTTGGTGACCGACGACTTCGACCGGGCCACCCGGGTGCTAGTGGAGGCGCAGTATGTGACCGCCACGCGGGACCGGGCATTGTTGGCCCTGGCGCCCGAGGTCAGCATTAGCCAGGTGGCCAAGCGATTGGTCGAACTCAACTTCCCCATTCACGAAATCCGTCCGGAAGAGCAGACGCTAGAGGGATTTTACATGTCGCTCATGAAAGGGGATGTCGGGCGTGACGCGTGAAGAGGGGCGTCCCTTCAACGCCCACGTCGCCCCTCAGAAATCAAAAATCAGATTCTCCATGTTCTTGCGTCAACTCCATCACGAGCTCTGGAAGCTCTTCGGCAAGAAACGCACCTACATTGGTTTTGGCATGTTCGTGCTAGCCCAAGGGGTGATCCTACTGGTGTTCCGCTACTCGAGGGCGTCGCGTGGAATGGGCGATTTGCTGGAGAATAACGGCTACAATTTTGCGGACTTCCTGTCGCCGCTGACGGCCGCAGCGTTCACCAATTTCTGGCTCGCCTACCTGTTATTGCCGCTTTACGGAACCCTCGTGGGAGGGGATCTGGTGGCGAAGGAGGCGGAGGACGGAACCTTGCGTATGATCCTAGCGCGACCCGTGTCGCGCATCCGCCTGCTGGCCCTTAAATGGTCAGCGGGTGCGGTGTTTTCGTTAGTCCTGACGGTCATCCTCGGGCTGACCGGATTGGCCTTGGGATTGGCCGTGTTTCCGTGGGGTGGTTTGTTCGTCTTTTTCCCGGGCGAGCTCTTTAGTGTGTTTCCCGCCCGGGAGGGGATGATCAGTTATGCCGCGGCGCATTTACTGATGTCGGTGAAGGCGGTCACCGTGATGGGGCTGGCGTTTTTCTTCGGCTGTTTACCGGTCAAGCCGGCGGCGGCGACCATCTTGGCGCTCTCGTTCATCTTTCTGAATTTCATCCTGATGAACATTCCCTGGTTTGCCGACCTGAAGCCCTGGTTCCTCACCTACCATTTGAATCTCTGGCAGCAGGTCTACGTGCAGCCCGTGCCTTGGGCGCGAATCGGGGAATCACTGAGCTTGCTGGTGGGATTCAACGTGACCTTCTTTGCCGCCGGGGCGACGGCTTTTGGCCTCCGCGATTTGAAGGCATGATGACGAGGCCAATTCCGCACCAATGCCTCGGCAAGGGCTGGGGCGAAGCTGCCGAGTGGGTATTTAGATTAGACCCATTGATATTGGGCGCGTCACTCCAGCGGGCCGCGTCCCCTCCCTGCGCTTGGGTTCGTGGGGACGGCGCAGTGCACCTTAGCTCCCCTGGCGAGGTTCCGGCGGGCGGGTGAGGGAGCCTCACCCCAGCCCGCTGAACCTCCGGTCTGGAGCCTCAAGTCGCGCTCTTGCCGAGTTCGTCGTTGGTGACCGCATTCACAATGCGCCACTGCTCATTGTGGAAGGTTATTTCGGGGCGGAAGGTCAGCTTGGCGTAGAATTTCTTCTCCAGCTCGATGAGCAGTTTCTCGTCTTGGGTCCGTAGACGTTCCAGGACGGTGGGATGAGTGTGGATACGAATCTGAAAGTCGCTCTCGTCGCGGGGACGGCCCTTCATGATGGCCATTAGCTTGCGCTGAATTTCCACGCTGAGACTTTCCGGACTCTTGACCACGCCGCGTCCGCGGCAGTGCGGGCAATCCACATACATCGCGGCGGCAATGGACTCGGTATGCCTCTGACGGGTCATCTCCATCAATCCCAGTTGGGAGAGCGGCAGGACATGTGTCTTGGCGCGGTCCCGCTTGAGGTGATGCTTCATCCGCTGGTAGACCAGTTGCTGATCCTTGCGTGACTTCATGTCGATGAAGTCCAGCACGATGATGCCGCCCATGTTGCGCAGGCGAAGCTGACGGCAGATTTCGTCGGCTGCCTCCAGGTTGACCTTAAGCAGGTTCTGGTCGTGGTCGCGGGAGCCCTTGTGGCGGCCGGTGTTCACGTCGATGGCCACGAGCGCCTCGGTTTCGTCGATGATGAGATAACCGCCACTTTTGAGAGTGACCTGCCGACCGAACGCCTGTTCGAGTTGGCGACTGACATTGTAGCGGTCGAACAACGGTTCGGCCTCGTTGTAGCAGGCGATCTTTTTGGCGGAACGTTGGCTGATGCGTCCGATGAGCTCGTGTACGCGACGAAATTGGCGGGTGTCATCAATGATGATACGGCTGACGTCTTCAGTGAGAAAGTCGCGGACGGTGCGCTCGATGAGATCGGGTTCCTGGAAGACGCAGGCGGGTGCTCGGTCGTTTTTAATCTTATCCTGGACGGCCCGCCATTCCTCGAGGAGGAGGGCGAGATCGCGGATGAAATAGCGCTTAAGTTTGCCCTCGCCCGCGGTTCGGATGATGACGCCCATGCCTTCGGGTAGGGTGAGTTCGCGCAGGATTTTCTTGAGGCGCTGGCGCTCGGCGGGATCTTCGATTTTTCGGCTGATTCCGCATGTCTCGGAGTTCGGTAAGAGGACTAGGTAGCGTCCGGGCAGGGAGAGGTTCGTGGTGACGCGGGGGCCCTTGGTGCCGATGGGACCTTTGGTGACTTGGACGATGATTTCGCTACCAATGGGATAGAGGCGAGGAACGTCCTTGGTGGTGATTTTGGGCTTTTCCTTGCGACCCTTGCGGCGGTCTTCGCGCTCCACCACTTCGACGCTGGAGTCGAAGGAATTGGGCATGATGTCCCAATAATGGAGGAAGGCATTCTTCTCGAAACCGATGTCGACGAAGGCGGCTTTCAGGCCATCCTCCAGATTCTTCACCTTGCCCTTGTAGACCGAACCCACGAGGCGTTCGGTGTTGGTACGTTCGACGGTGAAATCGTCGAGTCGCGAATCGATCAGAACGGCCACCCGGGTTTCGAGCGGTTCGGCATTAATGATTACCTCAATCGTCGATTTCTCCTCGGGCTTGATGAGGTTGCGGACTTTTTTGACGACGTCGTTAACGGCCTGGCGGGCCTTGTCGAGCAAGCCGCGGGGTGCCTTTTCGCGCGCCCGTCGATCCACCGAAGGGGCGAGTTCAGCGGCTTCGCCATCGTCGTGTTCCTCGGATTTGTAATTCGGGGAACGATACCGTTGATCGCGGCCTGACGGGAGGGCGTCCTCGTGGGATTCCTGGGCATCCTCGGGGAGGCCGGCGGCGAGATTTTCGGCGCGTTGAATTTCCGCCTCATGGCGACGACGGTCGAAGCGGGGTTCGTCCGCGGGTTTATCGGCGCGGGTGTCGGGTTTGGGCGTGGGGGCGAGGGCGGCGACCGCCTCAGGTTTGGGCGTACTGATACCGCGGGCGGGCTTGAAGCGCATTGGACCGCGGTTGCGTTTGAAAGTTTGCTGGCTCATGGGGTCGGAGGAACCGTCAATAATGACGGCGATGGAGATGGATATTCTGGAGGATCCCGAGGGCGATCAGCGAGCAGAGCACCGAGGTTCCCCCTGCACTGAGCAGGGGCAGTGGAATGCCCGTCACCGGGACCATCCGGATGTTCATGCCGATGTTGACGAAGATGTGTGTGAACAGGAGGGAAACGACGCCGGCGGCGAGTAATCGGCCCAGGCGATCGCGGGCCTGGGCGGCGATTTTGATACCGGAAAACAGCATCACTGCGTAGAGCGTCAGAACCGTCAAGCTGCCGAGGAACCCGAGTTCTTCGGCGATGACGGAGAAAATGAAATCATTGTGCGCGACGGCCCGGGGAAGATAGCCGAGGGCGCTTTGGGTGCCTTCGCGCCAACCTTTGCCGGTGAGTCCGCCACTGCCCACGGAGATGAGCGATTGTTTGACATTGTAGCTCTTCTTCTCTTGTTCCGCTCGGGCGGCCAGGCGTTCGCTCGACGAAGCGTTCTTCGGAGCAAAATCGAGTCCGAAGTAAACGAGTAACCGGTGCTTTTGATACTCCTCCAATTTGACGAAGCGCCACCCTGGTGGCGCGAACATGACGTCGACCAAGAGCAGTACCCCCAGAAAACCGGCCGCGCCGACAAAGCGGAACAGGAACCGGCGCGGCACGCCCGCGACAAACATCATGACCAGAGCAACCGGCAGAAACACGAGCGCCGAACCCAGATCGGGTTGCTTGAGAATCAGCAGGAAAGGTAGCAGAGCCATGCCCAGGGCTTTGGCGAAGAGAGCGGGTGAGTTGAGTTCGACTGGAGGACGGGCGAGGAAGTTTGCCAGGGCGAAGAGGAAGGCGAGCTTGGCCAGTTCGCTGGGCTGAAACTGCATGGGACCCAAATCGAGCCAGCGCTTTGCCCCTAGACGCGAGACACCAAACAGTGCGACGGCCAAGAGTAAGGCAATCGAGATCCAATAAGCTACTAGCGACCACCGGGTCAGGCGCGCGTAGTCAATCAGGCAAAGCGCGCCCACAACCCCGAGGCCGAGCATATAGGCCACAATTTGATTCACCACCCGGAAACGCCACCAGGGCAAACCGGAGGCGGAGTCAGCCGTTCCGGTGGCCGAAAAAATGAACGCCGATCCGATCAGCATGAGGCCGACTACGGCGAGCCAGAGTGGCCATTCGACGGTGCGTTCGCGCCGGATGTTGAGCGGTGCGGCCCAGGTCATGGCTGGCCTCCTCGGTTGGCGAGTTCGGGAAGGAGTCCCTGCTCGCGATTCTGGAGAAAGGAATAAATCTGCCGGGCAACCGGGGCGCAGGTGCCGCCGCCGGAAGATCCGCTTTCGACCATGACAATCACCACGTAGCGCGGGGCTTCATAGGGCGCGAAACTGGCAAACCAAGTGACTTTGTCGCGTCGGCCGTAGCCCTTAATCTCGGCGGTTCCGGTCTTCCCACAGATCGAAAAATCGCTCAACCGCGCGGCCTTTCCGGTGCCCTCATTGTCGAGTACATCGTCCCGCATGGCCGACCGGACCAATTCGAAACTTTGGGAACGCGCCTTGATCTCGGTGCGGATTTGCCCCGGTTGAACCCGGACTACGGGAGACTCGGACAACGGGCTTTCCGGCTCCAGGCGGTCGACCAAACGGGGCCAAAACACCTTACCCCCATTGGCGACCGCTCCGACCGCGACGGCCAGTTGCAGGGGAGTCAGGGTGATTTCTTGACCGATGGTAACGTTGGCCAGGTTTCCTGAATTCCACCCGCGTAGACGGATTTCGTCCAACGAGGGGAAATCTCCGGCCGTTTCCTCGGCCAGCCGAATTCCGGTCTTTTGACCCAGACCAAAGGCGGCCCCGAGATTCAGCAAGCGCTCCCAGCCCAGTCGCAGTCCATGGTCGATGAAGTAGCTGTTGCTGGAGCGAATGAAGGCGCGCCGGAAGTCATAAACGCCCGGAGGGGCAGTGTCCTTGATGGAGCGTCGGCCTAATTGGTAGCGTCCGCGGCCGGGCGAATTCGGGTCGCCTTCGACGGTGTAGAGGGCGTCAGGATCCACCCCGGCCTCCAGCAGTGCAATCGCGTCAATGATCTTGAAGGTGGAACCTGGTGCGTACTGTCCGTAGCTGGCCCGGTTCATCATGGGTGTGGCGGGTTCGGCCAGGAAGAAATTGGTCCAGCGCTGGGCCGAAACGCCGTCCAGGAATTCGGATGGATCAAAACTCGGTGCGGAGGCCATGGCGAGTACATCCCCGTTCTTGGGATCCATGACCACGACCGCGCCACGTTCATCCCCTTGCACGGATCCGAGCGCCTTCTCCACGATGGTCTGAAGATCGAGATCGAGGGTGGTGATGAGATTCAATCCGGGCTGGGATTCGGCAATCATCTCATCGCCCTGATGGTGACGATATCCCGCTGAGTTCACCAGAATGCTGCGGGCGCCCGCCTGTCCTCGCAACTCACGGTCAAAGGCAGCTTCCAGCCCCATGGCCCCGCGGAAATCGCGCATCCGATAGTCAAAGCGGCCTTCGTCCTCATTGTAATCATCGTCGCGGCGGAGATGTCCGATGACATGCGCCGCCAGGTGGCCGTGGGGGTATCGGCGAATGGGTACCCGCTCGAGTTCGACCCCGGGTAAGTTCCAACTCTGTTCCGTGATCTGGGCCACTTGCTCAGGCGTGCAGTTCGGCAAAATTGGGAGAGGCAGAGCTCGCTTGCCTAGGTAATGCGCCTGCAGGGCTTCTTCGCTCAGGATCATTGGCAAGCGGAGGCGGCGACCCACTTCGGCAATGGTGTTGCTGACGGCGGCAAACCGGCTCGCTCGGGAGAGTTGGTCGATCTCCCGAATCGTTAATCCCAAAGTCGATTTCGGTTTTCGAAAACGACTGGTCAACCAAGTGAAGAAGGACGTCTCCGGGACCGCGTTGGTCGCTTTCTTGTTCGCCACTAGAATGACCCGTCGTTTCCGGTACTCCTCCACAAACTGAGGCCGAAGTTCGTCCAAATACAGATCGAGTCGGTATCTAGGCGTATTGCCGGCAAATTCACGGCCATGCCGATCTAGAATTTTCCCCCGCATGGCCGGCACCCGAACCGTTCGGAAGCTCTGAGTTTCCTGACGTTCCCGGTACTGAGCGCGCGAGAGGACCTGCACCTTCCACAGTCCTCCCAGCAGCAACAACAGGCCAGCCAGCACGCCCCACGCGAGAACGCGTAGCGGCTGATCGCCTTTGTTGAGCTGATCGAAGAGAAGCATCAGGAAGTCTGCGAAGGAGATTAAATACGGCCCCGCTTGATCTCGCGATCCGGGCGGAAGCTGCCTTCGGTCATCGGTTGGTAATCAAAGGTGCGGCGCAAAGCATCGAAGAAGGCAAAGAGCGCTGGACATAGGAGGGCATTCAAAATGCCCGTGAGAAACACCTGACCGAGCAGGAACGGCCCCGTGATCGGTTGCTGCGAGTCGAGGTACAACATTCCCAGGGTTAGCCCAGGGATCGTGATCCCGGCGGCCAGACCGAGCCAAAGCTGGGCATATATTTGGTCGCGGAGGATCAAGTGTTGACGTAATTGCAGGACAAACCCGACGGCGAATAAGGGAAGGATGGAGATGCCGAGCGGATTGGCTGACAGCGAGTCGGCGCCCACTCCGGCGCCGAACGCCAGTACCGCGACCGTGACGATCCCATGGGTCAAGGCCGCATAAACCATCAATGCCGGGAGCACTGTGACGGGCGTGGCTAGCAGGTTGGTCAACACCGGAAACTGGGTCTGCCCGAAGACAGCCAGCCAGGTGAAGAAGAATAGGGCGATGGTCGGGACGCGCGTCATCAGGGGTTTTGGGTCAGTACCCAGACTTCCTCGAGGCGATTGAGGTTGGCGGAGAGTCGGACCCGGGCTTCGGTATACAGGCCGCCGTCAGCCGCGCGGGTGTCGACGATATGGCCAACGGGGATGCCCGCCGGAAAGACGCCACCTAAGCCACTCGTGGTAACGGTCTGGCCCGCCAAGATGGCCGGGCTGTGTTGCAGTGTTTTCAGGGTGATGAGGCCATCGCCAACCGGAGCGGAGTGGGCTTCCTGAATGATTCCTTGGTCGCGCGTCTCGCTGATGACCACCGAGACGCCACACTCGGGATCGCCAATGAGGGCTACACTGCAATGCATGGGTCCGGCGGCCCGGATTCGCCCCACCAAGCCCGCGCTGGTCAGAACCGGTTGCCCAATCTGAGCCCCATCCAGCAGGCCATAATCCAGGGTAATGTTTCTCCACCAGGTGGTGGGTTCGCGTCCCACCACGTGGGCGGCGCGTAGTTTCCACCGCGGGCTCGGCTGCCAGCCGAGCAGGGCCCGCAGTCGGACATTTTCTTCGAGCGCGGCTTGTCCTTGGGCTTGGATGATTCGGAGTTGCTGGTTTTCCCCGCCAATTCGCTCCAATTCCCGAATGAGGGTGGACCGAGTGAAGGCAGCATAACTCGCCCGGTCGACGAAGGATTGAGCGGAGCCGGCCAGTCCGAAGAGGGGGATAAACAGGCTGGCGATCGCCGTTTTCAGCCGACCGGCCGCGGTGGGCGGCAGGTTCAGCAGAACCAGCGTCAGCGCCAGGACGAATCCCAGCACCCAGTAATGTAACCGTTTCAGCACGTCAGGCGGCAGAGTTTGCCGGCCAACGCACCCCCGGGGAAATCAGCTACGCTGTGGAACTGGAGGCGACGCGCTTGAGGAAACTCAGTTCCTGAAGCACTTTTCCCGTACCTTCAGCCACTGCGCTCAACGGATCGTCGGCGATGTGGACCGGAAGTCCGGTTTCCTGCGCAATAAGCCGGTCAATGTTTCGCAATAGTGCTCCGCCTCCCGCCATCATGATGCCCCGGTCAATCAGATCGGCCGAGAGTTCAGGGGGACAACGTTCAAGCGTGATGCGAACGGATTCCAGAATGCTGGAAAGTGGCTCTTGCAGGGCCTCGCGGATCTCCTCTGACCGAATGTTGACCGTTTTGGGAAGGCCGGCGGAAAGGTCGCGGCCTTTAACCTCCATGGTCAGTTCCTGGTCGAGGGGATAGGCGGAACCAACGCGAATCTTGATTTCCTCGGCGGTACGTTCGCCGATCATCAAATTGTGGGCGCGCTTCAAGTGCGCGACGATCGTCTCGTCGAATTCATCGCCACCGACCCGGACACTCCGGCTGAACACGATTCCAGCCAGAGAGATGATGGCGATTTCACAGGTGCCGCCCCCGATGTCCACGATCATGTTGCCGGCCGGTTCATGAACCGGCAGACCCACCCCAATGGCCGACGCCATCGGTTGTTCGATCAGATAGACTTCCCGGGCCCCAGCGTGGGTGGCGGAATCCTTAACAGCGCGTTTTTCGACCTCGGTGATGCCGGAAGGCACCGCCACGACCACCCGGGGGGCGATCAATTTGCGGTGATGAACCTTCTGGATGAAATGCCGAAGCATGGCTTCGGTGATTTCAAAGTCCGCAATAACCCCGTCCTTCATCGGCCGAATGGCCACAATATTGCCCGGAGTACGGCCGAGCATGCGCTTGGCTTCCTCGCCGACAGCTAAGACGTTGGTAGTACCCGCCTGAATGGCGACCACGGAAGGTTCACGCAGGACGATGCCCTGATCGCGGACGAACACGAGTGAGTTCGCAGTCCCGAGATCAATGCCGATGTCGTTCGAAAAGAGGCTCTTGAGTTGCGCTAGCATGATGCGTGCTCCACACGCACACCAGCGAAAGTGGGGGCCTGCCAGTCAGGAATCAAGGACGGAAGATATAAGTAAGCAGCAATTTCATCAGCCACTCCCTACAGGGCCCGGACCAAGGCAGACTGAAGTTCGCCTTCGGTGAGCACAATCGGATTCCCTTTGAGGCTGCTCGACTGACGCGCCTGTCGAATCAGTTCGGGGAAATCGTCCGGGGTAATCCCCCAGGTGGCCAGTCCCCGGATGTGCAAGCGCGCCACTAACTGACGCAACGCTCCTATCAGATCGCCCCCCGTCGTCTCAGTTCGGCCTGTGATCCAATGAGCGGCCTCGGCATAGCGCAGCAGTCCAGGGGCGTCCGACTGACGGGACCGCAGTGCTTCCAGGTTCACTGCGGTTACAGGGGCCAGCAGGGCGGCGCAGACGTCTCCATGGGGGGCGTTGAATCGCCCGCCAATGGCACCCGCCAAGCCATGCACCGCACCGAGCCCGGCATTGGCCAAGGCCAGTCCGCTATACAAAGCGCCCAAGGCGAGCTCGGAACGTGCGACCAAATCGTCCCCATGGGTAAAGGCTCGGGGTAAGGCTGAGGAAACGCGGGCCAACCCGTCGCGGCACAGAGTGTCGGTCAAGGGATTGGCCCGAATTGAAACAAAGGCCTCCAGGAGCTGGGTTAGTGCATCGAGTCCGGTGGCAGCGGTCAGCGCGGGGGGGAGATCCAGTGTCAGTTCCGGATCGATCAAGGCAATCCGGGGAAGCATGCGTGGACTGCGCAAACTCACTTTCACTCGGTGTTCAGGAGCAGCCAGCACCGCGTTGCGGGTCACCTCAGCTCCCGTTCCGGAGGTCCTAGGAATAGCAATAAAGGGAAGGGGATCCAACGCGAGCGGTTGGCCGCGCCCAATGACCTCCACATAATCCAACGCTCCACCCGGATTGGTGGCCAGCGCAGCCATCGCTTTGCCAGCATCGAGAACACTGCCACCGCCTAGGCTGATTACCAGTTGAGCCCCTTCAGTGCGGGCAAGTTGAGCGCCAGCCTCCGCATCGGCCAGAGTCGGTTCGCGAGGGATACTGATCGGAATGATTTCGACTCCGGCCGCCGCCAAATGGGATTTGAGGTGAACGGAACGTTCTGGATTGCGACCGGTGACCAGCAGAGCCCGGCGACCCAAGCTCTGGGCGAGGGGGCCGATTTCTTTTAGACGACCCGGGCCGAAGAGAATCCGCGTGGCGGTGGCGAACTCGAAGTTCATGCGTCGTAGTCTGGCGCCGGAGACCGGACTTGGGAAAGCGGGATCCACAGTCGAGCAAGATCGGAATCAAGCGAAGCGGTGACGTCGGATTTGTCGGAAGGGGGCAATCCGGTGTACGGTTTCGCCACGCGATGAATAATCCGGACTCTGAACAGGCGGCCCGCTGCGCCGATGATTACCCTACCTACCGCGGTTTGCCGGCCCTGGCTGGATTGGGATCCTTTGCCGATGCCCTCAAGTCCGGCCTGTCCGTCGAGGAATCGGTCCGCCGACTCAAACGTCATCACTATACCCTGAGGCGGCTGCATCAGATTTTCCTGGGCCGGCTGACGGCCGAGCCCGTGTATGAATTGAAGATGGTGTTCAGCCATCAGGCTTATCTGTGCGCTGAACAGGTCGCAGCCCTGCGGGCCCGGGTAGGTGAGATGCGGGAACCGCCTCTGGGCTTAGACAAAGTACCGCACGAGGGCCTCGCTGTGGCGTTTGATGAAATCCTGAGTGCGCCGACGACCGAGGAATTGCTGCTCGGACTCTACGAAATCGCCCTGCCCGCGGTGCGGGAGGGCTTGCACCGGCACCGGGCGGAGTCGCATGTCTTGGCCGATCAACCGACCCGACGTGTGTGTGGGTTGGCCCTCCACGACGTGGACGAGATGATTGAGTATGGGCGCAAGGCTGTTTCCGCCCTGGTTTCGGCCGAACAGCGGGCCGAGGCCCAACCGGCCCAAGACGTGATCCGCGCCGCCTTGGCGTCCGCCGGAGGGCTCGATGGAACCGCAACTGAAGCCCCGCCCCCGCCGCGTCTGCGGTCCCGGACCCCATGGGAATTCAACCGTCGACCGCAACGCGACGCCCGTTTTCACGACCCCTACAATATGGGCGTGAATGCCGAGGTTTTCCTTTACGATCCGACCCTGCCGTTGGATGCCAAGGTGCTGATGATGTTTTACAAGCGCCTGCGGGAAATCGATGTGCCTGAAATGATGGCCAGTATCATCGTGGAGACACCCGACAAGCCGTGGGGCTACTACCGCGATATGACGCGTCAGCTCTGGGATGAAGCTCGCCACGCGATGATGGGGGAAGTCGGATTTGTTAGTGCGGGTGTGGATTGGCCGGCCAACGTGAGGGTGAACTTCACCTGGTCCCTCGGTCTCAACACCCAACTGAAACCGCTGGAGCGCCACGCGGTGCTGTATTTTATCGAGCAGGGTCTGATGCCGAAAAACGGCAAGCGGCACGAATGGGAAGTGGGGGTGCTCTCAAAGAATCCCCTCGCCGCGACGTTTCAGGATTTCGATTGGGCGGATGAGGTCTTGCATTCTCGGGTGGGGCGCGACTGGTATGTCAGTCAAATGCCCGGTCCGCATGCAGCCGTGGTGTATGGCGATCAGTGCTGGAGCAAGGTCCTGGTAGTTTGGAGTGCCTGGCGCGACGAGGGGCTAACCGAGCATCGCAACTGGTGGCCGAGCGCGTATCTGCAGTATTGCGAGATGAACGGCGTCACGCCCGATCCTGCGGCCCTGGCCTACCACGTAACGTACGAGTCCACCCGGGCTGACCTCAAAGACATTTCGGCTTCGGCGTGAGTGGCCGATAACCCTGGCCAAGATGGGATCAGCGGACCCGCGGGGAAGGGTGGAGAGTTTTTTCGCATCACGCAGGCCGCCAGAGAAGCTGAAGACGGCCCTTAAACGCGATTTTCGGAGCGCGAGCCGAATAAAGTTGAGTCGGCCAAGTTGCCTTCCCTCCAGCGTTTTCGGAAAAAACCTCTTGAGCGGAGGCCATTGCTTCGCATTTATTCCCGACCCGCCTCTCGGGGTGGGTTTGTTTGGCTGTGGTGGGATACCCAAGTGGCCAACGGGGGCAGACTGTAAATCTGCTGGCTTTGCCTTCACTGGTTCGAATCCAGTTCCCACCACCACTTTTGAAGACCGCGGTCCGGAACAAGTTCTGGATCGCGGTTTTGTTTTTGGTCGGGCTAGCAATTCAGTGGAAGCTCGATCGCGGTTGCAACCGATTGCCTTTACCCGCTTCAACAATGCGGACGAATCGGCTGCGAACGTCACCGTCACTTGGGTGCCCCTGGCGGTATCGACGGGGAACGTGCCGACTTCGGTGTCATTTCTGGCGATGCAGCTTCCTAAACGAACCCAAACCGAGAGCAGTCAATCGAGATCAAGAGGGGGGTAGCGTCATCGCGGAGGGGGAACATCGGCCGGGTCCAGCGACTGGAATGGACGCTTAGATTGAAGTGGGCGCTTGACCGCCGGGCCGGGGCCTCGCTTTATTCTGTCCGAACGATGAAACGCACGGAACTTGTAGTAGTCCTCGTAGCTGGTGGCGATGCCGCCGCGGGGACCTGTCGTGCGTAGAACGATTTTAAACAGGAACCCACGGCCGGTGACGGCCGTGGGTTTTTTGTCGCCAAAAAACCGACGCCGTTCCGGCCCCAATTAAATAACGACACTATGAGCCAGAGCACCGCGAATTCGAAGTCCGTTTCCCCCTATACCCCCTACGTGGCCAAGGAGGTCGGCCCCTTGAAATTTGGCCGCGATATCTTCGTGGAAGCCCTCGAAAGGGCGGGGGTTGAAGTGATTTTTGCCTACCCGGGCGGGGCGAGTATGGAGATTCACCAGTCGCTGACGAAATCAAAGATCCGGACCATCTTGCCGCGGCACGAGCAGGGCGGCAGCTTCGCCGCCGAGGGGTATGCCCGTGCCACCGGTAAAGCCGGCGTGTGTATGGGGACATCCGGGCCCGGAGCCACCAATCTTGTCACCGCGATTGCCGATGCCTATATGGATTCCTGTCCGTTGGTGGCGATTACGGGGCAGGTCTCCCAGGCGATGATTGGTCGTGGTGCCTTTCAAGAAACGGACATGGTCGGCGTGACCCTGCCGATCGTGAAGCACAGTTATCTCATCACCGACATTAAGGATATCCCCCGCATCGTGGCCGAGGCGTTCTACATCGCCGAGTCGGGGCGGCCCGGTCCGGTGGTTCTCGATTTTCCGAAAAACATCCAACAGCAGAAGGCCCAGGCGGTCTGGCCGACGCACGAGGAAATCAAGGCGGGATTGCGGGGATACAATCCGGAGATCTACGCCGACGATCTGGCGTTGAACGAGATCGTCGGCTTGATCGAAAAGGCCGAACGCCCGGTGCTGTACGTGGGGGGTGGCATTATCACGGCAGGAGCTTCTCCGGCGCTCAAGCAGTTCGCCGAATCGGCGCAGATCCCGGTCACGACAACCCTGATGGGCATTGGTGGTTTTCCGGAATTGCATCCCCTCTCGATGCGCTGGCTGGGCATGCATGGTTCGGCAGTGGCCAATTGGGCGGTGAACGGCGAATACCAGCAGCGGAACGACCCGAATGAGACCGCGGTGAAACTGAAGGAAGGGGCTGACCTGCTCTTGGCCTTCGGCGTTCGGTTCGATGACCGCGTGACCGGTGCTTTCAGTGAGTTTGCCAAGGATGCGACCATTGTTCACATCGACATCGACGCCTCGGAACACAACAAAAACAAACGCGCCAATTTGACCGTCCACGGTGACATCAAGGATGCGTTGACCCGATTGAATGCGCTGATTGCCAAGGCGAGTGGCATCAAGAAAAAGTTTCCGGCCTGGCATACCCAGATTGCCGAATGGAAGGAAAAGGCGCCGTTCCGCTATACGACCAAGGCGGAGATTGTGGATTCGGACCATGTGAAGCCGTACCGCAAAGAGGGTGAAGAGTTCATTTTGCCGCAAATGGCCATTGAGGAACTGTGGAAGCTTACCGGCGGCGACGCGATCATTACCACCGGAGTCGGGCAGCACCAGATGTGGTCAGGTCAGTGGTTCAAGTATTCGGATCCGCGCACGTTTATTACTTCTGGAGGACTGGGCTCGATGGGGTACGGGTTCCCGGCGGCTTTGGGAGCCAAGGTGGCTCGGCCGGACAAGCAAGTGATCGACATCGATGGTGACGGCTCCTTCCTGATGAACATTCAGGAATTGGCCACGGCACACGTCGAGAAAATCGCGGCCAAGGCGATGATCCTCAACAACCAGCATCTCGGTATGGTGGTGCAATGGGAGGACAACTTCTTTGCCGGCAACCGCGGTCATACGTACCTCGGCAATCCGGATAATCGTTCCGATATTTATCCGGATTACGTCAAGGTCTGCAACAGCTTCGGCGTTCCGTGCGAACGCGTGATTTATCGGAAAGATTTGCGTCCGGCAATTGAGCGGATGCTGGCGTCGCCGACCGCGTACGTGTTGGACATCATCACCCCCTACACAGAACACGTGCTACCCTTCATCCCCGCCGGTCGTACGGTGGCGGACATGAAGTGGTAGGCCCGAGTGGGCATTTGGTGTGTGGAAATAGGCCGCCGATACGCGGCGGCCTATGGGGAAATTCGGCATCGTTGGCACTGGGGAGTACCGTTTTACCGTCAGCTCGGTTCGGTCTGACGAAGTTTTCCTCACTCGTTTGCGTGGACTCCTTGCCAGCCGAAAGGGACGTGTCAGTCTGCAGCGTCATGAGTATACCCGCTGAAAAACCCACGATTATCGCCTGGCTTAAGCCTTCCTGCGGCTGGAGCCAGGGAGTTCGGGCCGTGTTCCGCAAGTACGACCTCCCGTTTGAAGATCGCGACATCATCAATAATTCGGACAACTACCAGGAAATGGTGAGCCGAACCGGCCAGATGAACCAGCCCTCGGTGGAAATTAATGGGCATGTTTTAGCGGATGTCAGCGGTGAGGAAATTGAGGCTTGGATGCTGAAATCCGGCGTCGTGAGCACCAATGAGCGGGGCTATGACGCTCCGATCAATGAGCCTTGCCCGAACGAATTGCCGGGTGCGGCTCAACCGTCTGGGATTGCCTTCCGGCGCTGATATGTCCGCCCAGGATCCGGAGCCCGGCCTCGCGCCGGGCTTTTCTATCAGATCGGCCCGAGCGGTCGATGTGCCGGTCATCCTGCGATTCATTCGGGCGTTGGCCGAATACGAGAAATTGGCCCATCAGGTTTCGGCCACCGAGAAGGCCCTTCACGAAACGCTTTTTGGCGGCCGCCCGGCGGCAGAAGTGGTTTTGGCTGAGATCTATGGCAGGCCGGTGGGGTTCGCCGTTTATTTCTCGAACTATTCCACGTTTCTGGCCCGCCCGGGCATTTATCTGGAAGATCTTTTTGTGCTGCCGGAGTTTCGTGGACGGGGCTTCGGTAAGGCTCTGTTGATCCACGTGGCTCGAGTGGCCCAGGAACGTTCCTGTGGGCGTTTTGACTGGCAGGTGCTCGATTGGAATGAACCGAGCATTCTTTTTTACAAGTCTTTAGGGGCTGTGCCGCTGGACGATTGGACCACCATGAGGGTCACCGGGGACGCGCTCGACCGGTTGGCTCGAATCGGCCTCGCGTGTGACTTCTGAAGCGTGCGCCCAGTTACAGAAAGCGGATCCGGTCATGCGGCGACTGATCTGCGAGGCCGCCCCGTGTGGAATCAAGGCGCGCCCGAGATCTCCTTTTGAGGCCCTTGTCCGGGCAGTGGCGCATCAACAATTGAATGGGACAGCGGCGGAAACCATCACCCGCCGGTTTCTGGCGTTGTTTCCTGGGCGACGCTTTCCTTTGCCGGCCGAGGTGGAGGCGCTGGCGGAGGCGCAGATTCGGAGTGCTGGTTTTTCGCGAGCAAAAGTCGCCGCCATTCGTGATATCGCCGCCAAGACCCGCACGGGAGTGGTCCCGCCACGGCGAATGCTGGCGCGGCTTGCGGATGAGGAAATTATCACGCGCCTGACCGAATGCCGCGGAGTTGGGCGCTGGACGGTGGAGATGTTCCTAATGTTCACACTGGCTCGTCCAGATGTTCTGCCGGTGGATGATTTTGGTATCCGGAACGGGTTTCGTCTGGCCTATGGCTGGGAGGAATTGCCCAAGCCGAAGGAACTGGCTGACTTTGGCGAACGTTGGCGACCGTATCGGACAACGGCCAGTTGGTATTTGTGGCGTGCGGTTGATTTGGCGAAGGCAGGGATTTCAAAACCGTAAAACGAGATGCCCGGCAAGCACGGCGTGGCGATCTATTTGAGGCCATTTCAGCAGGGTTTGCGAGCTCCCTGCAGAAATAGCAGGCTGCCGGGAATGGCCCCCAGCAACGTCGCCAGGAAGGTTATCAAACTGGCGGCGACCGCCACCGGTCCTGGAATACCGAACCAGCTCCAAATGGCCAAGGCGGCCCCCTCCCGGGCGCCGGCTCCCGCGAAGGTAAAGGGCATCGCAGCCGCCAGGCTGATGGCGGGGAACGTCCAGAGCAGAGCGAACCACGGGAGCCCGGTGGGACTGACGGCGGCCAGGGCGCAGCCAAGGGTGGCGCCGATCAGCAAGTGGGCGAGGAAGCTGACGCCCATGGCGGCGACCAGGAGACCCGGATGCATTCGCAATAACTGCCACGCCTCACCAACGCGGCGGTGGACTTCCTGGCGGTGTTCGAGCAGATGAACCCGAAAACGGAAAAACAGAAGGGCTCCAATCAACCCGGCGACCCCGATAATCCAAACCAGCGCGCGGAGCATGTTGGGATTCCATTCCATCTGAACCGGAAGTCTGGCCCCACCCAGAACGGCGAGCACGAGGGTGGCGGCGGCGTAGACGGCGAGTCCGAAGCCACCACACAGGCGATCCAATCCGCAGGCCAGAAGCACGCCGCCAAAAGCATGGCCATGACGGCGCGAATACCAGGCCGATTTGGCGACATCGCCGAGCACGGCGCCCAGGAGGGCGGCACTCAGGGCGTTGCCGACCAGAACCCCTCGCCAGGCGGCGAGGAACCCATCATCGAATCCCTGGATCTGCAGCATCCACCGCCAGCGAATTGCCAGGAGCAGAGCCGCGGAAATCACGCAAAGCAGGGCCGCGAATGCCGGCATCGGTTGGAGTTGGGACAGAACCCGGCCCAGACGTTCCGGATGAATTCGCCAGAGAATCAAGCCCAGGAGCGCCGCGGACACCAGGAGGGCGAAGCCGCGACGCCAATTAGAGGGCGGCCGCGGTGAACCTTGGTCCGTGAGATCACCAAGGCGCATGAGATCTGGCGGTAAATGCGATCAATCGGTGTAGCCCTGCGGGTGCCGTTGATGCCAGTCCCAGGCGGTTCGGACGATGTCCTCCACTTTCGGAAAGCGCGGCTTCCAGCCCAATTCGGTGAAGGCCCTGTTCGCGGCGGCCACCAAGCGAGGCGGATCACCGGCTCGGCGAGGACGTTCGATCGTGGCGATCGGTCGGCCGGATATGCGTTCGCAGGTGGCCACGACTTCCCGCACCGAAAAGCCTTCTCCGTTGCCCAGGTTGAAGAATCCCGACTTGCCGGGAGTGAGGGCTAACATGTGAGCTTGGGCGAGATCGGCGATGTGGATGTAGTCGCGGATGCACGTGCCATCGGGTGTCGGATAGTCGGTGCCGAAGATCTCCACCTGTGATTTCTGTCCCAGAGCGACTTTAAGCACGTTCGGGATCAGGTGCGTCTCAATCCGGTGGTGTTCTCCATACCGTTCACTCGCACCGGCGGCGTTGAAATACCGGAAGGCGACGAAATCCAGGCCCTGCAATTCCCGATACCAGCGGAGAACCTGCTCAAACATCAGCTTGGATTCGCCGTAGGGATTGATCGGTCGTTGGGGTAGCGACTCGTCCATGGGCACTTGACCGGGCGGACCATAGGTCGCGCAGGTAGAACTGAAGACGAATTTCTTGATACCGGCCGCGACGGCGGCGTCGGCAAGATTGATTCCGCCTCCCACGTTATTGCGGAAATATTTGGAGGGATTCGACATCGACTCGCCCACCAGGGCGCTCGCGGCGAAGTGCACTACGGCTTCCGCGCCGGAATCGCGAACGGCGGCAAAGACTCGGTCCCGATCCGCCAGATCCGCCTGGACAAACGTGGCCCGGGGATCGACCGCGGCGCGGTGGCCCTCGCTGAGATTATCGAGAACGGTGACGGTATGCCCGGCCTCGCAGAGGGCTTCGACGCAGACCGATCCGATGTATCCTGCGCCGCCCGTGAGAAATACGTTCATCGCGGAGGCGACCGTACGGAGGCACGGCGCGCGGTGGCAAAGGAAAGTTCATCTCCGCTTCGAAAGCCGGTTCGCGAAGCGTGCGATGAGGAGTTGGGGATTAAAGTGGCGCGGCCAGATCCGGTGGTTTTTTCCCCGGAATTCTAGCTCAATGGCTTCACCCCGACCGGAGGGGGCAATGCACCGTCCCGACCCACTTCAGGTGTTGACCCGGCTGTTGGGTGCAAAACTGCCGAAGTCCAGGTCACGGGAAAGAACAAAGGGATCCCCCAGCATTCGCCCGGGGATCCCTTTCGACTCGGAAGTTCTAACCGTGCCGTTATTCGGCGGGAGGCGGGGCACCCGTGGCCCGGGCCAAGGGGTGAGCGGCCAGATAGGCGTCGACGTCGGGGGTCACCACCAAGGTTCCCCACATGAGGGTCCAATGGCCGGGGAAGGTGCAGACATACTCGTACTCACCCGGGGTGGCCGGAGCCGTGACTTTGAGGTTCTGGCGTTGACCGGCTTCCAAGAGTCGGGTGCCGGCCAGGACATCCTTGTTGTCCGGGATATAAGCACGACCCTGGAAGTCGAGTTGCTGGGGTTTCATGGTGGCGGCGAGATTGGCCACGGCTTCGCGGGTGCCCGGTTGGACGAAGACCAGGTTGTGCGGCATGAAGTCATCGTTTTCGAGGATGATCTCGAAGGCCTTCGCTGGTTCCACCACCAGGCGAGGCATGTCGTAGCGCATCTGCTCCCGAACCGTCCGAATTACAAATACGGATACACCGAGATCGCGAAGTTCCATACGCAGGGCGGTCCCCTGGTCTTTGGGGAGATATCCGGCCAGATCCTTGGCTGTTTGGACTGTTTCGACGAAGTCTTGGGCAGTGCGGTCGGCCACCGGAACGGAGCGGGCCCAGCGAGCGAGGCCCTGGGCTGCGGCCGCGGCCGAATCCTTTGGCCAGGTCACGGGCGGCAAAACGCGCAGAGCGCGGGCGGTGACCGGTACCTGAACGCCTCGGTCAATCAGGGCGGTCAGCGCCGTGAAGACATTCTCCGGTTCGCTGTTCATACTGACACTCGCTCGGATGGCCGCGCGCTGGAGAGCGCCCAGAGGATCGCCCCCAACTTTGAGGGTTGCGCTGGGAGCGGGCGCCGCGTTGCCTGCCTGCTTAAAGACATCCCGCCGATCCGCATCAAAGACGGTCAACGTGTAGCCATCGAGTCGGCGGCCGAGGTCGGCGTCCGTTCGATTCCAAATCACAATGGTTTCGATAGAGCGGTTGCCGCCGAGGTCTACTTCCCACCAGGGATTCTGTTCATTCTCGGTGCTATGCGTCTGGGAATTCTTTCCGAACTCACCCTCGGTGCGGCCGTCGATTGCCCGGGAAGCGTCACCGCCGTTGGAGACGCTGGATTGGGTCGCTTTACCCTGGCGAGCGATGTTGCGGCCCTCACTGAGTACCTCAACTTCGGCCAGGGTTAGCGTACCGCGGCGGGGCAGTTCAATCCTCACGTAGCGGCCTTCACCACCAGGTTTGGCCTGGGCGGCTGCCACCAGATCCGGCGGCAGTTGGGACAGAAGGGGCTTAACCTTGTCCAGAGCTCGGGCGCGGAAATCGGCGTCGTTCAATAGGGGAATTCCATTGAGCAATTCGGTAAGTCCCTGCGGAGATCGGGAAGCTTCCGTCCAAACGGTATCGAAGGAGCCGTCGGCCAAAGCCCGGGCGGCCCAGGCGGCCTGTCGGATGTCAGGCGTCGCTCCTTCGGTGCTCAACGCCACCAGACGGGGCCGGGCGGCGCGGAGATCGTCCGTGGCTTGTAGGGGAAGCTGTCGCGCCAGACTGGTGGCGGCGGCCGCGTCTGGTTTGCTCGGGCCGTCAAGGATGGCGAATAGTTCAGTGAGCCGGGTCGTGCCTCGTGCTTTGGCCAAGCCTTCCAGGGCGGCTCCTCGATCGGCATCGTTTGCATCGGTTCGGACCAGGATCGCTTCGAAGACGTCTACGGTTCGCGGAAGTTTAACCAACTCGGGGGTGGTGACGCTCTTGATAAGGTATTTGACGCCGGCAGGGTTGTGGGCGGCGATGGGTTGGCCGGCAGCGATGGCGTCTCGCCACCAAGGTTGGAGCTGCCGCAAGGTCTCCTGGAGGCAGTACTCGAGGTAATAATCGGTAGGCCGTTTGAGGATTGCGAGAGCCACATCGGCAGCGGCCGCCGTCCGATAAAAGCTGGCGGCACGAACGGCTTCGAGCCGGACCCGGGGCGACTCGTCACCGGCGATGGCTTGGAAGCGCGCCAAGGAATCCGGAACGCGATCGCGCCAGTAGCAGAGGACGCGCGCGGCGGCGGCGCGGGCCCGCGGTTCGGGTGATTTGAGCACCCGCTCAAGCAGCGCCACGTCAACGACGTTATGCCATTGGTGAACCCAGAGGGCCTCGGCGACGTGATGCTGATACGCCGGGTCATTCGAATTCAAACCCGCGAGCCATTTCTTCACGGCGGGAATGACTTGTGCGGTGTCGCGTTCACCCAGTTCGATCTTCGCCAGTTCGCGGGTGCCGTTCTCCGGTTCCTTAAGCAATTCGAGCAGTGCCTCAATGGGCTGGCCCTCGATTTTGGCGGGCTTCAAGAGCGGGCGACCGTGGTAAGTAATGCGGTAAATGCGTCCATGCGTGTCATCGCGGTTCGGATCACGCAGATGATGCTGCATATGCCCAATCAGCGGTTTGTGCCAATCGGCGAAATAAAGGGCGCCATCCGGTCCGACGCTGATGGCGATGGGGCGGAAGTTCGGGTCGGTGGACGAGATGAGGTCGGGCAGGGTTTCGCCCTTCAGTCCGGAACCATCTTCATTGACCTTAACGTTGAAGATTCCTTGGAAACTGATGACATTCAGGTTGAGAAAGTTGCCTTGCATCTCCTCGGGGAAATGGCGGCTCGAGAGAATTCCCGTGGCGGGGCAGGGCCGGGAAGGACGGTCCCAGAACTGTTTCATCCCAGAATGCTTGGCCGGGTAATCGATATGCCCGCTGAACGCCGGGGCAAAATAGGTATTGTTGCCGGTCGCATCGGTAATGAGATCGTTGCCCCAGTAATCAAAGACGCGGCCATGCGGATTGGCGAAGCCATAAGCCACATAGGTCTCGAATTTGCCGGTGCGCGGTTCGAAACGGAAGATGGCGGCATCGTTGTTTCGGATCGGACCTTTGGCCGTCTCGACTTGGGTCCGATGGAAAACGCCGTCGCTCAGATAGATTGAGCCACCCGGATCCAGGCAGATAGCGTTGGCCGTATGGTGCGAGTCCGCGGAATCGAGGCCCATCAGCACGCGCTCTTTCCAGTCAGCCTTGCCGTCCCCATCGGTGTCCCGCACGAACCACAAGTCCGGAGCCTGCATTATCAGGACCCCATCTTTGTAGAATTGAAAACCCGTCGGGCAATTCAAGTCGCCGAGGAACTCGGTCATCTTATCGGCTTTGCCATCACCATCGGTGTCTTCGAATACCAACAGACTGTCGCCGACTTTGCTCTCCGGGGTCCGCTCAGGGTAGTTCGGCCAGACGGCCACCCACAGACGATTTTTGGTGTCCCAGGCCATTTGGACGGGATTGGCCAGTTTCGGAAACTGCTCTTCACTGGCGAAGAGATTGACCTTCATGCCGGCGTGAACGCTCATCTTGGCAATAGCTTCTTCGCCGCCGAGGAACTTGTAGGAACCATCTTCATTGGGGCCGGGCTTGTTACTTGGCACCTTCGTGATCGGCGGCAAATTGCTGTCGTCCACTTCGGGATCGCCCCCAAGCGCGACGCCCCATACGCGTTTGTCCCGGTTAGCCGTCAGCGTGTCGCGGACCGACATCTCTTCCTGCATGACCTTGTAGTTGGAAATGTAGGGCTCCGGGGCATTGCGGTCGGAAATGAAGGGACCTTTTCCCGCTTGATAGGCAAGGGCGGAACGGCCGCCATAGACATTGTAACCGTCCACCGTGCGGTAACGGCCGTGCCATTGGGCGCTCTTTTCGTTCACGGCGGCGCGCAATCGGTCGCGGTTTCCGCCGGGGGCGGGTTCGCCGAACACTCCTTGGAACAAAACGGGTGCGAGGGACTGATTTCCGGCTTCGGTCAACAAAAAGCCGTTCGCCGTGAGCGAACGACCTTGGGTGGCGGCCGTCGCATATAGTTGCTGAGACGGAGTGAACAGGTCGACAAACTGAACATTGTTGGCGCGGGCGACTTCGGCCATTGCGTCCGTATACAGCTTGAGATTGGTGTTCAGTGGCGCCGGATCTTGAAAATTGGGGTCCTGATGTCGTTCCGCAGCAATCGGGGAAACGAGCACGATTCGGGGGGAACCCTTTCCGGAATAATTCTGCGCCTGGGTGTTCTTGAAGAATTTGTCGAGGTCCGCTTTGAAGCCGGCTAAGCCCGCCGCGCCTTTGAAAGATTCATTGAAGCCAAAGAACGCCAGAATCACATCGGCTCGCACTTTCTTCAGCCAGTCCTCGGGCGAACCGAAGTTCTCGGAACGATGACGGATGACGACCTCGTCACCCGCGGCTGCCAGGTTCCGGAGGACCAGATTTAGGTCGGGATACTTTGCGTACACCAACGTCTCAAAATAGCCGTCGTGTTGCATCCGATCGGGCAGCGCATTGCCGATCAGAGCGATCCGATCACCGGATTGTGGTTCCAATTTAGCCGGTGCCGCCGCCTGAACCATCGGCAGCGAGCAGGCAAGAAGAAAGGCGAGGACGCGAAGTACGTAATTCATAGCCAGCAGAGCGGGAAACTTAGAGGAATCCATCCCGACATGGAAAGTCGCAAACGGATGAACCTCCTTGTTTTGCGGACGATGGAGTCGAGCCGGTGATTCAGTCGGAGTTGGGGGATTGGATTGGAGGTCTGCCTGGAGAAACAGGACAGCGCGTGACGTTGAGTCTCGAATCCAGGTCCACAGTGAACGTCCCCGAAGCCAAACCACCTCGACAAAAAAAGAGGGCTCCGATTTCTCGGAGCCCTGGTGGTCTTTGCGGCAGGGGTCGCCCCTGGCCTTAGACGATCATTGGTACCTGATCACCAGATTGCCGCCGCTGATGCCGACGGCGATGTTGGATCCACCGTCCACGCGGTAGAAGGTGGAGGTCGAGGGGGCAGCGACGGTGATGGTCTTAGCCGTGGTGTCGACGGTCGAGCCAGCGACGGCGGCATAGGTGCCGCTCAGGGTCGCCGAGCCGAGCAGGCCGACCGTAGGAGTCGCCGCTGGGAGGCCGCGAATGATCAGGCCGCTGATGCCACCGGAGTTATCCTCCATTTCAGCAAACCAAAGGTATTCCCCAGCCTTGAGGGTCACGGCAACCGTCTGCGGATTGCCCACGGGAGTGGCGATGCCACCGACGTCCAGGTTCACGCCAGAGTAGTTACCGGTATTCTGCGCCGCTGGTTCCTTCTTACCGGTGATGTCATCGACCCAGACCTTACCGTACCGTCCATTACCGTCGGTCGTGCGACCTTCGAATACCGTCACGTTGTAGGTTCCAGGATTGAGTCCGGCGAAGCGCATAAGCACTTCGGTTCCAGCCGTGTCCGGGGCGCGGTACAAGTAGTCGTCCTTGACGATGGCCGGCACCACCACTCCATCATAAAGAGCGTCGTAGGCTTCCTTCGTTGGGTTGTTGGCTGTCTGACCCTCCATGGCAGCGGCCTCCAGCGAGGCGGTGAGATCCACGTTGTCCAACATCGTTACCGTGACGTTCGGGTTGGCCTCGCTCGAGAAGTCGGACAGCTTCCAAGTAACCGCGGTGAGCTCCGCATTGGCGGTGCCTTCAACGCTGGCGCTCTCCAGAAGCACGTTGGCATTGGGATCCGCAAAGGTCCACGTCGGGAACACGTTCCAATCGGTCAATTTAGCCGGTGCTTCCCCACTCGGATTTCCCTCGGCATCAAGTGGTACCCGCTCGTTCTCCATCTGTCCGAAATCGAGCTTAAAGAGACCCTTCGAAGTGGAAATGTCGATCGGCGGCGGTGCAGAATCGACCGAGCGAACGATCATACCGCTGATGCCACCGGAATTGTCCTCCATTTCGGCGAACCAAAGGTACTGACCCGCAGCTACGGATACTGTGAGCGTCCGGGGTTGTCCCAAGGGAGTAGGGATCCCGCTGTTGTTGACACCAGAATAGTTGCCGGTGTTCTGGGTCGCCGGCTCGTTCTTGCCGCTAATGTCATCCACCCAAACTTTTCCGAACCGTCCGTTGGTGTCATTGGTCCGGCCTTCGAACACGGTGACGTTGTAGAATCCTGGCTTCAGATTGGCGAAACGCATCAGCACTTCGGATCCGGCCGTGTCGGGAAGTCGGTAACTGTAGTCGTCTTTGACGACTGCGGGAACTAAGATGCCATCGTAGACGGCTGCGAGCCCCAGCGGGCCGGGGTTGTTGGCGGTCTGGCCCGTCATGTAGGGCGGCTCATCCGGGTTAAGGGTCTCCGCCAAGGTCTTATTATCGAGCATCGTCAACGTCACCGTAGTGTTGCCCTCACTCGAAAAGTCCTTGAGTTTCCAAGTAACCTCCGTGGCCTCGGTGTTGGCCGTGCCGTTTTCACTAGCACTGCCCACGACCACGTTGGCGTTTGGATCCGCGAAAGTCCAAGTTGGTATTACGGTCCAGTCGGTTAGAACTGGGGGAAACTCTCCAGTGGGAGTCCCTTCAGCGTCGACTATTTCGCGCTCATTTTCAATTTGGCCGAAATCAATTTTGAAGAGTCCCGCCTGGGTCTGCACGGCCCAGGGTGCGTTGAGGAAGGCAGTTGCTGCCGCCAACAGGATCCACTTTTTGGTCATACGATTTGATTCTCTCGAATAGGAGAAGTTTGGGAACAGAGGAGGTGATTCTATCCACTGATACCCCCCCCCAGGTGTGCCGGTCAGGGTGGGTCCAGTATCAAACAGGCCCCGAGGGGTCGTCTCACCCGAACCGCACGTCTCACCACCGCCCTACCAGGTTGTCATGCGACGTGATTTTCCGGTGAATTTTTAATAGACTGACCAGCGCGACCGGCTTGCCAAGACCATTCTTCGAAAAGCAGAAAAATTCCCGGCGACCGGCCCTTCCTGTGAGGATTAAGCGCATCCTCGGTGGGAATTTGCGCGAAGGCTTACCAAGTAAACCCACGACGCTATCGGTGAACTGAGCAAGTTATATTGGGAATCTAAAAGGCGCTTCTGGCCCGCTCAAAGGCGCGCGGAGAAATCGCCCAACCGGATCCCGAAACAGAGCCGTGAAGTCCAGAGCCGTGAAGTCCAGAGGAGTTGGACCTGTCAGTTGGCTATAGTAAGGCGGGTGCCTTCGCCCATGGCCCGATCCAACCGAGCCAAGGCCACGGCATAGTCGCGTAGGGCTAGTGATTGGGTAGTGCGGGCGTCGGTCAAGGCGGTCTGGGCCGACAACACGTCGAGTTGAGTGCCGGTCCCAGCGTCATTGCGGGCCATGGCGAGGCGGACGGCCTCCTCGGCCTGCTCGATCACCTTCAATTGCGATTCCAGTACAAGCTGGGCTTCGATGAAATTCGAATAGGAGGTCCGGACATCGAGCTCAATGCGTCGGGTCGTGTCGTCCGATTCCAAGCGTGACTTAGCCAGACGGGCCTTGGCGGCATCTACTCGTCCGCGGGTCAGGCCGAAATCCCACAAACTCCAGTTCATCTGCGCCCCCACCGTCCATCCGTCGGTCTTGAGAGAAAGATCGTCGGCAAAATTGCGGCTCTGCCATTGGTAGCCTCCCCCGAGTGACAGATTGGGATAGTAATCGGCACGGGCCTGGATGACCTGCTCCCGGCGGATCTTCTCATCGGTCTGTCGCATGGTTAGCTCGGGCCGTTGTTCTAGGGCTTTGGCGATCGCTACCGGCAAAGAAATATCGAATGGGTCCGCTTTCAGCCGATCGGCCAGTTCGAGGGGAATGTTGTCCAGTGCGTCACCCGGAATGTTCCAGCCCAACAGGGCGGCGAGATTGTTCTTGGAGATCCGAAAGGCGTTTTGAGACCGAATCAATTTGGGTCGGGAATTGGCCAGTTCTACTTCTGCCCGGAGGACGTTGAATCGCGGCGCGGTGCCGGCCTCGTAACGGCGTTTCTGATCGGTGAGCTCCCGATCCAGCAACTCTAGTGAAGCCTGCTGCGTGCCGATCTGTTCGCCGGCGAGCAGGACGTCGTCGTAGGTAATCTTGATGGTCAGCAGGGCATCAGCAACCAGGGCCTGAAATTGAGCGAGCGCGGCCTCGCGGGTTAGGCCGGCAGCGCGAGCCTGCGAGCGTAACTTGCCACCGGCATAAACTGGCTGGCTGACCAGGATGTTGGCGTTCCAGGACTTGTCGTTCTGGAACTGAAAATCGAAACCGGGAATGCTCACGGTTTCGATTTGGGCGTTGTCGATCGCCTTGAAATTGCCGCCGGTGGTGAGGCGCGGCCGGATGGCGGATCTCAGTTGCAAGGCGACTCCATAGGCTTCCTCGACATCCTGGCGTCCTTTGAGGATGGCTGGGCTTTGCTGGAGGGCAATGTCGAGCACCTGGTTGAGGGAGATGGGTTCAGCAGGCCAGGGGAGCGAGTTAGTCTGGGCCAAAGCATCCAGGGAGAGGCAGGCGGCGAGAACAAGCGTGAGTTTCATGGGAAGAGATTCGGTACTCTTGGAAACCGAGGGCCGAGAGCCGAGGGCCAAAGAGTCGAAGGTTGGAAGGTGGCCAAAGGAGTCGTGTTAGTCTTGTTAGTCGGGGAGACTGGAGCGTTCGAAGTGCGCTCGATGAACACATCTACCTGTTGGCCGACGTAGACCGGAAAGGAGGGGCGGTCGAATTCATAGATCAACTGCAGCACCCGCGTGTCGACCCGTTCGAGGCTGTCTCCGGTCAGACTACGTTTAGGGACCACGTAAGGTTCGATGCGGACGAAGCGCAGCGGCATTCGCAAGTCGGCATGACCCTTAAGCGAGGCGACCGCGGGTTGTTGCGGTTGGACGAGGACGGCATTTTGTTCATCCACGTCGCAGCGCACTTGCAGTTTGTCGACGTCGCCCAGGAGCATCAGGGGTTCGCTTAAGGCGGCAGCTGGGGCGAATTCACCGCCGCGCACGTTGACCTGGAGTACTTCGCTGTCGCGGGGAGCCCGAACCGTCAGGATGGAGGCTTCGGTACGGGCCTGTTCCAGTTGGCTTGCAGTCGCCGCAATCTGCGCGCGAATGGCTTCATTCCTCGCCTTGGCGGCTTCAACGGCAAACCAGCGTCGTCGCAGATCGTCTTCCGAAGCCACCGCGTCCTTTCGTAGCTTCGTATAACGGTCCAATTGGTCCTGGGCCTCGGCCAGGGCGACCGCCTCCGCTGCTTGAGTCGCTTTCATGGCGTTGAGTTGTGCGATGGTGGTTTCAACGCGCGCCCGAGCTTCTCGGTCATCCAATTGAAACAAAGGATCCCCCAACCGCACTCGAGCTCCCACCTTGACGTTGACGGCGATGACCACGGCGCCTTTTGGCGAAGCGATCCGGACGTTTTCCCGGGTGGCCTCGATCAGACCTGTGGCCGCGACCGTGTTCTCATAAGGAGATCGCGCGGGTTCCGAGACGGGTGGCGGAGCGGGGGGCTTTTCCTGCATGCGACGGACCAACAGGACGGCGGCAATCATCCCCGTGAGCGAGAGGTAGAAACTGAATCGACGAAACAACATAACGAATGAGTCAGCGATGAGTGGTGAGAAAACTCCGAATGGCGTCACCGGCCAGAACGTTGCGAACGCGGCCATCTTCCATTTCGGTGATCCGGTCGGCGAAGGCGTAAGTACGGGGGTCGTGCGTGACAATGATCACGCATCGGTCGGGCGCGCGGGCGACCTCAGCGAGCAATTCCATAATCGTATGCCCGGTCACCGAATCGAGCGCACTCGTGGGTTCGTCGCAGATGATTAGGCGGGGTTCGTGAACCAGGGCGCGGGCAATGGCGACTCGCTGCTGCTGGCCGCCGGACAGGTCACGAGGTGACTTTTCCAGTTTCTGCCCCAGACCCAATTTGCTGAGCACCTCCCGGGCCTTGTGTTCGGCGTCCGTTCGCCGGACTCCATTGAGGAGCAGGGGAATGCTGACGTTTTCGGTGACTGATAAGGTCGGCACCAGATTGAACTGCTGGAAAATGAAACCGATGTAACGCCGGCGAAAGGCCGCCATCTCGGCCTTGGAGAGCGTGCTGAGTCGGTGACCGAAGACTTCGATCTCGCCTTCCTCCCATTCGAGCGTTCCGGCGACGACCGACAGCAGGGTGGTCTTACCGCAGCCGCTGGGGCCGACTACCAGATGCAATTCACCTTCCTGGGTGGAGAAGTTGACCGCCTTCAAGGCCACGGTGCGACTGTCTCCAACGCCGAAAGTCTTGGTGACTTGGCGAACCTGGACGGCAAAATCAGCCTCGGAAGGCGTGGGCGGGATGGGGAGCGGTGTGGCAAGAGCAGTCATATCAGGTGCGGAAGACGATGGCGGCCTCGAGGGCGGCGATGCGGCGAATGCCCAGCAGGGCGGCGAACATACAAATGAACACGACCGCCACGCCGGTGATCGCGAGACTGCGATAATCGAGGATGAACGGGGGTTGGCCGATCGGCAGCACGGCCCAACCGAAAGCAGCGGTCAGACCAACTCCGATGCCATAACCGACTAACCCAACGGTGAATGCCTGCAGCAGGAGCATCCGAGCGAGCAGACCATTGCTGGCGCCCATCGCTTTCAAGGCGCCGAGATTCCGGAGATTTTCGAGGACGAACGAGTAGAACGTTTGCGCAGAAACGGCGGCTCCAACCACGAAGCCCAGGATGATTGTGGTCAGGAAGGAGGCGGGAATGCCGGTGTTCTTCCAGATGAAGGAGATGGTCTCGAGCGTGAATTCCGGGACGGTGAAGGCCTTGAGACCGGTTTCACGTTCGATCGACCGAGCGGCCGCCTCGGCCGTGATTCCTGGTTTCGGTTCGGCCAAGATGAGGGAGAGCATCTTGCGCTGGCGGGGAGCAAACTGCAGGGCCTGATCGTACGTGGTGAAGACATATGGATAGCCAAAGAAGTGGCGCTCGGTCCGGCAAATGCCGACGACTCGAGCTTCCCGGTCGTTGATCTCGAAAGTGTCCCCGATATCAAGCGGCTTGACGCGGCCGCGACTCAATCGTTGACCAGCTAATTCATCGATCACCACCGTATTGGGTAGTCGCAGATGTTCGAGATTGCCCCGCAACATCAACGGAGGCCGTCCGACCAGACTGGCGGCCTCCAATCCAACCAACTGGATGGGTTTGTCCGATCCATCGCCCGCGCGGGCCTTGAGTATTCCCTGGTACAGCGGGACAGCGAAGTCGACCCCGGTTACGCTGCGAACGCGGCTGACATCGGTGTCACGCAAGGCCTTGGTTTCATTGACCTGTTCGACGTTCCGTTCCACGACCCAGATCGAGGCGCGCATGTTGCGCATATGCGAGGTGGTCCAGGACAGGAGACCGCGGAACACCGCATTCTGCTGGGTCATCAGCAAGGAGGCGAAGGCTAAGCCGCCGACCAACATCACGTATTTGGCGCGATCAGCGACGAGCATCTTCAAGGCGAGGCGGTACATGAACGGGGATAGGGGTGGTGGGCCGCGGGTAATGGCTCAGGATTGGGCCGAATCGGATCGCCGGCGTCGCTGTGTGCGCCGGGAGGGCGTTCGGGCTGGGGACCGGCAGTAGTCTTGCAGGGCCGAAAGACTGAACCGGGTAATGTGCTGTGAGAGTTGATCGAGTTCGACGAAATCATAATCCGCCGCCGGTTCCAGTCGGGACAGCACGGGACGGCAGTGCGCGTAGAAGAGGATTTGGCCGACGATGCTGAGCCCGCACAGGCGGACAGTCTGAGTGTTCGTGCCGACTGGGAGCAGGGCCTGCACGATCTCATGAAGTTGGTGGGCCTGCGGTTGGATGACCTCCCGCACCAACCGATCCAAGGCGGCGGTCGGCTCGACCATTTCCCGGGCCATCATTCGACCGTGCCGGTTGGCGATTTCCTCAGCGAGCACCCGCTGGAGGAAGGAACGGATAAAAGCCGCAAGTCGTTCGGTGGGTGGAGCGCTGTCGGGCAGGCCGGCGTCAGTGGGGAACCGGACCTGCGCCAATTCGCCCTGAATCTTCAAGACCTCGCTGTAAAGTCCCGCCTTATCCCCGAAATGATAGTTGATTGCGGCAATGTTCGCGCCGGCCCGTTGGCAGATTTCTCGGACTGTGGCGTTCTGAAAGCCAATCCGCGCGAAGACATCGGCGGCCACCTCGAGCAACGCCTGCCGGGTGGCCGCCTGGCCAGGAGGTGAGTTGGCTTGGAGATCTGACATTTCGAGCGCCACTTTCAAACAGATGTTTGAAATGTCAATGGATCGAAACAGCCGATCCGATCCATCGATTGAAAAGGTGCCGAAACAAGCCGTGATACGTACACGTATTAAATGCCAAGGGCAGCTTGAGACACGCTGAGATGTAAAAACTTTGTTCGGTAAGTGAGTTGGCGTGGAACGACGCGCTAAGTCGTTCAAAAGGGTGATAAGTCTGGGTTTTTCTGCAGATTTGAAGGATCTGATTGAACCAAAGCGAATCACGCGGAGGAATTTTGCGGGAGCTCCCCGTGTTTCGAGTCTTGCCTCGGCCATGGATTTAGCTATTTCAACCCTCCGCCGCGGCTTCGGTGACGAAGCCGCCTCGCATTCCCCCCTGCCTTTGGGTGGTGGGGACGCGGAGTTGATCCTGAGAGGGATTGAACCGCGCTGCTGAAAGGACGTGAACGTGACTTGAGCGAAATTAAGCTTAAAAAGGGCGAGCCCATCGATAGGGCTCTGCGCCGCCTGAAGAAGAAAGTGGACCGCGAGAATACTCTCCGCGAAGTCCGCAACAAGCGGCATTACGAAAAGCCCAGCGAACGGCGCCGCCGCAAGCTAAAGGTTGCCCGGTTTAGCGCTATGCTCTCTGCGCGTTACGCCGACCAGTAATTGCGCGTTAGCTGCATTGAACTTCATGTCGCCGGATGTTGTCCTTGAGGGACGCGTCCGGCGATTTGCTTTCATGTACTCATTATCAACCTGTTGGAATTCGGGCCGCCATACCGATGGAAGGACCATGTTACGGGAAATTCGGGACCTTGGTTTCGAGTACGCCGAGTTAAGTCACGGGATTAGGATCAGCCTGGTTCCGGGCATTCTCGAGGCCGTTGGAGCGGGGGAGATCAAGATTTCGACGCTGCACAATTTTTGCCCCCTGCCGATGGGAGTTCATTGGCCGGCCCCGAATCTGTTCAAGTTCAGTTCCGAAGATCGACGCGAACGGGAATCGGCTTGGAAACATTCGCTTAAGACCGTGGAGACCGCCGCCCGACTCGGGGCCAAGTTGATCGTCCTACACTCCGGGCAAGTGGACATTAAGGACTACAACGAGAAGCTGGAGGACATGGTGACCCGGGGAGAACGCGAGACTCCCAAGTACCGTAAATTGGTCGAGGAGGTGGAGTCGAAACGGGAGCGGAAAAAGGAGCGAGCCGTGGAACTCGCGCTCGACATGATTCGAAACCTCGCGGACGCCGCCGCCGCGGAAGGTCTCTTACTCGGGGTCGAAAACCGCGAGGCGGTGGAGGAGATTCCGTTTGATCACGATCTCCCGATCTTCCTGGCCCAATTGCCGGCGAATGTTCGCTATTGGCACGATTGTGGGCACGCTCAGATCAAGGAGAACCTGGGATTCATTCAACATGCGATGCACTTGGAGGGCTTGGCGCCGCGGTTGGGCGGGTTTCACATCCACGATGTCATCGCTGACGCCGAAGGGCAGCATGATCACTGCCCGCCGGGTTCGGGGATGATTGATTACGCCGGGCTTCGCCCGTTGGTGACACAGGAACACATTAAGGTAATTGAGCTCAGTCCAGGCGTTGCGTCCGAGGACGTCCGCCGCGGATTTGCCTTCATCAAATCGGTTTGGGGTGAGGAGTAGGTCTATTGTGGTGTCGCCGAAGTTCTCGAGTTTGGTGCGGCCGGTGGTGGGATTGCTGCTGCTGGCGGTTATCTTTCACGTGATCTTTTGCAATGAGGCTCAGTTGCAACTGTCCACGGATGGGGGACCCGCCTGGGATTCGCTTACCAAGTGGGAGCAGCGTCGACTGGCCTGGAGCCGCGGACCGGTTGAATTGTGGCAAACCCTGCGGCGACTCGATGCCCTGAGTTTGGTGTCTGCATTCTTGCTCTGTGGCGTCCTCGTAGCCATGGGAGCCTGGCGTTGGCGTCGGGTTCTGGCCGAACAGGGAATTGCCATGGATTGGCAGGAAGTCCTGCGAATCTCCCTGGTCGCGCAATTCTTTAACGCCTTTCTGCTCGGCACGGCGGGAGGCGATGTGATCAAGGCCTGGTACGCCGCGCGGGCGGCGCCGCAAAAACAGGCGGCCGCCGCCGTAACGGTGTTTGTCGATCGCCTCCTCGGTACGCTTGGCTTGTTGTTCGTCGCCTGCCTGCTGGCGCTGTCCCACGGTGAACTGGTGATTGGACTCCGACGATATCAGTTGGTGGTGCTGATCCTCGGCGGAATGCTACTGGCGGCCGGGGGATTGCTCTTTCTTGGCTTTTACACCAATCTGCTGGGCGAACACAGCGCTCTGGCTCGGCTGTTGCGCCGAATTCCGCGGGGCGATTCCGCGGTCCGTGCCTTGACCGCCTGCCGACGATTTGGCCACGACCCAGCCTTCCTCTTCCAGATGGCGATCATGTCCATGCTGATCGCGGCGGTCGTGGCCTTCACCTACGTGGTCCTCGCCCGAGGGTTAGGAATTCCTTTGGATGCCCTGGCCCTATCGTTTGTTTCGCTCTCGGTGGTCTGTGTCGCCGCCCTGCCCGTCACGCCTTCGGGACTTGGGGTCCGCGAAAACCTCTTTGTGTGGTTGCTCGCGGCGCCGGCGTTTCCCCTTAAGCCCGGCTTGGCGCTTTCGCTTTCGCTCCTGGGCTACACTGTCAACCTGGCCTGGAGTGCTCTGGGCGGACTGGTCTACTTGCTGATGCCGGAACGGGCTGAAATCGCGGCGACGGCTGCGGTTCAGTCAAAATGACGAGCGTCCGTCTTTGGCTTCGGTGGCCGCCGTGAGCGCAGCGGCCAGTTCTTCCCCAGTCCATTGGTTTCCCGGAAACTGTTGCACCAAGTGACCGGTGGGGCTGATGACAAGCGTGCGCAGATTGTGATTCTGATCAGCAATGCTTACGCCTCGGCCAAAATACAGGCCGACACTGATGGCTAATGGTTCGATTTGATCAAACGCACCGGTTGCCAACGTCCAGTGCTTTGGGTCCGCCTTCCAGCGTTGACCATAGGCCTTCATCGTCTCCGGGGAGTCGTATTCGGGATCAAAGGTCAGGGAGAGAAGCTGCCAGTTGGTCGGTCCGTTGGGACGGGAGAGCAGGAGTTTTTGGGTCGTGGCGAATCCGTCGGTCACCCGGGGGCAAAATAGCGGGAAAGGGCAGCGCGTAAAAATGAAGGTGATAGCCAGGGCCTGACCCCGAAAATCTGAGAGCTTGAACGGAACCCCCTGTTGGTTGGTCAAGGCGTAGTCAGGAATAAGGTCGCCGAGTTTGAGTTCTGGCACATTGGGTAAGACCCGAAAGGCTGAAGGGGCATTGGTGGTCGGCGTGGCCGTCACCGGGGAACTATTGGTAGATTCGGTCGCAGTCGGGTTCGAGGTAACCCGGAGCTGGTCAATCCAGCCGTCTCGCTCGGTGACGCGCATACGGAACTCCACGGAGTCTCCCGCTGTGACCCCCCGCAGTTCATTCGTGTCGCGGACCGAGAACGGCATCGTCATGGCCATCATGTATCCAGGAATCTCCTCGTGTTTGATGACCAACTGGAGGTCCTCGGGCTTCATGGATTTAACCACTCCACGGACGGTGTAGTTGGTGATCGAAGCCTCGTCGGTGGCCAGGTCGCTCGGGGAGCGGCGGCAGCCGGTGAGCAGGACCCATCCGATTAGACAGACCCCCGCGAGAAGCGGCCAGAAACGTTTCATGGCGCCAAACATGAGGAGGCTGGGGGTAGTCGGCAAGTGGCCCGGCAGTTGGAAAACAAAAAACGCCGTGCTGTTGGCAGCACGGCGTTGGTTGAGTCGGTGCAGTTTAGCCAATCAGGGCCGGTTGAGCTGCAGGAATTGGGAGCAAACCCGTATTGTCGAAGACGTATCGGCCACGCGGGCGCAGAGGACGATCTTTCTTCTCAGCCTTCGGAGCCCGAGGAGCAATCGGAGCCGGCTCCGGCCTGGGCGCCGGCTTCTTGGCGGTTTCCAAAGGACCATTGGCAAACTCGATCACGTGACCCTGATGGATTAGCCAATGCAGGTTGCTCAGTAATTCCTGCTGTTCGGCGGTCGGGCCACTGTCGGTCGACGCCGCGGCGGGTGCCACGGTCCCTTCGGCAGCCGGTGTGGCCGCTGAATCCACCGGAGCCTCCGCAACCGGTGCGGCTGGAATGACCGGAGCCGGAGTCGGCGCGATTGCCTCCAACAACTTCTTCCGAGTGGTAGCCGGATTGGTGTTGATGAACTCGATGATCCGCTTCAAACCGGGCTGAACTGCAATCGTCTCCAGGTCGAGATAATGCGGCCGGGCCACGGAAACGTGAACCACGGTCTTATCCCGCTTGAAGAACTGCAGACCCGCTTGAGCGAAGGCGCTGCTTAAGGCCGTCATCGTCCGGATCGGGAAGCGGCGTTCCCGGTCCAGGGTTACCCGCAGTAACCGCAAGAGCGGCTCCGGCAGACGCGGTGCGTTGGGCGTCCGTTTCAGCATTGAGGAGTTAACCTCCTTGACGAGGTTCGGGGCGTGCACCGCCTTGAAGTGTGCTTCCACTTCGGTAATGGATCCCAGGGATTGGGCTTCCGGCACGTTCAGGGTGGTGTATTCAAGCCGGTTACTCTGGCTTTCCACCCACTGCTTGACCGCAGCCTCGTCCTTAACGATTCGGACGCGATTCTTGAAGTAATCGAACGGCATCCGGGGAGCGCGCTGGGAATGAACCTCACGGAGACGTTCCTGGTAGCCGTGATAGTTGGGAGGGCCGAGCACGATTTCGTCGAACATAGCCACCAGCGTCCACACCCCTTTGGGCGGATCACACAGTTGCTTCTGCGTCAGATAGAAAGTGTCGAAATGGGCATCCAAAGCGTGCTGCCAGGCTTCGGCTTCACTCAACCAGACACTGTCATCTAGCGAACAGCCAAACAGCCGTTGCATCGGCTGACCGTCCTTACCGCGAATCACCCGGAAGGTGATTTCGTAACGATCGGGCTTCTGAATGACGAGCCCGGCGACTTCCAAGAGGGGGTACGCGCGTCCGCCCAATTTGATTTGTCGCGCCAGTGAGTTCACGCCGGCCGGGTCGGGCCGAAGTTCAATGTCCACTGGAATCAGCGGTTCCGGCGCATCGCGTCGGTCGTCTCGGCGGAACTCGCGTCGAGGGCCGCCTTGATTCTGTTGCGTCGGATCCCATTTCAATCCGCCACTGGGTCCCATGCTGCCGCCCGGTCCTCCAGGTCCACTAGGTCCACTAGGTCCACCGGGACCTCCCGGTCGGGGACCGAAATCTCGGCGAGGGCCACGGTCGGAACCGCGCGGACCACCGGGCGGGCCGCCCGGGCGGGGACCGCCGGGTCGGGGAGGACGATCGCCCCGAGGCCGGTAATCGCCGCGACTCGCCCCTTCATTGCCCTCATATTTGGCATATTTAGTGGCGGGCTGACTAGTCGATGACTGTGCCCAGGCGGGAAGAAATGCTTTCTCTAGATCAATCGCGAGGTCGAGAGGTTCACTCATAGATAGAAAGGGCCCCGCAGCTCAGCAGGGCTTGCACCGTTTTAAAAAGAGGGCGGACGATGCGGACCGAATAGTTGAATTGCAAGCGCCACGATTTGATTCCCACAGCAGGTCAATTCTGAAGTGGGTCGACGGCGAAGGAGTTAATCCTGCAACAATGGGCCCGCAGAAAGCAAATGTCTGCTTCAACGTAGTTCATTTCCCAGTCCGGCCGCAGTTGGAGTCAGTTTCCAGGCCAGTTACTTTGCGAAGCATGCCGGAACTGCCCGAAGTTGAGATTTTGGTTCGCGCTCTGGATCCGCAGCTGAGCGGCCGGGTCATCCAAGGTGTTGAGGTCCGTCGGGAACGGGTGGTCCGCCCCAATTCCCCGGCGGAACTGGCCATGAAATTGACCGGGCGGCGCATTCAGAGAGTGGTTCGACGGGCTAAATATCTCCTGTTTCATTTGGAAGAAGTGAGTTCTCAGGAATCGCGAATCGTCGTGGGACATTTGGGAATGACTGGTCGGATGTATCTTCAGCCGGTGGGGGCTAAGTTTCCCCGCCACGCGGCCGTAATCGTACATTTGGACTGGGACAATCTAGTTTTTGAAGACACGCGGTACTTTGGCCGATTCCATCTGGACGCGAGCGTTTTGTCCGCGCTCGGGCCAGAGCCCTTGGACGAGACGTTTACGGCGGAAGCGTTCACCACGGCCCTAAAGCGTTCGGCCCAACCGGTGAAGGTGAAATTGCTCGACCAGACGGTGGTGGCAGGAATCGGCAATATCTACGCCAGTGAAGCTCTTTTTCGGGCCGGGATCTCTCCCCGATGTCCCGCCAACCGGTTAACCCGCCCCCAGGTGGTGGCCTTACGTTCCGCCATTTTGGAGGTGTTGCAGGCGGCCATTGCCGGTGGCTCCACGCTGCCGTTGAATTTTGCGGGTGGCCGGGATGGCTTGTTCTATTACGGTACGACCACCACGAAGGCGCGGGGGACGTACGAAGAACGCTTGTGGGTGTACGACCGGGCTGGCTTGCCGTGTCTCCAGTGCCAGACTCCCGTTCGTCAGTTCGTGCAAGCCGCCCGCAGTACTTACTTCTGTCCCTGCTGCCAGCCAGGATAACGAGGTGAGGCCGTAATCATGTGTCCGCGCTCCCGGAACTCCCACCTCGACCTCAATCCTCAAAATTCCCTTCCGGCAATTTCTATTTTGAGCTTCGGTTCCGACGTCGTCCTTTTAAGTCCTTCCGACCTTTTATGGCCCAACGCACCCTTCTTCTCGGTATTGATTCCGGAACCCAGTCCACGAAGGCGCTCGTGGTTGAGGCTCGTTCCGGCAAGGTTCTCGGTGAAGGCGCCGCCAAATACGATCTCCTTCCTGACCTGCCCGCCGGTGCCAAGGAACAACACCCGGATACCTGGGTCCATGCCTTGATCAAAGCCGTGAAAAGTGCCCTCAAAAAGGCCCACGCCAGCGCGTCCGAAGTGGTGGCTCTCGGTGTGAGCGGCCAGCAACACGGGTTTGTGCCGCTCGACGCGACGGGAAAGGTAATCCGGCCGGCCAAACTCTGGTGCGACACGACCACTACCGCCGAATGCGCCGAGATCACGGCCGCCCTCGGGGGGCGCAAAGCGACGGTCAAAGCTCTGGGCAACGCCGTGCTGCCGGGTTTCACTGCCGGTAAAATTCTTTGGCTCAAGAAACATGAGCCGGAAAATTTCGACCGACTGGCCACCGTGCTGTTGCCCCATGATTATCTAAACTTCTGGCTGACGGGCGAACGGTTCATGGAATATGGGGATGCTTCCGGTACCGCCCTCTTGGACGTTCGCAAACGGCGCTGGAGCGAGGCGGTTGTAAAGGCAATCGATCCGGAACTGGCCGGGAAGCTACCGCCGGTCTCTTCCAGTGACCAAGCGGCCGGCCGACTGACCACGTCGGCGGCGAAACAACTGGGGCTTAACCCGGGGCTGCTCGTCAGCGCCGGCGGCGGTGACAACATGATGGGCGCCATCGGCACCGGAAACACCCGTCAAGGGGTGGTGACGGCCAGTTTGGGGACCAGCGGCACCATCTACGCCTGCGCCCATAAGCCGGTGGTAGATCCGCGCGGCGAAATCGCTGCGTTCTGCGATTCCGCCAATCACTGGCTGCCTTTGCTGTGCACCATGAACGTTACCGTGGCGACCGAGATGGTCCGTAACAACACCGGGTTGGATCATGCCGCCTTTGAAAAATTGGCAGGAAAGGCTCCGGTCGGTTCGGATGGACTGCTCTTGCTGCCGTATCTTGAAGGGGAACGGACGCCCAATGTCCCCGACGGTACCGGGGTCTTTTTCGGTGTGCGCCCGCAGACCTTTACTTCGGCTCACTTCGCCCGGGCCGCGATGGAAGGGGTAACTCTGGGAATGAACTACGGCCTTCGGCGTCTAGCCGAACTGGGGGTTTCCACGACTCAAGTTCGGGCCACCGGCGGCGGCGCTCGCTCCCGGCTCTGGCGCCAAATCATGGCCGACGTCTTCAATGCCGAAGTCGTGACTCTCAAGGTGGCGGAAGGTGCTGCCTTCGGGGCCGCCTTGCAGGCCCTCTGGTGCTGGCGTCTGAGCCAGGGGGAAACGGTGGGCTTGGCGGAGATTACGGATGCCTTTGTCCGCTTGAATCCCGCGGAAAAGACGACCCCCAATGCCTCAGCAGTGGCCATTTATGCGGAGTTACAAGCGTTGCAGGACGAACTGGCCCGAGGGGTTCGACCGGCGTTTTCGACCCATCGAAAGTTTCTTTCTCGAGCAACCTGAAGATCCTGAGCCCTGGGGGCAGCAAACGGCGTGTTTAATCCACGAACGGGTGGGTCGACCCGGCTCGAACGATCCCTGACCGATTCGCCGACTGGCCCCCACGGGTCTGGCCAGATAACCTTCGGTCATGGAAACACCCTCCGTCCCTTCCCGACGCCTTCAGGGCGAGGTGGTTTATTTGTACGCATTCGATATCGCCTACGAACTTAGCCGGGAACCCATCCGGGAACTGCTGGGACATCCGGTCGCCCAATTCAGTGTCGATATTAGCCGACGCGGCCCGCGGAATTTACTGTTTCACCAACCCCAAATGGTTCGATTGCCCGCCCAGGAGCGTTTGGGCCTGTTCGGATCCATTCGGTTGGAGACCACGGTCAAGATTCTTCCCATCGGCGCCATCAGCATCTCAGTTCGAGTGCCCTTTGAGGTCGAGCGACTGGAACAATTGGTGGACTATCATGATCTCCAATTTAACAACGGCTCCCTGAATGATGAGGCGCGGGCCTTGGCCGAGCAGGTACGGAAGGACCTGGCGAAACATATTATCCGGCCGATCGACCAACTGGCTAACGATGAGGCTTACACCGTGTTCTGCCTCAATTCCCCGGTCTGCGGAGAAGCCGGAGCGCCACTCCGGGCCGAGCTCTGGCTCGAACACAACCGCCGGGTCGTCGCATCCATCTTAACCCAGGAAAGTTCCGCCAGCCTGTCGCGTCAGGAGGCCGTGGAATCCACCAGCAAGAGTCTTAGCTATTACGAGGACGACTTGATGGTAATCGACTGGGATGCGGCCCTGTTGATCGATCAACCGAAGGATTTTGATGAAACCCTCCACATTCTGGAATTGGCCAATGTACAATTGGCCGAGTTGGAAGCGTATGACCGGGTGCTCGATTCCGCCTTGGACCGCAGTTATCGTGATCTGGGTTCAACTCCCATGCGCCGTCGATCGGATGTCTTGCGGGATCTGCGAGAACTCCGCATCGATATGGCCCGCTTCAACGACGAGTTGTCGAACATCACCAAATTCTTCGGCGACTGGCATTTGGCGCGAGTTTATGAGATGGTAGCGGCGCGGTTTCATTTGGCGGATTGGCACCGGGCTGTTTCGGACAAACTCAAGACGCTCGATGAACTGCATCAGTTGTTAAAGTCGGATCAGAGCAATCGCTGGATGATGATTCTGGAAGCCACGATTGTCCTGCTGTTCATCATTGATCTGGTAATCCTCTTTGGTGGATCCGGACACTAGAAGTTCATTGGGATTTTGCCGGTCGAATCAATCGATGGTGCTGATCGTAGGGGGACATTGGGAGCAGTTGGAGTATCACGATTGGCCGATGCCGGTGTGCTCTAATTCAGCGGCGCAGTCGAGTTTTGCGCCGTAAGTTTGATACATACGAGGGATGGTCAAACCTCCGCACTTCGAGCAACCTCATTCAATCGTTCCATGATACGCCGCACTCTTCTCGCCGTGCTCTACTTGGCCTGCTCGGTTGCTGGAGCGGATCCCCCGAGCACGCGCACCCATGAAGTGATTGCCCTCGTCGGGGGAGCGCAGTTGGTAGCGGCAGCCGAACTGGGTTATCTGGAGGCACTGTTGGCCGTACGGGACCAGGGAAATGGGCCTCGGGTTCGTGATTTGTCTTGGGAAGGCGACACCGTGTTCGCTCGCCCGCGCTCGGTGAATTTTCCCAGTCTGACCCATCTGCTTGTTCGCGTCGGGGCGACGGCGGTAGTGTTGCAGTTTGGCCAGATGGAATCTCTGTCGGGCCGGGGAGGCGTCGAGGAATTCAGTTCGGCGTATGAAACACTCTTGAACTCGGTGCGCGAGGTCGTTCCGCAGGTGGTTCTTTTGACGCCGCCGCCTTTCGCGCCCGCCGGTCCCATCGAGGGCCCGCTGGCCAAGTCCCGGAATCAGGATCTCGCGCTTTATGTCGCAGAAATCCAGCGGTTAGGCACGCAATTGAATCTTCCCGTGATCGATGTCTTTCGCGGATTGGAACCTTCATTGACGGGCCCGATTGAGCTCACCACGGATGGAGTGCAACTGACGGAGCGAGGACAGCGCCTCATGGCCCAGTGGGTCGCTCTTTATGATCTGCGTAGTCGGTCCGTGTTGCCGGCATTTCCCGATAATTCGGGAATTCTGAATCAAACCACCTTCGAACCCGTGCGCCAGGCGGTGATCGCCAAGAATCGGCTGTGGGTGCGCTATTGGCGCCCCACCAACTGGGCCTTCCTCGCCGGCGATCGGACCGAGCAGATGAGCAGTCGGGATCATCGCGACCGCAACATCCGCTGGTTTCCCCAGGAAATGGAAGAGTACGTGCCGTTGCTGGCGGCGGCGGATGCCGAGATTGCTCAACGAGCCAAAGCGGCGGGTAAACCGGAGACCACTCGATGAACTGTTCCCTTCCATCTTCCCCAGCTCGACTGATCGGTCTTGGATGGCTCCTCCTGGCGCTGCTGAGTGGACGCACTTACGGCCAGGTCGATCCCGCGGCCGAGTTGGCCGCCTTTCGCGTGCTGGAGGGCTTCGAGGTCACTTTGTTCGCCTCGGAACGCGAAGGTGTCCGCAAGCCGATCCAAATCCGCTTCGATCCCGACGGTCGGCTGTGGGTGGTGGGCAGCACGGTGTATCCGCAGATCAAGCCCAGCGAGACTCCTGATGATCAGGTGATTGTACTGGAAGATATCGATCGCGATGGTCGGGCGGATCGGTCGACCGTGTTTGCCCGCGGACTGCAAATTCCCACCGGACTCGAGGTTGGTGATGGGGGCCTCTATGTTGGAGCCGCGACCGAGCTGCTGCATTTCCGCGACACCGACGGGGATGGGAAGGCCGACCAACGCCGAGTGGTTCTGCGGGGGTTTGGAACCGGAGACACTCATCAGACCATCAATTCCTTCTGCTGGGGACCCAACGGTGAGCTGATGATGTCACAGGGACTTCATGCCGAAGGTCGAATTGAGACCCCGTGGGGCATATCCCAATTAAGGCAGGCCGGGGTCTGGCGGTTTTGGCCGCGGCAGGTCCGGTTGGATCCGTTTTGGAGCGGCGCCATGGGAGCGCACAATCCGTTCGGCACCGCCTTTGATCGCTGGGGACAACCCTTCGTTTTCGCCGGGAACGGGCACGGAATTTATCACCTCACCCAGGCCATGATCGCGACCGATCACTTTCTGGAGCAGCGCTGGATTTGGAATCAGGGGCGTAAGTTCGGCGGGGCCGATTTTGTCGAGAATAGTCACTGGCCCGAGGCAAATCAGGGCGAGGTGGTGTCGGGCGGCTATTTGCAGAACACCGTGGAACGGTTTCGGCTGACGGACGAGGGGGCGACCTTCAAGGCCGAGCGATTGCCACCCTTGATCGAGTCTACAAATACCGCATTTAGGATTGTCGATGCACGCTTCGGGCCGGATGGCGCCCTGTATCTTTGTGACTGGTACAATCCAGTGATTGGCCACTATCAGGACAGTTTCCGAGACCCAGCCCGGGACAAGGCCCATGGTCGAATCTGGCGCGTGACGGCGAAAGGTCGTCCGTTGGTACGCTGGACGGCTCTGGGGGCGTTGCCGACACCGGAAGTGGTGGCCCGCTTGGGTTCGACCGAACGTTGGGACCGGCAAATGGCCCAGCGCGTTCTAGCGGATCGCGACCCGAAGGTGACCGCGGCAGCGCTAAGGAAGTGGACGGAATCTTTGCCCCCGGGCACGGACGCCGCCGAGCACGCCCGCTTTGAGGCGTTGGGAGCGGGTTTAAGTCTTGGTCGAGGCGATACGAATCTACTGGCCCAACAGGCTCGTTCCGCTCGGCCCGAAGCGCGGGCAGCGGCGGCCCGGGTCGCGGGAGAATTGGCTCGTCGAGCAGGGCCGGGGCAGCTGGAATTTTCTCTAGCGCTGCTAGAGACTTTGGTGGCGGATCAGCACCCGCGGGTGCGCCTAGAGGCCGTGGTGGCTTGCAGTTATGTGCCAGATGCCCGGGCCATGGACGTGGCGGCCATCGTGGCCGATCGGCCCCTGGAGCCGGCCCTGGAATATGCCTTTACTCAGTGCGTCGTCGCTCTGCGCCGGTGGTGGGCTCCGGCCCAAGCGCGTGGGGAATTGCGTCTGACCGGTCAACCCGCCCGCGCGGCCGCCTTCGCCAAGGCCGACGGTGGCGCCGGATCAACTCAATACGCGGCGGGTCGGCTGCGGCGGATTGGTGAGGTCGCCTTGGAAGCGGAGGCCATTCGACAATTATCTGACGTGGTGGCCCGGGCGGGAGGGCCTGGCGATTTGGGGGCCTTGTTAAGCGCCCGTTCGTTCACCGTGGGCACCAATTACGATGCCTCCTTGCAGGCCCGCCGGTTGCGCGAAGCTACCGATTCCAGCCGACAACGGTCAGTGCTGCCGTCGGGCGACCTGGCGCCGGCGCTGAGTCGGTTGTTCGAGAGTCCGAGTTCGGAAGTGCGAGTGGCGGCCTTGCGCGCGGCGGGCGTCTGGCGGGTGGCCGCGTTGCATCCGCGTTTGGAGGCCACGGTCAGTGACGCTTCAGTTGGTCTCTCCGAGCGAGTGGCGGCGGTGGAAGGGCTCGCTGCCGGAGGGGATCCCAAGACCGTCCTGCGACTCGCGTCTTGGGCACAGGCGGGAAATCTGGCCGAGGTGCGGGCGGCCGCCCTGGCAGGTTGGGTGACCTATCAGCCTCAGGAAGCGGCTGGCGCGACGGCAGACTGGTTTCGGGGTGAGGTTGACCCGGCCGTAGTAGCCGGTTTGGCCAGCGCCTTTCTCCGGCAACGCGACGCACTGGGGGCTTTGACCCTGGCGTTACAGGCTCAGGCTCCGTCACCGGGCGTGGCTCGGGCGTTTTTGGAGCAATTGGCTCGCAGCGGACGCCACGACCCCAGCCTCAATGCGGTCCTGCAGGCGGCCGCTGGTCGGTCGCCGCGTACCCAGCCTTGGTCGCCAACGGATATTCCCACCGTGGTGGCCGCGGCTCGGGAGAAAGGAGACCGGACCCGTGGCGCCCAACTCTTCCAAGCGCCCCGGCTCGCGTGTGTCACCTGCCACAGTGTGGATGGAACCTCGGGGCGGATCGGCCCGGAGTTGGGAGCCTTGGGAACGGCGCAAACTCCCGAGTTCATCGTGGGTGCTCTCCTGGAACCGCAAAGGGAGGTTAAGGAAGGCTTCATGGCTCACGAGTTGGTGACCAAAGACGGAACGACCTATCAGGGCTATCTGCGAGGCGAGACGCCGGAAGGACTCACCCTTCTGGATCATCTGAGTGGGCAGACGGTGGCCCTGCCGCGCGGTACTCTCGCCGAGCAACGGCAGTTGGGATCGCTGATGCCGGCCGGGTTATTGGACGGGCTAACGCTGGAGGAAGTACGCGATTTGGTCGCGTATTTGGCCGGATTAGGGCGGAAGTAGGCCGGGGCCCCGGGTAGTGGAATAGAGCGGGGGCCAGGATAAGGATGTGGCGCGGCGAAAGTCTCTCGCCCCGGAGTAGCAGCGATGAGGACGCGACCAGTTGGAGGGAGGCGTGGCGAGGACCCAAACTTTTAGGCTTCCCGTAAGACGGGCGAATCGGTGAATGGAGCCAAGGTGCGGGAAAATGACCTTCGGGGAACCAGGTGCCCGAAACCAGGTGCCAGACCCTCTAACGTGCCGATACCAAGATTCGCGGTGAGCGTGGGTTCGAACGATTGATTGCCCACCGTGGTACCGATGATCTTGAAGTCGATCAGCAGGCCCTTTTCATTCTCACTGATCTCCGGCTGAGCCGAGGTGATGCGGAAATTCCTGGCCGCCGGTGAACACGTTCGCCCCGAAGTCGAGCGGGACGATGAAGAGACCGTTGGTCACGCCCACATTGTCCGCGTCCACCGGTCCGGCGGAGATAGTTCCATTGCTGGCGGCCCCGTAAATGGTAAATCGAAAGTCGTAAATCGCATTCCCTGGCCCGGCGCCATCATCGAGCCGACCCTGATAGGTAAAGGCCGTGCCTTGCGCGTGCGACGATGCCGGAACGGTCAAGGCCGCGAGCAGGAGAAAAAGGTGAAGTGTGATTCTCATATTCATGGGTTCTCGGGCGGTCACGCTCGGCGCGTCCATAGTGTCATGCTCCAAAACGCAGCGGAAAGGCTCACGCTGTTCTTTAGCTCATTCATTTTGTTTCAAAAGATTACTCCCGCAACCGGTAAAACTTCTGCGAACCGGAGACGGCGTTGGTCACGGTGTAGTTTCCTTGAACAACGACCGCCGCGGGGGAAACGGTGCTCCAGACTGCCGGGGGAACAAGGTTCGTGGTGGATTGCAAAGTGAACCCAGCCGCATTGGCCGGCCAACTCAGAATCGCGCTGCCGCCGGAGCGCACAATGGCGAGTTGCGGCGGCGGAGCTGAGGGGGTGCCCATGATCTGCATCCTCCAGTTGGAGGTGCCATCGGTCGGAACCCACGAGACGCCGGCGTTCTCAGTATAACTGCGCCCCAAAGTTCCCGCCGCCCCGATGGGGATTATGGATGTGGACCACTGGTAGGCAATTCTGCCGCTTTCGACGCTCAAGACCGCCCAGTAGCATTCATTGGCCGAGAGGGTGAAAGGCGTTGCGGGGATCCAAGTGAAAGGGGTCGAGACATTGCCCGCGGCAAGGGTGATGGGGTTGGTTGTCCCGGAAAGGTTCATGACCGGTCCCGTGTTGGTGGAAGGTCTGCCCGTGGCGGGGTTATGCGAATAGATCTGAAGCCGGACCGTGCTCTCATGAGGACGGCCACTAAAGTCCCCGCTGTTTAGAAACAAGGTCACGGAATCGAGCGAGTAAGCCTGCGATCCGGGGCAGAACTTTCCCGCCATCCAGGAGACCGTGCTGGCGGCCCGCTGACCATTCGAGCTGCCGCTGCTATTATCAAACAGCATGATGGGTTCGCTGGGAGTTTCTTCGGCGTTGAGTGACCAGAATCCGCCTGTGAGCGAGAAATCCCCGCCTGTCATCGGGGCGCCCGCGTCCGGCTGGCCGATGGTGCCGCGGAGGGAATAGCCATCACCGGTGCTCGTGCCGCCGCCGCCGTCGGTCGTGTGCCAGTCGATGGCATAGGGTTGGGCGAAAGCGTGTACGGCCGCCAGTGTTGCAACCCCCAGGAATGTCATCGTCGATTTCATAGGAAAAATGGGTCTAGCGAGCCAAAGCGCAGCGAGGAGGAGGGGACTGGCTTTGGTGTTCATAGGTGGGATACAGTGGTTCATTCCGAGTCACTTCCGTAAAAGCGTTTCAATGGCGGCAAGTCGCTTCTCCAATTCGGCGATGCGGGCATCCTTTTCTTCCAGCTTCTAGTTCAGCCCCTGGATGGCGGCCAGGGCCACGCCGTCGGCGTCCACGGTGGCGATGTGTTTGTCGTCCGCGTCGAGGTTGAAGGCCGCGTAAAAATCCTGAGCCATCGGGCCGACATGGCGGGTGGCCGGGTCGGCCTTGTAGTTCCAACGCGATAACGGCAGCGCGAGGACTTTCTCCAACACCTCGCGCGGTTGCACCGGCGCAAAGTTTTCCTTCACGTTCCGGTCGCTGGAACTTACGAAGGTGCCGTTCACGGTCAGGCCGCTGCCGTCGAGTTTCATGAGGGTCGTGCCGCCGCCGGAGTTGTAGGTGTTGTCGTTGTGAAAGCCACTGGCGTACCAGGCAAAGCCGCCGCCCAGAGCGACCCGCGAGTAGAGGATGCCGCTTTGAATCCCAAGGCCAAAGGTGGTGCTATAGAGATTGAGCTTCTGGCCGAGAGTGGAACCCAAGGAGGCAGGGCCGGTGAACGTGCTGCCGCCTTCGCCCCAGAACTTGATCTTGCGGTTGAGGCCCGTGGTCCCGGCGCCGACGATGTCAAGCGCGTCTGCCGTGAAGGTTTGATAGCCGATCCGGCCCGCACTGAATTCCTTGCCCGCGACACCGGCACCGAGTTCCAGCACGTTCGCCCCGAGGATGCTGACGCGACCATTCACCGCCAGCGCTGCGTCGCCAGGACTGCTGGTGTTGATGCCTACGCCACCCTGAGCGAGAATGAGAAATTGATTAGTCGCGGTCGAAGCGAAGTCCGCATCCTGAGGATCAGCCCAGACAAAAGCTCCATCGTGAAAAGCCTTCGCACGATCACCCATGGCGACCGAGGTGTCACCGCTGGCCTCGGTGCCAACGCCCATCGCGACTGCGGCATGACTGGTCGCCCTCGTGAATTCTCCTGAGGCCGTTGATAAGTAGCCGCTGGCGGTCGTGGCGTAACCCATCGCGGTGGAAAACAGGCCGCTGGATGTGACGAAGTAACCCATCGCCGTTGAACCGCCGCCGCTCGCGACGTTGCGATTACCCATCGCGGTCGAGGCAAAGCCACTGGCGGTATTTCCAATGCCTCCGACGACGGCCGCGAAATGATGGCCTACGCGATTTTGAAGGACTGCATTTCCGCCGCCTCCGATTACCGCGCCCACGAATCCGTTGCTGACCACGTTGCCGGAATAACCGCCCACCAGATTCGGGCTCTGATTAAAAGTGCTGTTCGTCGCATACTCAATGCGCAGAGCGCGCTGGGCGTTGGCCTTGAATTCCAGCGCGTTGGTGTCGGTGGTGCCGAGGAAAGCTCCATTGGCAGGGTCGGCTTCCGCGTTGCCGCCGAGCAGCCAGACTTGATTCCTCCGTGCCACATTGCTGGCGAGAGTCGCGTCGGGCACCGTGCCGGATCCAAGTTGCGAGGCGTTGAGATTCGTCAATCCGCCGCCGTTGCCGCTGAAACTGTTTCCGCCATTGTCGAACTTGACCTCACCCCCATACGTGCCGCCCAAATTGGCCGAAGACAGCACGCCATTGACCTGCGCCGCCGGCAGCGTTCCGGAAAGATTGCCAGCGGTGATGGCGTAGGGCGTGGCGGTGATTTGCTGGCGCGGAGTCAGAATCTGATAGGCCTCTCCGCCATTGGTGCGCACGGCGATTTCCAGCCAGCGATTCGCGCCGGGAAACTGGTGGCCAAAGTCCAGCGTCACGGCGAACAGGCCGTTGCTGACAGCGGTGGCGGTGTTGGTGAGCGTGGCGCCGGCCCGGCTCGCGCCGCTGCTGTCGCTAAAGAGCGCGAAGGTCAGGTCGTACGTACCGTGGGCCATGTTTGCGCCGTCGTTCAGGCTGCCCTGGTAAGTGAAGGCGCTGGTTTGTGCCTGGGCGGCGAACGCCAGGCCGCAGGATAGGAGCACCGCAGTGATGATGTGTTTCATGATCTTTATCCGCTTACCTGTGATTGATTCAGTATTTGTCCGGTCGATCCCACCCTCACTTCAACTGCCGTTCTAATACCTGTTCGAGCCGTTCCAGTCTTCGCTTCAACTCCACATTTTCGGCGTGCTGTTCTTCCAGCTTCTGGTTCAACCCCTGAATCGCCGCCAACGCCACGCCGTCGGCATCCACCGTGGCAATCGTCGTGTCGTCATCACCGTTCAGGCCGAAGGCGGCGTGGAAATCCTGCGCAACCGGACCGATGTGCCGTTTGGCGGCGTCCGATTTGTAGGCCCATGACTGCATCGGCAGCGCCACGACTTTTTCCAAAACCGTCCGCCCATCCAGCGGTTGAAAATCCTGTTTCAGCTTGCGGTCGCTCGGCGCGGTGATGACGCCGGTGAAAGTCGCGCCAGCTTCGCACCAGAATTTGATCTTGCGATTGTTAAGGCCCGTGGTCCCGGCGCCGACGATGTCGAGCGCGCCCGCGGTGAAGGTTTGATAGCCGATCCGGCCCGCACTGGATTCTTTACCCGCGACGCCGTAACCCAGTTCCAACACATTGGCGCCGGTGATGGCAACACGGCCGTTGACCAACAGCGCCGGGCCCGCCAAGGGAGCAGTCATCCCAATGCCCACGTTGCCGTCGTTGTTGACCGAAAGCGCCGGGGCGGGGCTGCCGTCCGGCGCGTCGAGCCGGCTGATGCCGGTCAGGCCCGAGCCGTTGCCCGTGAAGCGGCCGTTGAAGTTGCCCAGAAAGTCGAGCGAGGCATTCAACAGCACCGACAAGGTGCCATCGCCGGAATTGGCGCTGATCAAGTCCACCCGTCCGTCCCCGTTGACATCCGCCGTGGTGAGCGCATACGGAGCGGGTCCCACGGCGGGAGAGGAAACCCACACGAAACCATCACCTCTGTTGGTGAACACCGTCAGCGAGTTGCCGTCCCGGTTGGCGCTGATCAAGTCCACCCGGCCATCTTCATTCAGATCCGCTGCCACCACCGCATAGGGGAAATTTCCCACGAACAGGGCATAAGTCGCCACGAAACTGCCACTGCCGTTGTTGATCAGCACGGTCAACCTGTTGTCGTCGCGGTCGGCGCTGATTAAATCCACCCAGCCATCGCCATTCACATCCGCCGCTGCCACCGAAAACGGGACGGCCCCGACCGCGGGCGAAGCGGCCAGAACAAAACCGCCGCTGCCGTTGTTGGTTAGCACCGTCAGCGTGTTGGCCGTGGAGTTGGCGCTGATCAGATCCATCCACCCATCGTCGTTGACGTCCGCTGCCACGACCGTGGCGGGAAACGACCCCACGCCTGGCGAGGAGGCGAGCGTGAAGCCGCCGCTGCCATTGTTGGTCAAAACGGTCAGGGTGGCGGCGACATAGTTCGCGCTGATCAAATCGAGCCGCCCATCG
>Ga0209591_10000236_pt1 | contig 72304 bp, 56 predicted proteins | sample MAT01_FD_187207 | JGI IMG/M metagenome (GOLD analysis project Ga0209591, IMG submission 187207) | Freshwater microbial communities from Lake Fryxell liftoff mats and glacier meltwater in Antarctica - MAT-01 (SPAdes) (version 2) | ecosystem: Environmental > Aquatic > Freshwater > Ice > Liftoff...
TTCGGGAGTTGCGGCGTGGAAGAGGGTGTCGGGGATGGGAGCGGCGTAGGCGAGGAGGAGAAAAATGAAGAGCCGCATACAGTTCAGTTTAGATCACCCATCTGAACCTCCACCTGCGCGGCAGATTTGCCAGGAGTTACTTTAAGGTCGCCCCGTGGCCTGGCGGGCGTGTTCCGCGCCCAGCCTTTCGTTTCCCAACCGGTAGTAGGCCCGGCTTAACAGTCCATGAGCCTCGGCATGGTGCGGATCCAGCCCAACCGCCCCGGCCAGTGCATCGACCGCTTCCTCCCAACGTTGCTCCTGGCTCAGCACGCGGCCCAGCTGATAGTGGTAGACGGCAATAGACTGGTAGCTCTGCGGAGCTCCCTGCAAAAGCTTCAGCACTTCTTGCTTTCGTCCTTGCCGATTCAGATAGGCGGCTAGCGCAAGCAGCGGATCGGGCTCGCTTACCTTCCCTGCCAGGCTCAACTTTTGCTCCATCGCCTGTCGTAACACCCGTTCCGCCGCGGGCCGTCCCAATGCGTCGAGACATTGCCCGCGAGCGGTATTCAACTTCCACTCCGCGGTTGCCTGGGCGGCGGCTCGGTCAATCGCCGCTAAAGATTCCTCGTAGCGATCATTCGCATAAAGCGCCCGGGCCCAGTAATAACAGGCATCCGGCTCGCGCGAATCCAACGAGCATGCCTTCTCAAACGGCCCAACCGCACGGCGATAATCGCCCATCGCCGCGTAAACAATCCCCGAAAGCTTCAAACAATGGGCCCCGTCAAGTCTCATCCCATCCAGCCGCCGGCGTGCCTCGGCCATCTCACCGCGCTGAAAGAGCGCAGCTTCGGCCTCGCAAGGGCCCTGCGCCAGATACATCGCCATCGCCAGCATCGCAACCATTCACCTTATCGATATCACACGCTCCACCCGTTAGAATCCCAGCGATGCAATTTCCTCAGCCGTTACCTTAAAATCGGCCCTTCGCGACTGCGCGGGAGCGGAGCGCCAGGGGGATCGCATCACGCCAAAAGGCCCCACCCGAAGGTGAGGCCCTTGGCAAACGATCACGACAGGACTAGTTGCCCGAAACGGTCAGCACCAGGTTGGCGACGTTGGAGGCACCGTTCACCGTGGTGACGATTACCGGGAAGGTGGCCACCGGCATGATGCCGAGGCCCACGTTGCGCGGAATCTGCACCACGATTGCCGTGGGAGAAACCGACCGGATCGGTGCGTCCGCGCCGCCGACGCGGACACTGGTGCCGACCAGCGACAGCACCGGCGTGCCGCCATTGGCGGTGCCAGCGGCCGAGGGGGCCAAGTTCGAGCCCACGATGCGGATGAGGCCGTCCGAACGCACCGTGCCACCGCCGACCACAGCTTCGACGCGGTCAATGCCCGGCAAGGTGGTGAAGGCGCCGGCCAATTGCGCGCGAACCGCGCCGCCCGGGTGCACCGCGCTATGCAGGTTAAGGTAGTGGCCGCTGGGGTTCTGTAAGGCCGCCGCGATCACGGCGGCGTTCGTGTTGAGCGCCGTGCGGTAGATGTTGCCGAAGCCCGTAGCGGCGGTGAGAGAATCTGCCGTGCCGCCGAGGTTCGAGTTGATCACCACCGGGCCGTTCTGCCCGGCCACGCCCGTGTGGACATGGAGACCGGTAAAGGTAACGGTCTCGGGGAAACGAAAGTTGACCGAGAACGTCGCCAAGCCCGCCAACGGCACGCCGTCGGCGCCACGCAGGGCACGCAGAGTGAAGTTTGCCGTGCTGGTCGCGTTCAAATCAACCGGCGGCACTTCGTTCGCCGGCGACTGGTTCACGCCGAAATTCGCCGCGTCCACGGCTAGGGTTTGGCCGCGAATCGCGCCACCCGGATTTAGGCTGGTGTGCAGGTTGACATAAAAGCCGGCCGGACTCGACTCAAGGCCCGCCAAGGCCGCGACCGTCGCCGCATTCGGGCCGTTGATGCGGTTCACAAACCGAAGCGTGCCCGTGCCATTGCTGGCTACATCCACCGGGCCGGCCAGGGTCGAGTTGATCGTCACCGGACCATTCACACCGGCGGCGCCAGTGTGGATATGCAAACCCGTGAACTGCGTGCCGGCCGGAAAGCCCGTATAGGCTACGTCGAAGGTGACCTCGGACGAGACCACCGCGCCCGTCGTATCACGGCCCGTAAGAGCCGTGACGGCCGCAAAGCCGCTCGCCGCCAAGCCCACAATCGGGGGTACTTCGTTGGCCGGCGAAAGCTGGGTCATCACCGTGGTGGCTGTCGTCGCCAACACTTGGCCGCGGATCGCGCCGCCCGGGTCCGCTGCGGTGTGGAAGTTGACATAGAAATTGTTAGGGTTGGCAATCATGTCATTGATCGCCGAAATGGCGGCTTCCGAATTGAGCCGCATGGACTGCCGGACCATACCCGCTTTTCCGGTGGCATCTGCCGGTTCGCTGGACCCAACGCCTGAGTTCAGCACTACGGGGCCGTTCTGGCCGCGAATGCCACGGTGGACATGGAGGCCGGTGATGGTGATGGGGCCAGGGAAGTTATAGTCGACGTTGAAGTCCACATAGGCTTCCGTAATGACGCCACTCGCGTTACGCGTCGCGTGGACCCACACGGTGGCCGAACCGGTCGCGACCAAGTCCAGCGGCGGCACTTCGTTAGCCGTCGAAAGGTTGGCACGGAAGGGAATTGATTGCAGCGTTTGGGCCATGGCTCCGCCGCTGATGAATAGACAAGTGGTCGCAAGGACGACCATTCTCGTAAATGGTGAAATTTTCAAGGCGCTCTCCTGAATACACTGATTCCTAAGATAGGACTACGTAGAAAGATGATTATCAGATGAGTGGTTGCAGCGCAAGGGCCAAAAAATCCGGTTAAGCGGCGCTTACGGCCCGGACTCGTTCCAGCAAGTTCGCCAGTTGATCCAGCCGCAAGGCGTTCGCACCATCGGATTTGGCCCGCTCCGGCGCTTCATGGACTTCGACGAAGAGACCGTCAATGCCCACGGCCGCCGCCGCGCGAGCCAAGGGTTCGATGAAGCGCGGCTGGCCGCCGCTGGCGTTGCCACCAGCCCCAGGCAGTTGCACGCTGTGGGTGGCGTCGAAGATGACCGGATAACCGAAGTCGCGCATGATGACTAAGCCGCGCATATCGACCACTAGGTTGTGGTAACCGAAGCTTGAACCCCGCTCGGTAAGGCTTACTTTCTGGTTGCCGGTGGAAGTTACTTTTTCGGCGGCGTGGCGCATATCTTCGGGCGCCATGAATTGGCCTTTTTTGATATTCACGATCCGTCCCGTGCGGCCGGCGGCAACGAGTAAGTCAGTTTGCCGGCAAAGGAAGGCCGGGATCTGTAGGATATCGACGCACTCGGCCACCTTCTCCGCTTGCCAGGCCTCGTGGATATCGGTGAGCACAGTGTAGCCTTCTTTGCGCAGGCCGGCCAGAATCCGGCAGCCTTCTTCGAAACCAGGGCCGCGGTAAGAGCCAACGCTGGAGCGATTGGCCTTATCGAAGGAGGCTTTAAAGATGAAGGGCCCGGCGACTTTGGCAATCTCCCAGGCGAGGTAATGGCAGTGCTCCTCGCTTTCGATCACGCAGGGGCCGGCGATCAAGGCCAGCGGTGCGCCGCCGCCGAGTGTCAGATCCGGAGAGAGAGTAAGTGAAGCGGTCATCGGGAGAAGAGCGGCTGCTCCAAGCGACCCAGCCGCTGCTGGCGATTAGCGTAAGAGGCGCCCAAAAAGGCCGTAAACAAGGGGTGCGGCTCCAGCGGCTTCGACTTGAACTCGGGGTGAAACTGGCAGCCCAGGAACCAGGGATGATCCGGCAGTTCACAGATCTCGACGTAAACGCCGTCGGGCGTTTGTCCTGAAATCTTGAGGCCGTGTTCGGTGAGGATCTTCTCGTATTCGCGATTGAACTCGAAGCGGTGCCGGTGGCGTTCGCTGATTTCCTCCTGGCCATAGGCTTCGCGCGCCAAGCTGCCCTCGGCCAACTGGCATTGGTAAGCACCCAGGCGCATGGTGCCGCCTAACTCGTCGACGCCGAGTAACTCGCGTAGTTTGTAAATCACGCGATGCGGCGCGGCGGGATTGAATTCGGTCGAGTCCGCACCGGTAAGGCCGGCCACGTGGCGTGCAAACTCGATCACCATGGTCTGCATGCCGAGGCAAATGCCGAAGTAAGGTACTTTTTCCTCGCGGGCATAGCGAATGGCGTGTAACATGCCTTCCACGCCGCGCGAACCGAAGCCGCCCGGCACTAGGATGCCGTCGAATTGGTTGAGTAAGTCGTGGCAGGCCGGCCACTCGAGGGTTTGCGCTTCAATCCAGTGGAATTCGATTTTAAGGTTATGGGCCAAGGCCCCATGGATAAGCGCTTCTTTGAGGCTCTTGTAAGAGTCCTCGTACTCAACGTACTTGCCGATCAGCCCGATCTCGACGACGTCGCGAGGATTCTTCATCCGCATTAACATCGAGCCCCAGGCGGCCATATCACGGGGCGCCGAAGTGGGCATTTCGAGGATATGGAGTATCTTCTCGTCCACTTGCTGGTCGGCGAGCACCAAGGGTACGGCATAGACGCTGTCGACGTCCATCACGGTGACGACGGCGTCCAGGTCGACGTCGCAGAAAAGGGCGATCTTGGCCTTCATCTCGTCGGCCAGCGGGCGCTCGGAACGGCAGAGCAAAATATCGGGCTGGATGCCGAGCGCGCGGAGTTCTTTCACCGAGTGCTGCGTGGGCTTGGTTTTCAGTTCCTGGGCGGCCGCGATCCAGGGCACCAAAGTGAGATGGACGAAGCAGGCATTGGTGCGGCCCACTTCGTGCCGCATCTGGCGAATGGCCTCAAGAAAGGGCAGACTTTCGATATCGCCCACCGTGCCGCCGATTTCGCAGATGACCACGTCGACGCCTGCGCTTACCTTGCGCATGGCATTTTTGATCTCATCGGTAACGTGCGGAATTACCTGGACGGTTTTGCCCAGATAGTCGCCGCGGCGCTCCTTCATGATGATCTGTTCGTAGATGCGGCCGCTGGTGAGGTTGTTGGCTTTGGATAAGGGCGAGTGGGTGAAGCGCTCGTAGTGGCCGAGGTCCAGGTCGGTTTCGGCGCCGTCGTCGGTGACGAAGACTTCGCCGTGCTGAAAGGGACTCATGGTGCCGGGGTCGATATTCAAGTAGGGGTCGAACTTCTGCATGCAGACGCGGAGTCCGCGGCTTTCGAGCAAGCAGCCGATGGAGGCCGCCGCGATGCCCTTGCCCAGGGAAGAGACCACACCGCCAGTGACGAAGATATATTTAGCCATTGTTAGTTATAGGATTCCGGGAAAGAGAGATTTCGAAGTAGTGCCGCAAACGAGCCAGATCCTCTGGCGTATCGACGCCCAAAGACTCATACTCGGTTTCGGCGACGCGGATTTTATAGCCGTTCTCCAAAGCCCGTAATTGTTCGAGGCACTCGGCCGTTTCGAGCGGACCGACGGGTAAGTCAGAGTAACTCAGCAGGAAGTCGCGTTGGTAGACGTAAAGCCCGATGTGTTTGTAGTAAGGAAGGCCGTCGCCGGTGCCACGGTTATAAGGAATGGTGGAGCGGGAAAAATAGATGGCGTTCGATAGGCGATCGGTAACTACTTTGACCACGTTCGGATTGCCATGATCGGCCGGATCTTCAATCTTGCGTTGGAGCGTGGCCATCGGAATGTCCGGATTATCGAGCAGGGCCAACACCGCCGCATCGATAGCCGCCGGATCGATCAGCGGCTCATCGCCTTGAATATTGACGATTACCGAAGCCGGATCGGCCGAGGCGACCTCCGCCACGCGGTCAGTGCCGGAAAAATGGTCACTCCGCGTCATGCGGACGATAGCCCCAAAGCCTCGCGCGGCGCGGGCAATGCGGTCGTCATCGGTGGCCACGACGACGTTGGTGAGGTAGCGTGCTTCGAGGGCACGTTCCCACACGTGTTGGATCATGGGTTTACCGGCGATAGAGACGAGGGCTTTGCCGGGAAAACGGCTGGAAGAGAACCGGGCGGGAATTACGCCGAGAATGCGCTGCGGCACGTTCGATGGTAACACAGCCGTCGCGGAGGTGGAGCCATTTTCGGGTGGGGAAAGTTCACTCCCGTGTCTGAATCGGCACGGCTGATTGGTGATATCGTTAAGGAGAATCGAGACTCTCTCGAACGGGATGGTGTCTATGCTATTTCGGAGCAGGTTAACGCCCCTGGCCGTGTATGTGATCGCGGCAATTTTTGTTTCGGCAACGGCGCGGCTTCCGGCGGCAGACCGGGCGAAGAACAACGCCCAGCCCCCGACGGACGCGGCCAAGAAGCCCGCCGCTGGGCAGACCGAGCCGGCTAAGCCCGCAGAAACTACGCCCTTGCCGCCGGCTCGCGTGGGCATTGAGCCCCGCGTTTCAACCGCCGCGCCCAAGCCATTGGAAGAAGAAGCGGCACGCGTGCCGAACATCCGCGTGGATACCAACTTGGTGTTGATCAACGTCACCGTGCGCGACCCGCTCAACCGCTTTGTCACCGGCCTCGAGAAAGAGCAGTTCAAGCTCCTGGAAGATAAGGTAGAGCAGAAGATTGCCCAGTTCGCGAGCGAAGACGCGCCGCTGTCGATCGGCCTGGTCTTCGATGCCAGTGGGAGCATGGGCCCGAAGTTGCAGAAGGCGCGCCAAGCGGCGGCGCAGTTCTTTAAGACCGCCAACCCCGAAGACGAATTCTTCCTGGTGCAGTTTAATGACCGGCCCGAACTGGTAGTGCCCTTCACCCACTCGACGGAGGAGATCCAGAATCGCCTCACCTTCACGCAGGCCAAGGGCAAAACCGCTTTGCTCGACGGAGTCTACACGGCGATGACGCAGATGAAGAAAGCGAAGAATCCCCGCAAAGCGATTATCATTCTCTCCGATGGCGGCGACAACTCGTCGCGCTATACCGAGAGTGAGATTCGGAACCTGATCCGGGAAGCGGACGTCCAAATCTATGCGATCGGTATTTTTGAGCCGATGTCGGCCCGCGGCCGTTCCGCGGAGGAGATGGCAGGCCCGGGCCTGCTTACCGAAGTGGCCGAGCAAACGGGCGGACGGCATTTCCCGATCGAGAATGTAAACGAATTACCGGACGTGGCGGCCAAGATTGGTATCGAGCTGCGGAACCAATATGTTCTGGGTTACTCGCCCCTCAACCAGGAGCGCGACGGCAAGTATCGCCGCGTGCAAGTGAAATTGATTCAGCCGAAAGGACTGCCGCCACTCAAGCCCGCTTGGCGTCAAGGCTACTATGCACCAGCCCAGTAGACGACTTTTCTTAACCACCTCGGCCGCTGCCGCCGCGGCTTACGGGCAGGACCCGGAGCCCACTTTCCGGTCAGACACTCGCTTGGTGCCGCTTTATGCTACGGCCGTGAACTCGAAGGGGCAATTGGTAACTGACCTGCCCCGCGCCGCGTTCAAGGTGCTGGAAAATAATGTGGAGCAGCCGATCAAGGCCTTTCTCCGGGAAGACGTGCCCGTATCGCTGGGCCTGATTGTGGATAACTCTGGCTCCATGCGGGATCGCCGCGCGAAGGTGGAAGCCGCAGCGATCGCCATGGTGAAGGCATCGAATCCGAAGGACCAAGTGTTCATCGTCAACTTCAATGACCAAGCCTTTGAAGACGTGCCCTTCACGTCTGACGTGAAGAAGATGGAAGAGGGCCTAACGAGGATCGACTCGCTGGGCGGCACCGCTTTCTACGATGCCATTGACCTTTCGCTCGACAATGTCGCCAAAGGCAAGCAGGACAAGCGCGTGCTGATGCTGATCACCGATGGAAACGACAATGCCAGTTCCACGACGCTCGAAAAGTTACTCGCCAAGACGGGGCGGGCCAATGTCGTGATTCACATAATTGGTTTGCTATCGACGGAAGAGCCGCGCGAAGCCAAGAAGGCGCAGCGGTCGCTGAAGTCGATTGCGGAGTCTACGGGTGGGCTGTGTTTCTTTCCGAAAGAGCTGGAAGAAGTAGAAAAGCTGGCACTCCAAGTGGCGCACGATATTCGCAATCAGTATGTGATTACTTACTCGCCGTTGAACGCGGCGCTCGATGGCAGTTACCGCACCATTAAAGTAACAGCGAAGGGACCAAATAATCCCGTGGTACGTACGCGCTCGGGTTACTACGCCACGCCGAATCAGAAAGAGCCCAAGAAGCTCTCCCAGAGTCTCTAAGTGTTGAGGTTTATTTGGAACGCTGTGCGCGGCTATCCGCTACGGCCATGGGCCAGCCCTTATCTGCGCTGGCGCATGGAGACTTACTGGGGTCTGCACGCCGAGGAAATTACGGCGCGCCAATTCTTTACTTTCTCCTGGCACCACCGCCAGGAGTTACTCCGGTTTCTCGCGTGGGCCGGACGCATGCATCGAAGGACGTAGGTTATGGATCTCGGATTGCGCGGGAAGGTGGCCATCGTCGCGGCCGCCAGTAAGGGACTTGGTTTCGCGGTGGCGCGGGGTTTGGCGGCCGAAGGAGCGCAGGTTGCGATCTGCGCACGCGACGGCAAGACGTTGAGCGCCGCAGCAGCAGGGATCGGACCAGACGTGATGGCTTCGGCGGTAGACGTTACGAACGAGGAGCAGGTGAAAGCCTTTGTCGAGAGCGTCCGCCAGCGCTTTGGCCGGGTGGACATCTGCGTCACCAACGCGGGCGGGCCTCCTTCGAAAAGCTTCGAGCAAACGAGCCCTGCCGATTGGGAAGCAGCCGTGCGGCTGAACCTGATGAGCACGCTGCACTTCGCTTACGCCGTGCTGCCAGGGATGAAGGCGCAAGGCTGGGGCAGGCTACTCACGATTACTTCGGTGTCGGTGAAACAGCCGCTCGATGGACTGATTCTGTCTAACTCAGTGCGCGCGGCGGTGGCGGGTTTGGTGAAGAGCTTGGCCAATGAATACGGGGCCTTTGGTGTAACGGTGAATAATGTTTGCCCAGGCTATACGGCCACCGACCGGCTGAATGCGCTGGCAAGTAAGTTGGCGGCGGAGCAACAGACGGATGAGACGACTATCAAAGAGCGTTGGGCGGCGCTGACAGCACTGAAGCGGGTCGCCACGCCCGAGGAGTTTGCAGATGCGGTAGTTTTTCTGGCTTCCGATCGCGCAAGTTACTTGACGGGTGTGTCGTTGGCCGTCGATGGCGGGCTAACTCGCGGGTTATTGGGCTAGTGCTTTGACCGCTTGATTTCTTTTTTCTGGTGCAGCCTACCATCCTAGCCCGTCGAGTCAGCGTTGGGTCAAATTTGCCAACGAAACTCGAGCGTTTACTGCTTTAGTCGAGGGCCCGGGTGACCCATCGCTGACGCGATGGGCTAGTCAGGGAGGCCATTACTAAAGAAACAAGTTAATCCGTCAGGGAACTAAGTGACGGGCCCGGGGTTAAAGGGTGCGAGGGCATTATACAGACGCCAGTGATCGGCCCAGGTTTTGCGGCGGCCGCTGGCGACTTCGAGGAGTAAGTGGAATAAGTCCCAACCGACTTCGTCGATGGTAGCTTCGCCGGTGGCGATGCGGCCGGCGTCCAAGTCGATCAGATCGTGCCAACGCTCGGCGAGCGAGGTGCGGGAAGAGACCTTGATTACTGGTACGAGCGCGAGCCCGTAAGGCGTACCTTCGCCCGTCGTAAACACATGCAGGTTCATGGAGGCGAGTTGCTGGGTGCCGCAGATGAAGTCGCTGGCGGGCGTGGCGGCGAAGATGAGACCTTTGCGGGTGACTTTTTCGCCGTGGGTCGCGACGCCGCTGATGGCCGAGGAACCGGCCTTGGCGATGGAGCCCATGGCTTTCTCGACGATATTGGCCAACCCGCCACGCTTATTACCGGGCGTCGTGTTCGCGCTGCGGTCGGCTCGGCCGCGGGCGAGGTAGTCGTCGTACCACTGCATCTCGCGGACTAAGTCGCTGGCAATATCCGGAGTGGCACAGCGCGGCGTGAGTAAGTGGATGGCGTCGCGAACTTCGGTAACTTCGGAAAACATGACGGTAGCGCCGGCGCGGACGAGTAAGTCGGCCATGGCGCCGACGGCGGGGTTGCAGGTAACTCCGGAGAAGGCATCGCTGCCGCCACACTGGAGGCCGACGACTAAGTCAGAGGCGGGGCAAGTTACTCGGCGGCGCTGGTTCAGGATAGCGAGCCGGCGTTCGGCGCTTTCGAGAATGCGGGCGATGATTTCGCCGAAACCGGCATGGTCCTGCAGGCGGACGACTTCGGGCGGAGCTTTCTCGAAGAGTGGAAACAAACGCGAAGGCTGCATCTTCTCGCAACCGAGACTGACGACGAGCGGATCGCCACCCAGGTTCGCGTGCCGGCTGATGTGGCCTAAGGTACTTATCGGGATAGCGGCGTCGGGAGCGTCGATGGCTACGCCGCAGCCGTAAGTATGAGTAAGTGAGATAACGTCATCGACATTGGGAAACCGTGGGAGTAACTCGGCGCGAATGCGTGCGACGGCATAGTCGACTGTGGCGGCGACGCATTGCACGGTGGTGGCGATACCCAGCACGTTCTTGGTGCCGACGCTGCCATCGGCATTGCGGTAGCCTTCGAAGGTGTAGCCGGCAAGGGCTGGAGCGGAGGGCGGCACGGAAGTGGCCAAGGGCAGGCGCGAAAGTTCGGGCGCCTCCGGCATGCGGATCGAATCTTCGCGAATCCAACTGCCGGCGGGGATATCGCGCGCGGCGTGGCCGATCACCTCGCCGTAACGAATGATGGGGGCACCCTCCGGAAGGTCCACCAGGGTAACTTTGTGTGCCTGGGGCACTGTCTCGCGGAGCGTAACTCCTTCGGGCAGGACGGTGCCGCGCGCAAGGCCATGGGGACTAACAGCAATGGCAACGTTGTCGCGCGGATTCACTCGGATCGTAGGTGGATGGGCCAATTAGCCAGGATATCATTCGATTTCAAACATCAGGAACTGCATCTGCCCCTGGCGTTCGATCTGCAAGGCGACGGGTTGGCCATGACTGAGGTTCTTGACGGCATCCTGTAGGTCGGCCAAGCCTTTGATGGTCCTATTATTCACGGCGTAGATGACGTCGCCGGCCAGCAGGGGCTCATCGTGGCTCGATACATCGGCGACAATGCCGGCGACCACGACGCCGTTGAGTCGACGGGTGGTGGGAATGAGCGGAGTTACTTTTTCGTCTAAGTCTATGGCCAGAACGCCCAGTTTGGCCACCATGTTGCTGTCTTCGGCGATGAGCGAGAGGACGCGTTCAGGATCGCGGGGCCGCTCCAGCACGCCCACGGAAATACGCTGCTTATCGCCTCCGCGCAGGATTTCCAGGATAACCGTTTTGCCGGCGTTCTGGTAGATATTTACCCCAAACTGGCGGCTGTTCTCGAGCACTTTATCATTGAGGCTGAGCACAATGTCCTTAATTTCCAAGCCCGCCGTGGCCGCGGCACCATCCGGAACGATGTCGGCCAGGATGACGCCCCAATCCTGCGGCAGACCGAGCGCGTAGGCGAGCGGAGGATTGATGGTTTGGGCGATAACCCCAATCTGGCCGCGCCGCACGCGGCCGCCATGGCGAATTTGTTCGTAGACATTGCGCACGATGTTACTGGGGGCGGCAAAGCCGATGCCCTCGTTGCCGCCGGAGCGCGAAATGATAAAGGTGTTGATACCGACCACCGCGCCCTCGGTATCGATGAGCGGCCCGCCGCTATTGCCGGGATTGATGGAGGCGTCGGTCTGAATGTAGATCATGGGATCGTCCGGCCGCACTTGGCGGGCGACGGAACTGACGATGCCCATGGTGACCGAATTCTCGAGGCCGAAGGGACTGCCGAAGGCAAAGACGAGTTGACCTTGACGGAGTTTTTCGGAGTCCCCGAAAGAGAGATAGGGCAGCGGTCCGTTGGGCGGGTCCACCTTGATGATCGCAATGTCGGTTTCGCGGTCACTACCGACAACGATGCCCTTCAGCACTTTGGCGCTGGGCTTGACGATGCTGCTGGAGACGCGAGGGTCAGCGGCTTGGGGCAGCAGAACCTGAACGCGGCGCATGGAGCCGACCACGTGAGCATTGGTGACGATGTAGCCGGAGGGGTCGACAATGACGCCACTGCCGCTGCCGCGTTGAGCCTGTAACATCGGAGGTCCGGATTCGCTAGCCGGGGCGTACCCGCGGGTAACGATCTGCACGATGGAGTAGTCGGCGCGGGCGGCGAGGGCTTCGAACTGCTCACTCATCAGCCTGAGGGGCGAACGAGCTGGGCTTTGCCCCGAGAGAGTGGTTGCTAGCAGGAAGAAGACGAAAGGTCGCATACCTAACTAATGTATGCGCGAAGGCACGGGAAAGATTCCACTACATGCGTTCGAGGCGAATGCGTCCGTTGTTGGTTTCGAGTTCATAGAGGGGGCCGCCGCCGTTGATGGTGCCGCGGATGCGCTTCTTTTCGACGTCACCTTGAACGGCGAAGTCCGAACTGACGGCGGAGCCGCTGTTGGCGCGAATGGAAGCCTTGAGGTCAGTCGGCAACTTCAAAGTGATAGACCCGTTGGAGGTGCTGGCGTGCAGGCCATTGGCGGGCTTGGCGAGCGTAACCTCAATGCCGCCATTGGTCGTCTCGAGACGCACCGGCGTGCTGGTGCCGCCGGCGAGACGGGCGTTGATGGAGCCGTTGGTGGTTTCAGCGGAGAGACCTCCATTCAGGTCGTTGGCGCGAATGCCGCCGTTGGTGGAGCGAGCCTTTACGTCGCCGCCGTGCGCGGAAAGCTCAATGGAGCCGTTGGTAGTGGAGACGTCGAAGTTGCCTTGGGCGCGGTAGATCTTGATGGAGCCATTGGTGGAGCGCAGTTGGGCGTTCCCTTGGACATCCTCCACTCGGAGGGAGCCGTTGGTGCTTTCAATGCGATCGAGCAGGGTCTGCTTCGGGACGCGGATGAGGTACTTGACGCCGCCGCTGGGCCCACTCCAGCCCAGGCCCTTCGGCCGGATGGTGCGGATGCGGACAGCGGTAGTGGAGGCCTGGACATCGACTTTCAACTGGCGCAGGTAGTCTTCGGTGGGGGCGTAGCGCTCGCCGCTGACGTCGACCTCGTTCTTTTCCCAGCCGGCGACCTCAATGGATCCGTTCAAATTCTCCACTGAGACCCGTTGGTTGGGCTCAAGCTTATAGGTCATGTGGAAGTCTTCGCGAAAACGGTCCGACTGCATGCCGTCGAATTCGCAGGAAGCGAGCAGAAGCGGCAGGACGAGGAGAATCGAGCGCATGGTTGGTAACATCCTGGCAACTAATACGCGCGAGGGCATGGGTTCGTTCGGAAAAAGTTGCGGTTTTTTGGGAAGTTACATTTAGTTAACCACCATGTTCGGCTTTGGGTGCGTCTGACCCACCTGTATGCGATATTTACTTCCTTTCCTGGCTGTCTGTTTGGCCGCCCAATCCCCGACTCAGAACCTGGCGGAGGTGAAGCCGACGCCGCAGCAACTGGCTTGGCAGGAGCTTGAGTTCGGGGTGGTGATCCACCTGGGGCCGAATACGTTTTTGAATCAGGAGGCGGGCGATGGATCGGCGGAGCCGGGTGTGTTTCAGCCGGCGGACCTCGATCCGGAGCAGTGGGTGTTGGCGGCGAAGTCCGCCGGGGCGCGCTATGTGATTCTAGTGGCCAAGCATCAGGATGGGTTTTGCTTGTGGCCGACGCGGACGACGGCTTACAGCGTGAAGCAGAGTGGATGGCAGAATGGCCGGGGCGATGTAGTGAAGGAGACGGCGGCGGCGGCGCGGCGGCACGGGTTGAAGTTCGGGTTGTCGCTGTCGGCGGTGGACCGCCACGAAGTGCATCCGCGCGATCCCAAGCGCTATGACCGGTTGTATATGGCTCAGCTGCGAGAGTTGGCGCAGAATTATGGGGACTTAGTGGAAATGGGGATCGACGGGGTGGACGCCGATGGGCAAGCTTATGACTTTGAGGCGTACATTCGAGCCCTGCGCACGCCACAACCCAACACGATTGTGGCGGGCCGTCAGGATTTTCTACTGGTGGGAGACGCGAGGATCGCGCAGCCGGCGACCGAAAACTGGAACGTTATCGAGCAGATGGGCGCCTTGCGGTGGCGTCCGGGTATCGTGCGGACGCCGTTGCGCGAACAGCAATGGTTCTGGCACGCGAACAGCGAAGCGAAGATCAAGACCGTCGACCAGTTAGTAGAGGCTTATCACAAGAGCGTCGGCCGGGGTTATCAACTGCAATTGGGCTTGGCGCCGGATACGCGGGGGTTACTTCCGGAAGTAGAAGTGCGGCGACTGCGGGAGTTTGGCGAAGCGTTGAGTAGGTTGTATAGCCGGAACTTAGTCGCACGTTCGCACAAATATCAGGTGGAGGGCGGGGCGACGGAGAAAACGGCCTTCGACGGGGATCCGGATACGGCCTGGTTTGGTTACTCTGGCCGGCGGACGGCGACCTTATCGCTCAGTTTTCCGGAAGCGATTGTTTTTGACCGGCTGGTGATAATGGAATGGTTGAACGACGGGCAGAAGATTCAACGCTACCGAGTGCAATCGCGATTGGGGAGTAATTGGACGACAGTTGCCGAAGGAGCAAGTGTCGGGCACCGGCGGATTGAGCAGATGCCGATTACAACGGCCCAGGAGTTACGAATCGAATTTACGACTTCGTCCGGAGCGCCGGCGATTCGCGAGATCCAGTTATTTCATGGCGGCGGGGATTATCAGGTAAGCCGGGTCTACTAAGTGCGGCGGGAGAAGGCGGGGCCTTTGTATTGCTGGAGATTGCCGGAATAGAACAAGGCGGCTAGCAGAAGGAAGACTCCGGCGAGAGTTTTGGCCGCTAACTCGTTCGGAGGAAGCATCAAGATGATACAGATCGCCACGACCCAGAGGAGAGCGATGATGTTGATGGCTGTGCCCCAGCCTCCTAAGTTCCAGGGTGCTTCGGAGACCCAGCCGATGGGGCGGGCCTGCCAGCCCAAGTAAATGGGAATGCCATAGGAGATATAGAAGGCAACCGTGGAGATGGCGGCCAGGATCGGCAGCGTGCCGGACCAGACCAGCAATAAGACGGCGGCCGCCACCAGGGCCCAGATGGCGACGATGGGAGTGCCATGACGGTGGTCGACGGAGGCGACGGCGCTGGACCAGGGAGTGCCTTTGTCGCGGGCGAGGGCAAAAAGGGCGCGGGAGTTATTCGCGAGAGCGGACAATCCGCAAAACCACATAGCTACGCCGGCCATGGCGGAGAGAGCGCTGCCGGTGCGCTCACCCAAGGCCTTCTGTAGGATCGAAACGGCGGTTTGGCCGGGCGAGAGATCCTTGACGGCCAGAGTAAGTGCGATGAGCATCAGGTAACCGATGAGGCCGGAGAGAGCGACGGAAAGAAACATGCCCCAGGGGGCGTGGCGGCGGGGGTCCTTGGTTTCTTCGGCTAAGTGGGCGGAGGCGTCGTAGCCGGTGAAGGTCCACATCGCTTGGAGTAAGCCGAGAGTGAAGGCGGCATAGTAAGGTTTGGTGCCGATGGGACTTACGGGAGTAAATAGGAATGAGACCGGTTGCAAGGGCGCGGCCCAGAAGATGAGCCCGACGAGGATGAGGGTGCCGAGGATGTGGACGGTAACGCTGGCGTCGTTGAGCTTCGCCACCAAGCCTACGCCGTAGGCATTAAGTAGGCCTTGGGAAATGGCAATGGCGGCGAAGGTGAGAAATAGAACTAGCGCGGTGGGTTCGATGCGGGCGAAGGGGAGTAAGTACTGGGCGCAGGCATAGTCGATGGCGGCGAAGCTGGCGGTGCAGGCGATGATATTGAGGGTCGCGACTAGCCAGGCGATCCTGGGACCGCCCAAGGCGGCGGCCCAATGATAGAGGGCTCCGGAGGTGGGAAAGGCAGAGCACAACTCAGCCATTGAGGCGGCGACGGCTAGGGTGAGTAGAGTGGCCAGAGGCCAGGCCAGGGACATCTCAAGGGGGCCGCCCTGGTCAAAGCCGTAGCCGAAGAGAGTTACCGCGCCGGTAAGGATCGAGATATTGGAGAACGAGATGGCGAAATTCGAAAATCCGCCCATCTCGCGGAGTAACTCCTGGGCGTAACCAAAGTGTTGTAAGTCTTCCTGGTCCTGCGACTTCATGGAACGCGCAGAATGGGCAAGAGTTGGCGAATTTCGGCATCGGAGGGTTGCCGGCCATACTCACAGATTTCGAAGGACTCGAATTGCTTTACCTGAAGGGTTTGGGAGGGCCCGTACCATTTCTCGAGCGAAGCTTTGATTCCGGGGGTGATGGGTCTGGTGCGGCCGTTGGCGAGCCAGATGAGGCGTTCGGCCGGATCCTTCGGGACTTCAGCGAGCCGGCCATCTACCCAGGGCAACCACTCATAGAATTGGCTCTGGTGGGCATCGAGGGCGAAGATTTTCTGCTGGAAGACGGAAGTTATGTCGACGACGACGTCGGGGCGAAAGGGCGACGGCTTTTGGAAACGGTCCTGGTAGTAGAGGAAGAAGGGATTCTTCCGCAGGGGCGCGGTATCGGGGGCCACGTTCGGAACGACGACCATGTAAGAAGCATCTTGCACCAGGACGCCGGTGTAGCGGTGGTCAGGATGATAGTCGTTCGGGCGGGGCGCGATGACGATATCGGCGTTCCACTCGCGGATCTTGCGAATCACCTGGAGGCGAATTTCGAGGGTGGGGAGTAACTCGCCGTCGTGATTATTCAATACGTCGTAAGTGATTCCCAAACGTTTGGCCACTTCTTGGGTTTCGGCATAACGGCGGCGGGCGAGGGCGCCGCCGCCGAGCGTTTGATGGCCGGCGTCGCCGTTGGTGACGGAGACGAATTTGACGGCATGGCCGGCCTTGGCGAGGAGGGCGGCGAGTCCGCCGGCACCGAGGTCGCAGTCGTCGGGGTGGGCGCCGAAGGCGATGACGCGGGACTTCTCCTGGGCGAATAGGACAGTAGCTAGGGTGAAAGCCAAAGTAAGTCGAAGCATAAGGACCAATTATAGAGTAGGAGCGCAGCGAGCGCCGGGGGCGCGTTGCAAAGGACCAACGTCAATGCCGCCCTCAGGCTTGACGGTGAAGGCGATGGAGGCTTTGCCGGTATCGCAAGTAAGCTGGAAACGGCTTTGGCGCGCACCATCGCCACTGAGCACTTCGCCGACGCGGCACTGGCCGAGCCCCTCGCGCGGTTTGGCGACGTAGTCTTTCGCGGCGGCCATGATTTCGGGCGAAGGTTTACCAATCGCGAACATGCGCCACATTTGGAGGGCGGGCGGTTTGGTGGGTGCCAGGGTGAAAGCGACTTCCACTTCGCCGCGTTCGCACTTCATGCGGAAGCGGCCGCGGAGGAGGTTTTCGGGTTCAATCGCGCCGGGGGCTTCACACTTCCCTGCCCGGGCTTGGACGGCGGCCATTTCCTGGCGGCGGGCGGCGAGGTCACCATCGAGGAGGAAGTTATCGGCGGCGAGCTTCTTGAGCTGATTGTCGTCCCAATTCTGCCAAAGGCTGGCGATGGAGTCGCGCATGGAGAGTAACGCGGGTGCGGGGGGCAGGGCGCGCGGTTCGAGGGCGCGGGTTTTGGTGAGTAAGTCGAAGGCTTGGCTTAGTACGCCGGCGGGGCCCTGGTAAGTGAGGTTCGTCATGGCGACCATACCGATGCCATATTCGGGCAGCCACATCATGTAAGAGCCGAAACCGGGTAGGCCGCCACCGTGGCCGACGATGTGCGCGAAGCGGCAATCGGTGCTGATACCGAGTCCGTAGCCGTAGCCGCCGGTGGTGGCGCGGCCGCGATCGGCGACGAAGTTCGATTGGCGCTGGAGGCGCTGCATCTCGCGCAAGGAACTACGTCGAATGGGGCCTGAGTCGTCACCGTCGCGGGGAGGTAAGGCGGAGAGTTGGTAGGTGACCCATTTAGCGAGGTCCGGCACGGTGGTGACCAGGCCGCCCATGGCGCCGAAACTGCCGTGGGCGAGGGAGGGAATTTCGAAGAAGCCATCGCCCTGGCGGCCGTGGCCGGTGGCCCGAAGATTGGCGGAGATGTTATTCGGTTCGAGGGAGGACGCTGTCATGCCTAAGGGTTTCAAAATGCGGCTTTCAATATACTCGCGATAAGGAACACCGGAAGCTTTCTGAATCACCTGGCCGGCGAGGGCGAAGCCGTAATTGGAATACTCAAAGGCCGTATCGGGCGTGGTGGAAAAGGGGATGCCGTCCTTGGCCCATTGCTTCAAGGTGGCGTCGGGGATGGCCAATTGGCGGTCGCCCCAGGGATTGTCTTCCGGGAAACCGGCGCCGTGCGAGAGTAACTGGCGCACGCGGATGGGCGCGCTGTCGCTGGTGGGGTAACCGTAATTCTTAAATTCGGGAATATACTTCTCGACGGGATCTTCGAGCGACAACTTACCTTCATCGCGCAGTTTGAGGACCGCCGCGGCAGTGAAGCTTTTCGTCATGGAAGCGATGCGAAAAGCCGTGGCCATCGTGACCGGGTCCTTCGACTTGGCATCGCGTACGCCGTAGGCTTTGGCGAGGACGAGTTCGCCATCGATGACCACGCCCCAGGCGGAGCCGGGCACGCCCATCTGTTCGTGGGCGCGGGCAAAGAGCTGCTCGATGGCGGGGAGGGCCGACTTAAGCTTTTCCACCCGCGCCGGGTCAACGAAGCGAGGCGGGTCGCCGGCAAACAGGGACAAGGGGAAGAGGGGTAACGTGAAAAGGAGTATGCAGGCGCGCATAGTCCAGTTTACACATGTCGGCTAGGCAAAATATTCGGAGGCGTAGGCGGGCCGAAGGCGGACGGCACGACGCCAGGATTCCTGAGCGGCTTGGGGCTGGCCCATCTCTTTGAGGGCGTGGCCAAGGTTAAGGAAGGCCTCGGCGAAGTCCGGCTTTTGGTCGAGGGCTTGGCGATAGTAACGGACGGCGGCTTCGGAGTGACCGGCTTGCTGATGGAGCACGCCGAGGTTGAAAAGCACCTGGGGCTTCGGGTCAATCGACATTACTTTTTCGAGCACCACGCGGGCGCCTTCGTAGTCACCGAGTTTGGCCTTGGCGAGGGCGAGGCCGTTAGCGGCTTCCACCCAGTCGGCACGCAATTCGAGGCAGGCTTCAAGGGCGATGACACTGGCATCCCAGCGTCCGGCGGTGAGGTGGTTGGTGGCCAGGCGGAACCAAGGCTCCTCCCAATTGGGCACCAACTTAGTCAGTTGTTCAAAGCAGACGGCGGCTTCGCCTTCGTGGCCTTGTTGTTCGAGTAAGATGGCGAGATTCCAGAGGGCTTCGGCTAACTGCGGGTCGCGCTGGAGCGCTTCGATATATGATTCGCGGGCCGCTTCCCATTCACCGCGCTGATGGTGGAGGAAACCCAGGTTGGCATAGGCTTGCTTCAAAGTGGGATCAATTTCGACCGCCTGTAAGTAAGCTTCAATGGCGGGGCGCACTTGGTTGATCTGCTGGCGGGCGACGCCTAAGTTAAACCAGCCTTCGGCGGAACCGGGGGCGAGTTCGGTTAGTTTCTCGCAGTGTTTGGCGGCTTCGGCGAAACGCTCGCGAATAAAGGCGAGGGTGGCCAGTGCTTCGTGGGCAGCGAGCGTGAGAATGGGGCGGTTCGACGCCTGGAGGCGTTCGGCCAACTCGCGAATCGTAACTTCGTTTCCGTAGGAGAGGGCGATGGAGAGACGATTGAGGAGTAAGTCCGGGTTGTCGGGGTTTTCATTCTCTAACTGCTGATAGATGGCGTCGGCCTCTTCGCGGCGGCGGAGCATATGGAGCGCCACGCCCTTGCCGAAGCGGGCTTGGGTTTGCAGCGGCGTCAGCATCAGGGCTTGCTCAAACAACTCAAGCGCGGCTTGGGCTTCGTTTTCGTGCAGGAAACAGACGCCTTGGGCGACTAAGGATTCAGTGCGGGCGGTGCGAGGGGCAAGGTCACTGGCTTGGCGAAACATCTCCGCGGCTTCCGCCCAACGCTCCTGCTTATAGCGGCAAATCCCGAGATTGTAGAGGTCGCAACGGGAGCGCGGGTTACGCTCAAGCGCCTGCTCAAAAACGGGCGCCGCCTTTTCGAAACGCTGAGCTTCGAGGTAAAAACCGCCCAAAAAGGAGTAGGCGTCGGCTTCGGTATCGGCCTCGGAGATTGCTTTTTCGAGACGGGAAATCGCTTCGGCTTTACGGCCCTCCAGATAGAGGCTAACGGCTTGGACCACGGCCGGAGAAGAGAGGGCGCGTTCCTTCATGCCGGGGACGCCATCCATAAAGGACGGCTCAGCCTGGAGCAACGAATGGATCACCTCGTCGTCGACATAGTACAACCACCGGTCTTCCCAGTTATTATTCATGCTGTCTCTCCCAACCTTCCACACTGATCATGAGTTCGTTAGTTTCTTGAATAAAAACCCGCCCACGCTCTTTTTGGGTGGTAGGGGTGTCTTGGTTTCCGTGGACGCCTTCGACGCGGCGTAGCCGGGCGAACCGCCGAAGATTCCTCCCTTGGCCGGACCAAAAGCGATCCGGCGCCGCATGGGGGTGACGGAGAACTTGGGCCATTGAATGGAGTCGGAAAGGGAGGCGATGGTCTCGAGGACGGCGCGGAGTTCGGGAGGCTCGGCGACAAAGTCCGGCAGGGGCTCCGGAGGGGCCATCTGGATAGGATGGGCCGCCAAGTCGTCTCCTTCGGTGAAGCGCTCGACGGCATCGGATTTTTTCTTATTGCCGCGGTCGCCGAGCGAGATGCGAACGGCGTTTTCGACGACGATGCCGCTGCCGCCGTTGCCGCCTTCCACGACAATGGTGGTGTTGATGGAGACCGACGACGATCCGGGCGGGGGTGGCGGCGGCGGCGCTTGATGCGGCTGGTCGCGGCGCCATTCGAACTGCGGCCCATCGGTGGCGGGGGGCTGCGTGCGGTCACGGTTGTTGAGCGGTTCGTGGGGCACGAAGGGATTAGGCGGTTGGGGCGGGATGAAGCGCGCGACTTCATTGCCCTTGACGGGCTCGGCGATGACGGGAACGGCGTTGACCGGCTTGGCTTCCGAAGTCGGCTTGGCGGCTGGTTTGTCGGGAGCGGGTGGCTTTTCTGCTAAGGGCGGATTCGCCGCAGCAGGGACCGCCGGGGCGGATTCGCGATGCACCTGCTGTTGACCTTCGTGCATGGCGCGGGCCGCTTGTTGCCAGGACCCGGGCGGCTCCGTCGCTTTGCGCGCCGGAGGCTCGTTTACCGCAGAGGCCGACCGGGGGGCCTCTGGCGTAACGGGGGCGGGTCGCGAAGGCCAAACCGCAGGGTCCTGCGAATCTTGGCTCATCCAGGTTTCGATGGCCGGATCGGTCAACCCAGGCCGAAGAATGAAATCGAAACGGTCATCGGAAAAAGTGAGGCGCAGCCCCTGCATCATATCGCCACCCATGGCGCCGCCGACAATCATGTCGGAGGTGCCGCGATGGGGGAAAGGCATCTCGTGAAAGCGGAAGGGCTGGTCGGGAGTGAAGAGCGAATCACAGCCGGCGGCAAAGTGGGGCCAGGCAAAGTCCCGCACGCGGACCTTGGCCAGGGTGGATGCGGTCTGGTGGTGGGCGAGCCGGAGGCTGGTGGCGGGCGCTGAAGCGGCGAGCCATTCGGGAGGTTCGGATTCGGAGTGGCGGGCGGGATGGTCCGGGACGGATTCGGCAGCGAGGAGGGCCAAGCCCGCGGACACGGGAGAAAAGCATGGGCCCACCGGCGCAACGGGGAGACTGGAGCCAGCGGGAGGCACCGGGGGGAAGGTCGCCCAGTCCGCCCAGTCTTTGTCGGGGGCTTCGCCGTTGAGCAGAATGGGAGCGAGGAGCAGAACGGGAGCGGAGAGCAGGTAGCCCGAGTAGAAAGGCGCGGGGGAGGAAGCAGCGGCAGCGAAAGCGAGAGAGAGATTGGGGAGCGCGGGAGCGGACCAGGGCAAACAGTCGGTCCGCACGGACTGGGCGGCAAAGGAGACTTCGGAGAAGGTAGTTGGAACCGGAATGAGTTCCGCAACGGGAATGGACGGCTCACGTTGGGCAGAGAAGGCGGGAACAGTCCAAAGCCGGTCGACGGGCGTGTACGTGTCCAGGGTGCCCGGTTGGAGATCCCCGGCGAAGTTGGATGCGGGGACGAAATTCCAAAGCAGCCTGAGACCGGCTTCGGCGACCGCCACAAGGGGCGCGGCCGCGGGGAAGCAGGGGAAGGTTAGACGGCGCTCGGTAACGAGGTTTTCCAGACGGGTTTCGATACCGATAGCCTCAGGAGCAACAGGCCGTTGGGGGGAACCGAAGTGGATCCGCTGGGCAGCAGCGACAGGGAGCGTCGCTTCGGGAGCGAAGTAGCTGCCAAGAGGAACCTGCAGGGCTAGCGGCCAATCGCAGGCGGGGGCGGCCAGCGTGGGAGAGTCGACGGGTGGAATGGGCTCCAATTCCGCAGCATCGGCGGGAGGAGCAAGGCGTACGCCACACGCGGGCACCCGGGTATACGGATGAGCCAAGGCTGGAAGATGAGAAGGCTCCCGGGCCGGGACCGGGACAGCGGAGGAGGTCGGCGCCGCGTCACTTTCGTGAGCGCCGCCAGTCAAACCGGCCGGCGAAAGGAAATGCGCCTGTCGCGGGGAGGCCTCGGCCGCGGGATAGGAGGCGGCGGGCAGAGAAAGTGCCGTGAGCAGGCAAGGCCAGGGCGCGACGTCGATCGGCACCGGGCTGGTCTGACTACCCTGGACTTCGGGCAGGCCGGCATAGCCGCCTTCAGGGAATCCCAACGCGGCGGCGGGCCAAGTGCGATCGGCAGTCATCATGCAGTCGCGGGGATAACCGGCTAAGTGAACCGCGAAGGAGTAGTTGGCGGGCGTGGCCCCGAAGACCTTGGGAGTGGGCGTAGTGAGAAACACCCAGAGCGGGGCGGGGGCAGACGCCTCGGCGACTTCCGGCACTGGTGCCGGAAGACCGGTGAAGATGGGCGAATCGAAGACCGGGAGTTCGAATTCTTCGCCTTCGTCTGGAAACGGCAGGCCGGCCTCTGGGAACGGCAGGCCGGAAAAGGAGGCCGGGGGAACCGGAAGAGGTTCGGGACGGCGGCTTTGTTTCGGTTGCGAGGCGAGACGTTGCAAGGCGAGGCTATTGAATTCCTCCTGGTAGGCTTCGCGATGCGCCTCCGAACAGAATTCAGCCTTACCCGTGAGTTTTCTCAGTAGCGACAAGGGCTCGCCACAGTAGAGACACCGCATGGTGGAACGTTTTTACCTCTCTGTCCATCGTAGGCCTGCCCTCGGGTGAATTCCATAGTTGAAATCACCTAGGGACCTTAGTGGAAAGAGCGCCGGGTGGCTCGGGTAACTGACGTAGTACGCCCTCCAGTAAATTGTGCCGCAGTGAGACCTAAAGATTTGCCGAAACCTCCCGATCAATTTCTAGATAGAGACTAGTTGTGATCGGAAATAACCCATGAGCCGTCGAGACCGCATACAGCAAGGCATTGACCAGCTAAGGATGGCGATTCCAGACCTCGACGGAGTGCTACTGGCGACAAATGAGGGAATGCCCTTGGTGCATTCGGTGTCGGAACACGGGGATCCGGGCCGGATTGCAGCCTTGGCTGCGGCGGTGAACAGCCTCGGCCGGCGCGTTACGGAGTCCTTGGCCTCAGGAAGTTGCCAGGAAGTGAGCGTATTGGGGTCAGAGGGGCAGATGTTGTTGTATCCGGCGGGCCCGAAAGCGGTATTGGCGGTATTGTGCCCGGCACACTTGAATTCCGCCCTGGTGCAGTTAGCGGCCCGCAATACGGCGCAGCAGATTTTGCAAGCGCTGTAGTTCGGCTGATTAAGAGCGTAGTTCGGCCTGGATTTCGCGCGCGGCGGCGCGAGCCAAATCGTAAGCGCCGGTGGGAAAGCTGATGGCGCCGACTTTGGGATGACCGCCGCCCCCGTAGCGCTCGCAAATCGTCGCTAAATTATGAGCCACCGGCGAGTTGGCCCACGGGTTTGAACCCACGCTCACTTTCGTACGAAAGCTCTGTTCACTTACCGAGACCGTGTAAATGGCATCCGGAAATAAATAATAAGGAATAAATTTATTATAGCCTTCGACGTCTTCGCCAACTAAGTCGAACGTAACGACGCCGCCTTCGCAGGAGGCGCGCTGGCGGATGATCTCCATGGTCCGGCGATGACGGTCGTGCAGGGGGAGATACAACTCCTGCATCGCCGGCGAGCCAATGATTTCGTCCAAGGTTTGGTGCTGCATCATGCGGATCAAGCTTTGCACGGTATCGGGCCCCTTGGCGGCTTCGATAATCAAGACAATTTTAAGCGCGGCGGAGCCGAGTTCCACGGCTTCCTGCGCGCTGGCGTAACGGGCGCTATCGACGATGTCCGCCCAATGGACGAGATTCTGCAGGTCGGGCGGGGCGTAACCGAATTCCTGGCGGGTGATGTCGGCGATGTACTGGGTGCAGGAGCGGTAAGTGGGGTCGAAGTAAAGGCGGGTGCCGCGGGGTGCGCCGTTGGACTTCAAGGCGCGAAAGTGCTCGGCGTCGCTGGGGTTCAAAAAGGCGCTCTGATGATGGTCGAACCACCAGGTAAGTTTCTCGTTGGTGGCGTACTTAAAGTCGACGATGGCGTTTTCGTCGCCGTCGAAGAGCGAGTCCTCGAAGCTTTGCGCGGCGACGTGGGACATGCCGGTGTAGGCGAATTCGGCCCCGGGATGCACGCGGTCGGCGATGAAGCGGCTGAAGAACGCCGCCGAAGCCGCGCCGTCGAAGCAATGATCGTGATAAAGAACTCTAAAGCGCATAAGTTTGCTGGAACATTTGAGTCTACACCCACTCGGAAGGGGAACTGATTAGTGTCCCGCAAATTGGCGGATAATTCAAGTTTTGCCGGTATGCTGGAACGATGATCCTAGCAGTGATGGACGATTTGATTTTCGGCGTGAAGATTCAAGAGGCGGCGAAGCGGGCGGGCGTGCCGATCGAGTTCGTGGCGCAGGCGGATTTGGTGGTGCGGAAAGCGGCGGGCACGCCCGGCGTGCGGGTGATTTTAGACCTGAACTTACGGGGCGTCGACACGGTGGAACTGATTGGGCGGCTGAAGGCGATCCCGGTGCCGGTGGTGGCTTATGTGGCCCATGTGCAGGTGGAGTTGCGGCGGGCGGCGGAGTTGGCGGGGGCAGATCAGGTACTCGCCCGGTCAGTCTTCGTGACCAAAGTCGACCAATTGGTGCGGGCGCCCGACGAAATCTTGGGAGATTAGAAACCGCCGCGGGCGCGGCCCCGTCTGGAGGGTCATGTTTCGAATCTTTCTCTTTGCGGCGACGACACTGACACTCTTCGGTCAAGATGGCACCTTGCGGGTGAAGGCCAAACCCGGAAGCACGGGCGTGTTTGTGGACGGCAAGTATCTGGGCCCGGCGGCGAATTTTGCCGCGACGCGGACTTACCCGGTACCAGCGGGCGAGCACGAGCTGAAGCTGGTGGAGCCTCGCTACGAGGATTTTACGCAAAAGATCAAGGTGGAAGCTGGGAAGTCGACCCAGGTGAGTTGGACGATGCAGAAGTCAGCGGTGCCTGCGGGCCCGTTTGGCGAGCTGCGGATTTCGGGCGGAGATAAGTTCGCTGGAGTATTTTTAAACGGTAAGTTCGCTGGACATGTGGATGAATTCGACAATTTTGCCCAGAGGGTGCAGTTGGCGGCCGGGGACTATGAATTGAAGATCGTGCCGTCCGGATCTGGGGTAGATGGCCATATCCTTCATATGGAACAGATCAAAATCGGGGCGAATCAACAATTGTGGGTGAAGTTGAAGAAGTAAGTAGGGGGGCGGCCCTGGCTGGGGTGGGGATGCCAGGGCCGCTGCGGACTCCACGAAGTGCTACGGGGATAACGCTTCGCAGAGAGCTTGTCGCGAAAAAGGACTGAGTCCTTAAATTCGCATAACCTTTTAAAATGAGAAACGCAACGACAGTTCCAACTGCCGATTGTTTCCGGCCCCGCCGCCACCGCCGGGACCTCCGCCTCCGGGACCGCCGCCGCCACCGGGGCGGCCGCCGAAGCCACCACCCAAAGTGGTTGACTGACCAAAGAAAGGCGAACCCAAATTACCGACCGGCGGGCCATTGTTCACCCAGTTGAGTAAATTCCTCGCCTGGAGGGATATATTTAGAGTATACCTTTTTCCAGAGCTGGCGCCACCAAACATTCCACCGCCGCCGCCGCCGGGGCGACCGCCGCCCATCATCATACCGCCGCCGCCGGGACCACCACGGCCCATACCGCCCGCGCTGGCCGCATCTTCGCCCTTCTTACCGAAGCCAATGGTCTTGCCGATACGCAGGTTAATAGTAAAGGCGCCGGGAGCCTGCCCATAGTTACGGGGGATGATAGTTTCTCCGGGGAGGGGGTTCAGATTAAACGTGCCCCAGGAAGTGGTGCGGATATTGGTACCGGTGGCGCCCGAAGCGGCGAAGGAGGGGCGATCGTTGAATTGGGCGTCACCGTTGTTGTCGCGGCCGGTGGTGATGTTGAAGGGTCCGCCGGCGCTGGCGATAATGAACGGCGAGATGCTGATGGCGTACTTGGCCGTGATCGATCCGCCCATGATGAAGCGCTGGCGCTGATCGAAGCCACTGCGGCCATACTCGTTGCGCACGTCGTAGGTGAAGGCCGGGAAGCTTCCCGCCCCATCGGTGTCGCCGCGATTGTAGCCCAAAATATAGACTCCGAAGAGAAAGACGCGCCGACTGAAGCGCGTATTGAAATTGGTGATCAACTGGTTCTGACGGCTAAAGCCATTGGACTCGAATTGGTACAAGTTGCCGATGTTGCCGAAGGGCTGGGTACCATTGGGCAGCGGAGCGTTGATGTTGCGGGCGCGCAGGTTGTGCACACCGCGCGAGAAGATGTAGTTGACGGCGACCGAGGTGTTCTTCGGCAATTGCCGGTCGATACCGACGGAGGTCTGCACGAGGTAGGGCGAGCGGATATTAGCGGCCAGGCGCTGGACGACCTGGGTGCTGAGATTGCCGCCCAGCGTGGAGAGAGCGGGAATGGTGGGGAAGAAGTCCGGGTTGGGAACCAGGAAATTCAATTGGTTGGCCCCGTTGAAACGCAATTGCTGCAAGGTCAAGTTCTGGGCGACGCGGTCGTAAAATAGACCACTGCCAATGCGCAGCACGGTCTTCGCGGCCTTGTTCTTGCCGCCGTCAACGCCCCAGGCGATGCTGATGCGGGGAGCCACGTTGTTGTTGCTAGAGATGTTGGTCTGGTTCTCGTAGCGCAGGCCCAGGCCCACGGTGAGGTTAGGACGGATGCGCCAGTCGTCGGTAATGAAGATGCCGAGGTCGGTCTGGCTGACGTCGGCTTGCGGGGTGCCGCCGACGAGCGAAAACTGGCCGGCGCCGCCTCCGAGGGCACGGATCTGCGCGCCGGGCAGGCTTTGGAACAGAAGAGTCCGGCGGTAGCGCTCGAGGGAAGTAAGATCAGCGATGGCCCCGGTGGGTTGGTTGTTCGCGTCGAGCACCGGGCCGCGGCCACTGGTGAAGGTGTAGGTGCCGCCAAAGTTGTTGCGGTTGATGTCGGAGAGCGCGCTGCGTCGCATCCGGCCACCCACCTTGAGCGCGTGGGCGCCGAGCGTGATGCTAGTGAAGTTGGAGATTTCCACGCCATTGGAGGTATTGTTCGCGGTGCCGATCTGGGCGCCGCCGCCGTTGAAGCTATCGAGCACGTTAATCGCGGGCAGCCCGTTGTCGCCAAACTGGCGAATGTGATTGCGTTGATACTGGAAGCGGGTTTCGTTGATGGCACGGGCGCTCAAAATGGCGGTCTCGGTCATCTGGAGGGAGTGCTCACGATCCGCGGAATTGAAGGCTCGCGAAACCAAAGAAAAATTCCCGATACCCTGGTTTTCGTTGCTGAGGTCGGAGAAAGTGTAGCGCGTGACGAGCGTATTGCGGTCGTTCAAGGCGAGGTCAAAGCGTGGATTGATGTTGGTGCGCTGGTTCGGGGTGACGACGGAAAGCTGGAGCGGCGTGGGCACCAGCGCCGAACTCAAAGTGGTGGCGTTGATAACGGCGTTTTCGCTGACATCGCGGCGTTCCATGTCGAACGAGAAGGAGGCTTTCTTGTTTACCGGTCCACTAATGCGGCCACTGAACTGACGCGACTGGAAGGGCGCCTTGTTGGCGGCGAAGGGATTGCGGGAGTTGAAGATGCCGTCGCCGAAGTTGAAGCCGAGCTCGCCGCGGAACTTATCGGCGCCGGGCTTGGTGAGGATCTCGATGCGGCCAAAGCCGATGCGGTCAAATTCGGCGGAGTAAGGATTCTGATTGACGCGGATTTCGCGGATGGCGCTTTTGGGGGGCAGACGGCCACCGGTGAAGCCGTCGATGAAGATCTGGCCGCCGTTCGGTCCGGCACCGGGTCCGGCAAGGGCTTGCAGTTCATTGGCCAGCTGGTCGGGATCTTCGGAGAGGACTTGCAGATCGTCCCCTTTGAGGACCAGGGCGCCAACGTTCGACTGCGAGTCGGTAGAGACCTTATTAATCTCTTCTTCCACCTGCAGGATCTGGGCCTCAGTGGCGAGGACGAGTTGGGCGTCGAGCTTCATGGGGGCGCTCACGTTGATGCCCTGCACTTCGAAGAGCGCGAAGCCCTTGCTGAGCACCCGCACCGTGTACGCGCCAGGCGTTAGGTTCAAGAGCTGGAATTCGCCGTTTTCGTTGGTTTGGGCGCGCAACTCGCGGCCGCCATTCAAGCGGGCGCGGATGTCCGCCCCGGGGACCGAGGATCCGGAGGGATCCGTCACTTTGCCGCGGATGGCGGGGGCTTGCGCCCAGCTGACACTGGCCAAGGCCAGGATCAGAACCGTGTAGACACACCGAGAGTATAGGCCTGACATTGAGAGTTTCCTTCGTCGCTTACTTATTGTTTTGTTGGGATTGCCGAACGTGGGCGAATCGGATTGCTTCTATTGCATGGAGATCATACCCATGCCCATGTCGCCGCCGCCTAAACTAAGGCCGCCCATACCGCCCGGAGCGCCGCCGGCCGCACCTTGCCGCTGCGCCATCGCAATGATCATGTCGGCATTCGCCAACAGGGTAATGGCGGTGATTTCGTCGCTCTTAGCACCGACGGTGCTGGAGACGACGATCGATTCGCCCACTTTGATGTCTTCGATTTTGGCGGAAGGCATGCGATCAAGCATGGCCATCATGTCGGGAGCGCCGCCACCGGGCCGGCCGCCGCCGATCATGCCACCGCCAGGTCCACCGGTAGCAGGAGGTCCGCCGCCGGGACGCATGCCGGCCGAAGGAGGACCGCCAGCAGCAGGAGCGCCAGCACCGCCAGCGGGACGTCCGCCGCCACCGCCCGCGCCGCCCGGGCCACCCATTCCGGGGGGTCCACCGCCCATCATGCCGGCGAAGTTGGGCATCTTCTTCACCTGCGAGTCGGGCTTGATCCGCACCAGCATCATCTTGCTGGAGGCCATATCTTTGATCCTGATTTCGCCGGCTGCCACATCGATGGCGGTCACCGTACCGGCCACGGTACGAAACGAACCGAAGACGGCGCGCTCGGCGGTGATGCGGGTGGCATCTTCATTTTTGTCTCCGAGGACCCGAAGCTGGTCACCTTTCTTGAGGTCTTTCATGGTGGCGTCCTTGGCATCGGCGAACTTAATCGAGTCCGGCGCGTAGCGCTTGTAGACGGTCTTGCCGGTGAAGGTGACGGTAACCGGCTTGGGGCCGGCCATCGACTGAGTCTTAATCGTGACTTCGCTTTTGGCCGCGTCTACGGCATCGACGACGCCCACCATGCCGCGTCGAGTCCACTCGGTGCGTTCCTGATCGTCGCGCTTCTTAATATCGCGGGCCGAGATGACGATGAGGCTATTCGCCACCACCGTCTTCTCGGTGAGCGCCCCGCGAACCAGGACCCGGTCGCCATTGGCGAGGCCCGAAAGGGCCACGACCTGCGCTTTGGTGAGGTCTTTTTCACCGGGTTGAACTTGCTTTACCGTAATGTCGACGGCGAACTTGGCTTCGAAAATTTCGCCAGCGTCAGACTTAACGGTCATTTCGCCCTTCACGGCGTCGATGGCCGTAATGGTTCCAATCACGCTCTTCGACTGCCCGAAGGCGGCCAAGGCGAAGGCAAAAAACAGAATACCGAGAGTTCTCACGTAGGATAAGACGCTCGAACTGAGGCGATCTGGGTTAAGAAATGTGAAAGCCTTCATCTTTATGCCTTCCTTAGCTTTGGAGTGGTAACCGTAATTCGACGATGAGACCCGGCTGAGCATTATGTGCCGAAATTTCCCCGTGATGTAATACGACAGCGCGTTGGGCGATGGCGAGGCCGAGCCCAATGCCGCCGGAGTCACGGCCGCGGTCACTTTCGACGCGAAAAAAAGGCTTAAAAATCGACAGGAGCATCTCTTCGGGGACGCCTGGGCCCTGATCCCGGACGGAGACGACCGCTTGGCCGGGCCGGCCGTCGATGCCGATTTCGACCGCGGTACCCGTAGCCGTGTGTCGGATCGCATTGCGGAGGACGTTATCGAGGGCCCGGGCGAGCAAAACAGCGTCGCCCATCACCTTGAAATTGCCGTGCCAGCGGCGGACGAGCTTCACATGGCGGACTTCGGCTTCGATTTCGGCCTCGCGAACCACTTGCTCCACTTCTTCAGAGAGCTCAAGCGGCTCATTGATGCGCTCGGCGGGGTCGCCTTCGGCGCGGGTCATTTGAATGAGTTCGCCCACCAGGCTGGTGAGGCGGTTGCTTTCGTGCTTGATGCGGTCGAGCGCGCTGTTGCGGTCAGCGCTTGAGCGGGCGAGTTCGATAGCGAAGCCTAGGCGATTCAACGGCGAACGCAACTCATGGGAGATATCCTGCAGCAGACGGCGTTCAGCGGTGAGGAGGGTTTTGGTGCGGCCAGCCATGTCGTTGAAGGCGTGGGCCAAGTCGCCGATTTCGTCTTTGCGCTTCAGGCTGGAGCGGGCATCGAGGTCGCCGGCGCCGAAGCGGACCATGGTTTCGCGCAATTCGCTGAGCGGGCGGGCCAAGGTAACGGCAAGGGCATAGCACAGGAGGACGATGACGAGAACGATCCAGAGGTAGTTGGGCAGGTTACCCCAAATGGAGGTGCGGAGATCGGGCTCGCGGAGGACGAGGAGAAGGGCGTAGCGGCCGTCAGCGGAGATTTCGCGCATGGGGTGGTTGGGGCCACGCTGGGGTCCACCGAAAGAGGGCAGGCGGCGGGGCTGGTTGGCCGGCTCGGTGGCGCGCTGCCAAATTTCGCGGCGATCGTCGCCCGAGAGCAGGTCGCGGGCCTGCCCGTCGACCAGATAATGTTGGGCGTCGAACCGGCGGTTGAGACGGTTGAGGTATTCCGAAAGTGCCGGCTTGCCGCCGAGATCGAGCGCCATGATGGCGTCTTCCACCTGGAGTTTGCGCAGGTTGCCGAAGATATTCGGACGGGGCATGAAGAACCAAGTGGTGGCGACGAAGGCCACGAGGCTGAAGAGGAGCAACGCGCCGAACCAGACGAGAATTTTGCGAAAAATGCCTTTCATAGGGCGGACTCAGGGGCGCAGAATTGGTAGCCGATGCCGCGGACGGTGCGGATAAGCGCGTCGCTGTCCTGCAATTTTTTGCGCAGATGACTGACGTGAACGTCGATCGAACGGTCAAAGGGAGTGGCTTCGCGCTGGTAAAGCCGGTTCATGAGGTCGTCGCGCGATACGACGGTGCCGGCGGCGCGAATCAGGACTTCCAAAATGTCGTACTCAATGGAGGTGACGGTGATGGGTTGGCCGTTCTGAGAGACCGAACGAGCGCCAGGGTCAAGCCGAACGCCGCTGGCTTCGAGGACCTTCGTGGTAGGCGTGGCGGGAGCACGTCGCAGGATGGCGCGCACGCGGGCGAGGAGTTCCAAAGGGTCAAACGGTTTTGGCAAATAGTCGTCGGCGCCGCCTTCGAGGCCGCGGATCCGGCTGGCTTGCTCGGTACGCGCGGTGAGCATCAGCACCGGGACTGTGGATTTCTCGCGCAATTGGCGGAGGACTTCGAAGCCGTCGATGCCGGGCATCATGACGTCGAGGATGACTAGGTCGTAGTGCGTGGCTGCGGCGCGCTCCAGCCCGGCGCGGCCGGTGAGGGCGCAATCGAGCGATAAACCGCGTTCCGTGAAGAACTCGGCCATCAACGGCCCAAGGTCAGTGTCGTCGTCGATTAGCAGCAGTCGTTCTGGCACTCTGCTAACAGGGTAATGTCTTTTTCGGCAAAAGCGGCCGCGTTTACAAAAGTTTAGGGGATTCAGGGGATGCACGGGTGGCGGACAGCCAGTTATTCTAGTGCTGATGATTCGTTTACTTTTGATGTTGCCCATGCTGGCGCTGGTGTTGGAAGTGAAGCCCGTCCTTTCGACGGCCGCCGTGAGCGACGATCCGGATGACCCGGCGATTTGGGTGAACCCGAACAATCCGGCGCAGAGCCTGATTCTGGGCACCAATAAAGTGAAAGCGCCGCAGGGAGCGATTTACGTTTTCGGCTTGGACGGCCAGGTGAAGCAGCGGGTGGCGAATGTCGACCGGCCGAATAACATCGACGTGGAGTACGGCTTGGGTGACGTCGACATTGCGGTGGCGACGGAGCGGCTCACCAACCGGCTGCGCGTCTTCACGGTGGATGCCACTGGCATTGCCGACGCCGGGGCGATTGAGTGTTGCCCGGAGCCGATGGGCATCGGTCTCTACAAGCGTCCACGCGATGGGGCCATCTTTGCGATTGTGGCGCCGAAGGGGCGGGCCAATAGTCCGCGTAAGGATTACCTGTATCAATACCGGCTGCAACGAGTGGGCGGCAAAGTGACGGGTACGTTAGTGCGGCGGTTCGGGAATTTTAGCGGCACGAAGGAGATTGAGGCGGTGGTGGTGGATGATGCGATGGGCGTCGTTTATTACTCCGATGAAGGCGCCGGCATCCGGAAGTATCACGCGGACCCGGACCATCCACAGGCAGCGCGGGAGTTGGCAATCTTTGCGAAAACGGGGTATCGCGGCGATCGGGAAGGGCTAGCGATTTATGCGCGGCCCGACGGGACAGGGTATTTGGTTTCGACGGATCAGTTACCCGTCAACAGTGAGTATCATGTGTTCAACCGGCAGGGCGGGAACAACGAGTTATTTGTCTTCCGGGGCGGCGCGGATACTACGGATGGGATCGAAATTACTTCCGCGCCACTTGGCCCTCAATTTCCGGGCGGGTTATTTATTGCGATGAATTCGGGGCCGAAGAATTTTCTATTGTATGATGCTCGGTTGATTAAGCATTAGATTTATTCGTTTCGAATCTTTCACGCCTAGCTTATAGCGTAACCTGTGGGGTTGCCAGGGAAGGACGACGTCACCCCGCAGCTTACGCTGCGGGCTAGGCGTTAAGCCGTCGTGGTGGTGGAGGCGACCATGCGCCAGTCAAGTTCGCGGAGGAATTCGGCTTTGTCGCGCCAGCCAGGGACGACTTTGACGAAGAGCTCAAGGAAGACTTTTCGCTCGGTCCACTTCTCGATTTCAACGCGGGCGCGGGTGCCGATTTCCTTGATCATCTGACCGCCTTGGCCGATGATGATCTTCTTCTGGCCGGGCCGTTCGACGATGATACTGGCGTTAATGCGGACGAGCTTCTCGCTCTCTTCCCACTTTTCGACCACCACGGCGACGGCGTGCGGCACTTCCTGACTGGTGAGGCGCAGAATTTGTTCGCGGACTAACTCGGCCACGAGGAAGCGCATCGGCTGGTCAGTCAAATAGTCTTCCGGATAGAGCGCCGGGCCGACCGGTAACTGCCGGACAATCGTCTCGATCAAAGCCTCGATACTCACGCCGCCCTTGCGGGCGGAGATGGGCACGATTTCCTTAAAGGTAAAGACCTCGGCGTATTTCTGCATGATGGGCAGTAAGTCGCGCTTGTCTTTGATTTTGTCGATCTTATTAAGGGCGCAGATAACAGGCGTGCCGGTTTTGCGAACGGCATCCATCGCTCTTAGTTCCTGCTCGTCGCAGGGTAAGGTAGCGTCGACGACATAGAGAATCAGGTCGCGGCCTTCGATGGCTTGGCGGACGGTCTGCATCATGCGGCGGTTAAAGCTGTTGTCGCTTTCGTGAATGCCGGGCGTATCGACAAAGACGATTTGGGCGTTGGGCCGGGTGGTGACGCCTTGGATGACGGTGCGGGTGGTTTGCGGGCGCGGCGCGACGATGGCTAACTTGGCGCCCACGAGCGAATTGAGCAACGTGGACTTGCCGGCATTCGGGCGGCCAGCAATTCCGACGTGCCCAAAGCGATGTTCAGCTTTTGGCGGTTTCGCCATTGGTGGCCCCCTGTTCTTTCTTTGCGCCTTCGACGCGCGATTCGAGCACCCGCGACAGTTTCACTTGATCGACCCGTAGGCCGTTGGCGGCCAGCACTTCGACGCGCACGCCTTCGCGTTCCACGATCTCGCCCACGGCGGGCACCCGGCCCATCCATTCGGTAACCAGCCCGCCTACGGTGGTGGCTTCGGTATCTTCGTCGGACTCGTAGGCGACTAACTCGCCCATATGGCTGATGTCGAAGCTGCCGGCGACGACATACTCGCCATTGCCCAGGCTTTCGACGTCCTGTTGCGGCTCATGCTCGTCGCGAATCTCGCCGACTAACTCCTCCAGCATGTCTTCCATAGTGACTAATCCCGCGGTGTGGCCATATTCGTCAATGACGGCGGCCATGTGCTGGCGGTTCTCCCGCATATCTTCGAGGAGGACCTTGACGCTTTTGGTTTCGGGCACTAAGCGGATGGGACGGACCAGATCCTTCACTTTTTTGCGCGAACGCTCAACTTCGTTGACTTCGAGCACGTCATGCACATGGACGAAGCCGACAATGGAATCGATATCATCGCGGAAGACCGGAATGCGGGAATACTGTTCATGGATAACTAACTGGCGAAGGTCATCGAGCGAGGCATCTTCCTGAATGCCAACCACGCTGGGGCGAGGCGTCATCACGTCGCGGATGATTTTTTCGCCGAAGGCCACCACGGAGTGGATGAGCTTGCGGTCGCCCTCTTCGATGAGGCCCTCTTCGGCGCCGGCTTCGATAAGGGCTTCAATTTCTTCGGCGGAGCTTTGCGGTTCTTCCTCGATGACGGCGGCCCCGGAGAGATCGGCGATGGAGTGGACGAAGTCGAGGAGCGCGGCGAGGGGCCGCATGACGAGGATCATCAAGCGCAGGAAGGGCAAAAGAGGACTGAGCCAGAGTCCGGCGGTTTTGCGGTAACTCAGTTGGGGGACGATGTAACAGACCACCATCATCGACAGCCAGGAAAAGATGGCGGCTTCAAGAAAATCTTCAGTCACGAGCTTATTTTCGTGACTCGCCAGGATGCACATCGCCACGCCCAATAAGGCGAGCAGCGAATGTTTCCACAGCGAGAAGATCAAGGCGCCGCGTTCGGTCTTTAAGCCGAGGCCATCTTCGATCTGTTCCTTAAAGTAAGTAAGGGCCGGTAACTCGCGCGCGCGGAGGCGCATGGCCTCGAGATAAAAATTCTGCACGGTGGTGGCCAAGCCTAACAGGACCAAGCCAAGGAGAATGATAACGGCAAGGAGGATCGTCATGGGCCGGCCCGCTCAATCAAGCCGGTGGGAAGGCCATACTTTTCGCGCCACTTAGATTCGAGGCGCCGCATTTTGCCGCCGTCGGTTTCGTGGTCGTGCCCTAAGAGATGGAGCACACCATGCAGGAGGAGGATACGGACTTCCTGTTCAATGCGGTGGCCGAATTCGGCAGCCTGGGCTTTGGCCCGGTCGAGCGAAATGGCGATGTCGCCCAGAGGGCCGATGGGTTCGCCACTGGGAAAGCTCAGCACATCGGTGGCGTAGGCTTGGCCCAGGAATTGTTTATTCAGGCGGCGGAGTTCTTTATCGCCGGTGAGCAAACAAGCGAAGGGGCGTCCTGCGCAGAGGTCCATCCGGAGGGTTTCAGCGAAAGCCTGCAAGGCCGTGCGACCGATGCGCGGCGAAGCTTGCTTAATGAGGAGACTGGTCTCCGGGTCAGACATACATTCGAGAGTTACTCAATTACTTACTTCATTTACCGGGGTAACGGTTGGCGGAGCGACGGGTTCTTCCAAACGGAGAGCCAATTGGCGGCCGGTTCCGTTCAGTTCATTGTAGCGTTCGTACGCTTGGACGATTTTCTGCACCAAGCTGTGGCGCACGACGTCGACATCGGTAAAGGGGACAAAGGTAATGCCGGGGACGCCGCGCAGGACGTCGGTGACTTCGAGTAAGCCACTGCGCATTTGTCCGGGCAGATCGATTTGGGTAAGATCGCCGGTGATCACCATCTTCGAGTTAAAGCCGAGCCGGGTGAGAATCATCTTCATTTGCTCGCGCGTGGCATTTTGCGCTTCGTCAATGATGATGAAGGCGTCGTTCAAGGTGCGGCCGCGCATGAAGGCGATGGGGGCGATTTCGATGGTGTTGCGTTCGATCAACTTTTCCACACGTTCGCTTTCGAGCATGTCGAAGAGAGCGTCGTAGAGGGGGCGTAAGTATGGGTCAATTTTTTCTTGCAGGGTACCGGGCAGGAAACCCAAGCGCTCGCCGGCTTCGACGGCGGGACGGGTCAAAATGATGCGGGAGACTTTTTTACCCAGCAGGGCGGAGACAGCCATGGCGACGGCGAGATAGGTTTTGCCGGTGCCGGCAGGACCGATGCCGAAGACCATGTCGTTGCGTTCGATGGCCTCCATATACCGCCGTTGGTTGACGGTTTTGGGGGCGAGCATTTTTTTGCCGAAGCTGCGTTGTTTGCCGCTTTCGACCAGACTGCGAAGGCGGACTTCGGCGTCACCGACTATCACCCGAAGATAGCCATTCAGGTCGCCATTGCCGAAGACGTGGCCCTGACGGACCAGTTCGCCAAAGTCGTGCACGATCTGGGTGACGCGAGCGACGGCGGCCTCTTCGCCGTCCACCTTGAGGCCTTCGGCACAGACATCCAAACGAATGCCCAAGCCCTGTTCGAGCAGGCGCAGGTTCTCGTCTCGCGTCCCGAAAAGGGATTCCACGCCGTTGGGAAGGGGTAGGATGGCTTTCATTACGTGAGGTGAATCACGCCAGGAGGCGTGGGTGGGAAGACAGGAGGTTGGGCGCCGAATTGGCGATGCATCTATCCGAGAGTATAGCAAACGGGGGGCTAGCGGCGGGTTACGTTAAGGCTACGCCAAGCCGTGTTGCCCGAGGCGTCCCGCGCGCGAACGATAAGGGTATTGAAGCCCTGGGCGATCGGCACTTCGGCGCGCCAGGAGTTGGTGCCGGTAGCGGTGCCCGTGCCGCCGGCGGAGTTTTGCCAAGTGACCTCGGCGACCCCGCCCGCATCGTAAGCGGTGCCGGAGATGACGACAGAGGCATTCGAAGTAGAGACGCCGGTGGTGGTGGGCGAGACAATGGTGATCAAAGGAGCCGTCGTATCGTTCGAAGCATCGCGAAAGAGCGTGAATTGGGCAGTGGCGGCAAGGCCATCGGTGGTTTCGAGGCGGAGGGTGACCGGGTTGGCTCCCTGCTCCAGGGGCAGCGCGGGAATCACCCAGGAAGTGGTTCCCCCGGCTTGCCCATTCGCGGTAGCGGTGCTCCACAGGATGCGGCGAGTGCCGTTGGGAGCGGAGGCGGTGCCGGTGAGGCGAATGGTGGGGGCCGTCGTGCGGTCGTTGGGGTTGGGGGATGTGACCCGAAGTTGGGGAGCGGCAGGTGCGCCGGGAGGGGGGGAATTGCCGGGAGTGCCGGTGCGGGTGATGGCGACGGACTCGGTAGCGCGGGCCCCGGAAGCATCAGTGCCAGTGAGGGCAATGGCGTTTGCGCCGGCGACCAGCGGCACATTGCGTACGGACCAGCGGCGCGCGCTATCGGCGAGCACCGTGCCGCCGCCGCCCCGGTTATTGGCCCATTGCACACGAATGGGCAAGGTACCATTCGCGACCGTGCCGGCGAGGTCGGCGGTATCGGCGGCGGTATTGGCGATGGGGGAGACATTGACGCGGAAAGCGGGAGCGCCGCTGGCAGAATCAGTGGAGAGGTAGAGCTGACGGATGGCGGCGATGTCGGCGGCGGCGAGGGCGGTGTACTTGCGGTAGTAGGGATACATGACCGCATTGCCGGAATCCATGTGCGGTAAACCGAGGGCGTGGCCGAACTCGTGCAGGGCGACGGAGAAGAGGTCAGTATCGGCGCCGATGCGGAGGGGCATGTCGTCATTGAAGTGGACGTCGCCGGCGATCGGTTCGGGGTTCGGGGGCGAAGGGTAGAAGGCGTGGGCGATGACCCCCGCGGTGCCGGTGAACGGGAACGTATCTCCATGGGAGCGGGTGGCGAAGAGGATGTTCAGGTTGCGCGTGGCCGCAGGGGAACTGCCGGGCCGGAAAGTGACCTGCACCACCCGAGACCATTCGGCGAGGGCGCGTTCGATCTCGCCGCGAGTGGCGGCGGCGTCAAGCTTGTTGCTGAGGGGGCCCCAGGTGGTGGCGAGGGTAATGGCAGTGCGGGGGCTTCCCCAACCGGGGCCCGTGGAGGCAGCAGCGGCCAGGGGACTGAGGGGATAGCCGCCCACCACGCCGTTTTCGCAGGGGACGACGGGCCAGCCTTTGGCGAGGTCCTCAGAGGCGGGCAGGATGTAGGAGACCTCGTCGAATTCGGTGAGTCCGCGGATGACGGCTTCGGGGCCTTGCACCAGCAAGTGCAGGGAGGAGAGGTTGGGGTGCTCGCGGACTTCGAGTCCTTGGGTGAGAGCCAGCGTACGGGCATCCTCGGGAGGGACGTCTTCGTGGAAGAGGACGAGGTAGAAGACGGGGTCGGGGTCGCGGGCGGCGTCGCTGAGGGCGAGCGAAGAGGCAAGCAGAGGGCTCCATTTGTCGCTGGGGGCGATGGGCGATTGGGAACGCAAGGGAAGCGGATCCCAGTCCAAGCCCGAGGGAATGGAGATGACGTAGGCCTGATCCGGGATGAAGCCGAGAATGCGGGCACCGCGGCTGGCGAGGAGGTCGATTTCGTCAGGGTTTAGGGGACGGGTGAACTGAGCCAGAACGCGGCGACGGGCGTCGCCGTCGGCGACGCGGTGGGAACTGGCCTTGGCTTGGGCTTCGGTCGAGAGGGGGTCGTAGGTCCGGGTCTTGAGATGGATCTCAAGCGGGGCTCCGGTTTCGGGAGACGGAACGAGACAGAGCAGCCAAGCCAGGAGCAGGCTGACGGTGATGAGACGTGGCATAAAGTTTCGGGGCGATTTAGGGGGACAAAAATCTTCTCGGCCATCGCGAAATAAATGAGAATTTTTCCCTCCGAAACACACTTATTTAGGGAGGCTCCCCGGAAATGAACATGAAAAACCTAGTCTTACTTCTCACTTACTGCCATCTAGCTTGGAATCAAACACTTACGATCCGGACGCTCGCCGGATCGAATGCGGTGGCGCAGTCCGTCGCGGCACAGACGGCGGCCCTGGCTTCGACAGAAGGGATTGCGATTGATGGATTTGGCAACACTTACGTCTCCGATGCCCCGGATCATCGAGTGCGTAAGATCGAGCCGACGGGGAAAATTACGACGGTCGCCGGGAACGGTCGGCCGGGGTCGGCCGGAGATGACGGGCCGGCCACCATGGCTCAATTGAACACTCCTTACGGGTTGGCGGTAGACCTGGAGGGGAACCTCTACGTGGCCGATCTCGGAAATGCCCGGGTACGGCGCATCTCGACGGCAGGGATTATCAGCACCGTGGCGGGTGGAGGAAACACGGATGTTTCGCTCTTCGGCACATCCACCAAAGGGACCGAAGCCCGGTTGAACGCCCCCCGCAACTTGGTGGTGGACGCCGCGGGGCAGGTGTATATTTCGGACTTCGGCGCCCATCGGGTTTACCGGCTGTCGGCTGACGGGCAACTCACCCATCTGGTGGGGAGCAACGAGCCAGGCGGGTCGGCGGAGAATGCGCGGGCGTTGACGGCGAGCCTCCGGTCGCCGACGGCCTTGGCGCTCGACAAGGCGGGGCTGCTCTACATCGCCGATTCTGGAAACAATGACCTTCGCCGGGTGCAGCGCGGGCTGCTGGAGCGGGTGATGTCGACGGCCGGCTTGACCCCCAGGATCAAGTTCGGCACCATCACCGGGTTGGCCATCGACGCGGCTTCGGGCGACCTTTACGTGGCGGAAGGTCGGGAGAGCCCGGTGCGGCGAGTGACGCCGGAGGGGGCGGTGTTTTCCTTTGCCTATGGAGCAAGGGATGTGGCGGTGGACGCCACGGGAGCGGTCTGGTTTGCCGATGGTCCTTTTGTGCGGAAGTCAAGCCGCTTGGGCTCCGAAATCGTGGCGGGGACGGGGAGCTTTCAGTTTGGAGGCGACGGCGGACCGGCCTTCGAGGCGCGCTTGCAATCGCCGGGCGGCGTGGCGACGGACAAGGCCGGGAATATCTACATCTCCGACACCGCCAATCATCGCGTGCGGCGGATCGGGCTGAACGGACAGATTGAGACGATTGCCGGCACGGGAGAAGCCGGGTATGCGGGCAACCTGAAACTGGCGATCCTGGCTAAGCTGCGTTCGCCGACGGGCTTGGTGGTGGATCGCAACGGCAACGTGTATGTGTCCGACACCGGGAACCACGTGGTTCGCCGCATCCGGAACACCGGCATCATCGAGACGGTGGCGGGGACGGGCGTGGCGGGGACGGGCGTGGTGGGCACTGGCAACAACATAGTAGTAGCCCAGCTGGCGCCGTTGAACGGCCCGCGGGGGCTGGCGTTGGATTGGGAAGACCTACTGACGATCGCCGACACGGAGAATCACCGCGTGCTGAAAGTGACAGGGTCGGGCCTGCTGAACCTAGTGGCGGGGCGAGGCACGCCTGGCAATACCGGAGACGGCGCCTTGGCGAGAATCGCAACTTTGCAACGGCCGACGGACCTGGGGTACGACGCAAAGGGAGCGCTTTTCATAACGGATAGCGGAAATCGCCGCGTGCGCTGGGTAAGCCCGCAGGGGACAATGATGGGCTTCCCGTCGGAGGGCTTGGTAGAGCCGGTGGCCCTCGCCTGGAGCGGCGATAACTTCTACCTGGCGGACGCCGGCCGGCACCGGGTCTTTCTGGTGGCGCCGAATGGCGCGCGCGGCGATATCGGTGGCACCGGCGAGGCGGGCTATTCCGGCGACGACGGCCCGGCGGCCAGCGCCCTGCTCAACCGGCCGATCAGTTTGGCGGTAACCCCGAAAGGCGAATTGTTGATCGCCGACCAGGAGAACCACCGGATTCGGGCCGTGGCGCGGCAAGTGGAAGCGTCGGGGCTGGTGGCCCAGCCAGGCATTACGGCGGTGGTCAGCGCGGCAACGCTCCGGACGGCGCCGGCAGTGCCCGGCAGTCTGTTGACGCTGTTTGGGGCGGGGCTAGGGCCCATAGCCGGGGCGCTGGGCCGGGTGGATTTGCTCGGCCGTTGGGACACCAGCGTGCAAGGCGTCGAGGTGCGCTTCGACGGCTTCCCCGCCCCGCTGTTCTACGTTTCCGAAACCCAAATCAACCTGCAAGTACCGCGGATGGTGACGGGCCGTGCCCGCGTGACGGTAGCGGTAACCGTCGGCGGCACCCCGCGGGGGACGCGGGTCGTAGAGGTAGCCGAATCAGCACCGGCGCTTTTTGTAGTGGAAAATCAGCAGGCATTGGCCTTCAATGAGGATGGCGGCGCCAATGTACGCAACAATCCGGCGGAGAAGGGCTCCGTGCTGTCGTTCTTCGCGACAGGCTTCGGGCTTTGGGAGATCGACCTCCCCGACGGCACCCCAGCCCAGGTTCCCCTCCCGAAGCCGCGTCTGCCGGTAACGGTATGGATTGGGGGCCAGTTGACCGAGCTCTTGTTTGCCAGAGCGGCACCGGGGCAAGTGGGAGTGCTGCAAATCAATGTCCGCATGCCGACCAGGGTGCCGCCGGGAACGGTCGGAAACCTCGGGGTGGTGCTGCGGGTGGGTGAGGCGACCTCCGGGTCGGGCCCGATGGTCTGGATCTTCTAAGCACTGGCCAGCCACTTTACCTGGCGGCGCAACAGTCCCCAGGCCAGGCGGATGACGACGACGCAGAGGACCACAGCGAGCAGTGCGGCGACGCTGACAATCAGCGGATGGGTCATGGTGAGCCAGAGCCCGGCGGCAACGGTGGCATCTTCCGCCAGACTGGTGACGACGTTCGACACCGGTTCCGGACTCTGATTGACGATCAGGCGGGTGCCGGTTTTGGTGGTGTGGCTCAAGAGGGCCATGCCACCGCCCAGCAGGAAGAAGATCACCTGCATTTTGGGGTCAGTAGGCGAGATCAGGCTGAAGGCCAGCAACGCGCCCCCGACCGGGCGGATGAAGGTGTGCACCGAGTCCCAAAGGGAGTCAACCCATGGGATCTTGTCGGCGAAGAATTCGCAGACAAAGCCGGCAGCGGCGACGACGAGCACCCAGGTGTGCGAAACGACGCTCAGATTGGTGAGTTGAGACGGCAATTGCCACCAATCGAACCGCAGGGCAATGCCCACCGCCAGCACGGTTGCATATAAGCGCCAACCGGCCAACAGGCTCAAGCTGGCCGCAGTACCGAGAATTTCAAGGGCCGACATACTGAGGATTATTACGCAGAGTGAGTCGTAAGTGTTCCGTATACTGAAAGCTTGCGGATTCGTATCTTGGCGGCAGTGGTGGTTCTGGCGAACGTGGTGGGGAATTTCTCGATGAGTTGGGGAATGAAGCACCGGGTGAGCGGCGAGCCGCTTTTGAGTGCTCTGCTGAACCCGTTTGTGATTGCCGGCATCGGGCTGTTAATCTTCTGGACCCTGACTCGGATCACGCTGCTGTCGCTGGCGGATTTGAGCTATGTGCTCCCGGTAACCTCGATTGGCTACGTGCTGAGCGCGCTGGCCGGATGGGTATTTCTAAACGAAAGCATTACGTGGCAAAGGGCGGCGGGCATCGCCTTGATCACCGCGGGAACCATGCTGGTGGGGCGCACGGCACCGAAGGCCAAGGCATGACGTGGCTGCTGGTGATGGGCGTAGTGGTCTCCACCGTAGGGGCCGATGTGCTGCAAGCGGCGGAGATGAAGCGGCACGGGGAGATTGTCGACTTTCGTCCTAGCCGGCTGGGGCGCGTTTGGCTCGCGATGTTTCAGCGGCGGTTCTTGTTGGCTTCGATTGGTTTCATGGCTACGTCGTTCTTTTGTTTTCTTAAACTGCTGGAGATTGCTGACCTAAGCTTTGCCGTGCCGGCCACGGCGGCAAGCCTGGTGATTGAGACTTTCGTGGCGCGGTACTTTTTGGGGGAGCCGGTGGGCCGAGTCCGGTGGGCCGGGGCGGGGCTGGTGGCGGCGGGGGTTTGGCTGCTGGCGGCATGATGATCCCCTTGCTCTGGGCCGCGGCGGCCATTACTTGCGGTTATCACCTGTTGGCCCTTTGGGCGGCGCTGAAGCAGTGGCAGCGAAGTCCGGAGGCGGCGACGAATCCCGGACCGGTGTCGATTTTGAAGCCTGTGCGCGGGCTCGATCCGGGCTTCTACGAAGCCATCCGCGGGCACGCGCAGCAGCACTATGCGCCCGGCTTTGAATTATTATTCGGGGTCACCGATCCGCAGGATCCGGCTTTGGTAGAGATCGAACGGCTGCAGCGGGAATTTCCGCATCTACGCATCGAGTGGTTCCCGGTAACTCGCCAAGCGCCGAACGGCAAGGTGGCGGCGCTGGTGGAGTTGGCCAAGCAGGCCCGCTATCCGCTCTGGCTGGTGAACGATAGCGACATCGCGGTCTCGCCAGGCTATCTCGAAGAGGTGACCGCGCCATTGTCGCAGCCGGAGATTGGCGTGGTGACGTGCCTGTACCGGGCGGGTTCGCAGGGCGCGGCTGGTCGCTGGGAGGCCTTGGGTATTGCGGTTGACTTCGCGGCTGGGGTACTGGTGGCGCCGCTAGCCGGCATCAAGGAGTTCGGCTTGGGGGCGACCCTCGTGTTTCGCGCCGTGGATCTGGCAGCGATCGGCGGCTTCGAAGCCCTCGAAAACTACCTCGCCGACGACTATCAACTGGCCCGGCACATCACACAGTTGTTGGGCAAGCGGGTAGAGCTTTCGCGAACCGTGGTGGAGACGACTTTAGGCGAGGACTCCTGGCGCGGCATCATCAAGCATCAGATTCGCTGGGCGCGGACGATCCGCGTGTCGCGCGGCGATGGCTATTGGGGATTGCCCGTGACCCATGCCGGGGTGTGGATGACGATGGCGCTGCTGAGCGGACAGTTTGGGGTAGCGCTGACGATTGCCACGGTGCGTTGGGCGAGCGCATATGCGACCGGCGTGCTGGTGCTCGAGAGCCGGGTAGCGCGGTCCGGTTGGTGGTTGGCCCCAGTGTGGGATTGTTTCGCTTTTGGAATCTGGGTGGCGGGCGCCATGTTTAACACGGTGGAGTGGCGGGGACAGCGGCTGGAGTTGAGGCCAGATGGTACCATGAAGCCTAGATGAATCGGCGAATCGGCCTGGTGATGGTAGTACTGTGCGCCTGTTTAGGCGCGGGACCCTTGACGGCGCAGAAGGCGCCGCCGAAACCCGATGCTGGGAAATCGAAGAGGCTGCTGGAAGCGGGCGAACGCTTCGAGTCAGAGGGGAAGGACGCCGAGGCAGAAGCGGCCTACAACGAAGCCGTCTCTCTAAACCCCTCGTCGGCTCTCGCTTGGCGGGCGCGGGCGCGGCTGCGGATGATGTTGAATCGGCTGCCGGCCGCTCTGGCGGACCTGGACCAAACCTTAACCTTGAATCCGGATGATGGCGAAGCTTGGTTGTTGCGCGGAGACGTGAATGCGGCGTTGGGACAACCGGCTAAAGCGGTGGCGGATTATACCCGGGCGATCGGTGCCGGGATGGAGCGCGCGCAGATATACAATGCCCGCGGTGTGGAACAGGTGAAGTTGGGGCAGTATCAAAGTGGCATTGAAGATCTCACCAAGGGAATCAAGTTGCGCCTGGATAACCCGGCGCCCTTCAAAGATCGTGGCGTGGCGCTGGCGTTGCTGGGTAAGTATCGGGACGCGGTAGAAGATTACGACCGCGCGGTGGCACTGAAGCCGGATTACTGGGAAGCCGTGCTTGAGCGTGGTTATGCGTATGGGCAATTGGGTAACTTCGAAAAATCGATCAGCGACATGAATGCCGTGATCAAGGCCCGGCCGGATTCGGAAAAGGCCTTCACCCTGCGAGGCGGATCGAAACAGCGGCTGGGTCAACACGCCGAGGCGGTAGCCGACTTTACTGCGGCCTTGAAGTTACAGCCGGAAAATAAGCATGTGTATTTGGCACGAGCGACTAGCTTTGTCGAATTGAAAGAGTTGGATCGCGCCTTGGCGGACCGGAGCGCGGCCATCAATTTAGATCCTGCCGATGCGGAGCTTTACGTAATCCGGGGCGGCACTTACCACTTACTCGGCGATCATGAGCGGGGATTGGCGGATCGTTCGGAAGCGATTCGACGGAATCCGAATTATGCCGAAGCCTTTTACGCGCGGGGAAGTGCGCACTTACTTTTAGGTAGTTTGGATCGCGCCCAGAGTGACCTGAAGGAAGCATTACGGCTGAAGCCTTCTTTGCCGGAAGCGGCGTCGTTGTTGGCGATGACAGAGGATAAGATCGTGGCCGCGAAAGCGCCACCGGTGCTGGCTCTGGCACCCGCAGTGGTGGAAACGCCGAAAGCTCCGGTGGTGGCGGTGCAGGCTCCCGCTCCTGCTGCTCCACTTCCCGCGTCTGCACCGAAGGCGACGGTTCCTGAACCGGCTACTCCAGGGGGACTGACGGCAGAGGGTTACAACGCCCTGGGCCGCAAGCTGATTCAAGCGGGTAGTTATCAAAAGGCGATCGACGCGTTGACGGAAGCGCTTCAGATTGATCCCAAGCATGTGCAGGCCTTAAACGCGCGGGGCTTCGCTTACATGCTGGCCAATCAGTTACCGAAGGCACTCGCCGATCTCAATTTCGCCATTGACTTGAAGCCGAATTATGCAAATGCCTATTTGACCCGGGCGGGACTCAAGACGCGGATGGGCGATAAGAAGGGCGCGGAGGAAGATCGCGTTAAGCACGTGTCGCTTACGGGGAGGTAGCTTCACCTAGTTCTTTTGACCGCCTAGTTACTTTCTTTCTCGGCCACCGGTCGCCCTAGCCTGCCGCGTAAGCGGCGGGTCACACAGGACAACGACAGCTCCAGTATTTTCTGCCAGATAAGTAAGCGAATGTGACCCGCCGCTTACGCGGCGGGCTAGTAGGAAGATTCTATGCCGTGCGCCAGCGACGACCCAGTCCTAGCGTTTTTTTCGCATAGGCGATCGACCGCTCCATATGTTCGCGTTGCTGAAACTTAACGGCTTCGGCGAAGTGGGGCGGGACGGGTTGATTCTGTAAGTCCTCAATTACTACATGACCTTCGTAAGGACGGCCTTCGCGGGCTAGCTTCAGGAAGCGGGCGAGGTCAGCAGCGCGGGTGCGTGGGTAGTCCTTCCAGAAACCGGTCTCGTAGATCGGCAAGATGGCCGGGGGCCGGCCGGTAATCGGTTTAATGTAGACGTGGACCTGGGGACATAGCTGACGCGCGCGGGCGAGAATTTGTGGGAAGTCGATGACGCCTTCGCCGAGCGGGACCCACTGCACCGCGATTCCCCGCTTCGTTTCGTAAACGACGGAGTCGCGCAGATGGAGCGTAAGGGCGTATTTGCCGAGTTCTTCTACCGTGGTGAGAGGGTCTTCCATCATGAAGACGGGGTTGCCCGTGTCGAGGTAGCTGCCGACGAAATCGGGGCCGGCGGTCTCGATGAGTTGGCGGTGCTCCCAGGCGCTGAAGTCTTTGTGGACTTCGATGGCGATCTTCACCTGCGCGTCGAGCACTTGAGGACGGACGGCTTTCAGGATCTTGAGGATGGTTTCGAGGTGAGCTTCCGGGGGCACGCCTTTGGGGAGCGAGGCCCGGTCACTGGCGATGACGCAGCGCACCAGCGGGGAGCCGAGGGCTTGTGCGCGGATGATGTTCTTGCTCAGAGCGGCGATGGAGGCGTCGGTTTGGTCGGGCGATTTGGGCAGGATGCCGGCGCCACCGGACTCGAGGTGGAGGTTGAGTTGGGCGGCGCGGGCTCGGACCTCTTTCCAATGGGCAGGGTCCTGGGCGAGGGGGTCGAGGGAGTCCTGGAGGAAGAGTGCGTCGAGTTTGTGGGCAGCGGCGAAGTCGAGGTGCTGGGCATCGGTCCAGCGGAGGGCGCGGAGGCAATAGGTGTTATAGCCCATCGGGAAAGGGGCTGGGTCCTGGGCGGCGGCGACGACCGGGAGAGCGGAGGAGGCTAACAAAAAGTCGCGACGGTTCATGGTGGGCAGGCTATCACACTCCGCCCTCAATTATCGATAGTCGTTTCTCACTTAGACCGTAACCCAAGCTCAGTCTAAGGGTTACAACATACTCCGAGTAAGTTTTCTGTGAGGTCGTTGGCTTCGCCAGCGCGGACGGTGGTGATTTCCGGGGTTATGTTGCGGACGAGCCCCATCAGGACGGCCCCGGGGCCGACTTCGAGGGCGCGGGTGACGCCGAGCGAAGCCAACAAGCGGACGCTCTCCTCCCACCGGACCGGGCTGGGGATCTGCTCGATCAGGCCCTGGCGTGCCTCTATGCCTGTAGTAATTTGAAGCGCCTGCCAGTTATTGACCAGGGGGAATTGAAGATCGGAGAAAGTGGCCGCTTCGAGGTACGGGCGCATCTCTTGCTGGGCGGGCGCCATCAGGGCGCAGTGGAAGGGAGCGCTGACCGGTAGGGCAATTGCTCGTTTGGCGCCGGCGGCTTTGGCCAGATCCATGGCACGAGCGACGGCACCGGCGTGGCCGGCGATGACGATCTGGTCGGGGGAGTTGTAGTTGGCAGCAGAGACCACCTCGCCCTCAGCCGCCACGGCCAAGATCCCATCCAGCGTGCCAGCGGGGAGCTTGAGCAGGGCGGCCATGGCGCCGACGCCCGCAGGGACGGCCCTCTGCATCGCTTGCCCCCGAAGCCGAACCAGACGGAGCGCATCGGCGAAGGCCAGGCTGCCGGCGGCAACGAGGGCGGAGTATTCGCCGAGGCTATGGCCGGCGACGCAGTACGGGCGAAGTCCGCGGTCGGCGAGCACGCGCCAAGCGGCTGTAGAGGCGGCGACGAGGGCGGGTTGGGTGTTCTCGGTAAGCTTCAGGGCATCTTCCGGCCCTTCAAAGCAAAGGGTGGAGAGAGAAAAGCCGAGGGTGTCGTCGGCTTCCTCGAAGGTCTGGCGGGCAACGGTACTGGATTCGGCGAGCGAACGGCCCATGCCGGCGAACTGGGAACCTTGGCCCGGGAACAAAAAAGCAGTTTTCATGCGAGTCCTCTTTAGTCTAGTCCGCCCAGGCCCCCGGCCGGACATCGTATGATGGAGGATTCTGTGCAGTAACCTTTGCGCCCTGTTGCGTGTCTTTTTTAAGGTATTCCGCCCCTAGGAAAGGATCGTGCCCGGTGAAGTTATCTGAAATTTGTGTCCAGCGGCCTGTCTTCGCGCTGATGTTAATCATGTTCCTGGTGGTGCTGGGCATTTTCAGCTTCATTGACCTCGGGGTGGACCTGTTCCCCAAAAGCGATCCGGCGTCGGTTTACGTGCGCGTTCAGTTGCCCGGCGCGAGTCCCGAGGAGATGGTGTCGCAGGTGGTGTTGCCGCTCGAAGAGTCGATCGCGGCGATCGCTGGCATTGATGAGATGACGGCCCGAGTGACGGAAGGCAATGCCAACGTCTCGGTCCAATTCGTGCTGGACCGCGACATATCCGAAGCCGCCGAAGATGTCCGGGAGAAGGTGAGCGGGGCTATGCGGCGCCTGCCGCCGAACGTTCTCCCGCCTAGCGTCATCAAGGCCGACCCGGACTCCGACCCGATCATCAAATTGGCGATGAGCGGCACGCGCCCGGTGCGGGAGTTAACCGAGATCGCCGACAAGCAGGTCCGGCGCGCGCTGGAGACCGTGGACGGCGTGGGCAGCATCGAAATCAATGGCGGCCGCAGCCGGCAGATCAATATCTTTCTCGACCTCGACAAGTTGAATGCCTACAACCTGAGCGCTCAGGAAGTGGAACGCGCCATCCGGACGGAAAACGTCGAGTCCCCGGGCGGGCGCATCGTGCGCGGCTCGTCGGAGTTAGGCGTCCGCACGCTGGGCCGCGTGAAGGACATTAACGAGTTTAACGACATCATCATCAAGAACGTTAACGGCGCTCCCGTGCGCGTCCGCGAAGTCGGTAATGCCGAGGACGGGATGGGAGAGCGCCGGACTTTTGCCTACTACCAGGGCAAGCCCGCCATCTTACTCGATGTGCGGCGCCAGACGGGCGTGAACACGGTAAAGGTGGTGGACACGATCAAGGTCAAGCTGGACGAGATCCGGGCCAACTTACCGAAGGGAGTTACGCTGGACGTCACGACGGACCAGGCTAACTATATTCGGGCGTCGGTAGCGGCGCTCGAGGAGCATTTACTACTGGGCAGCTTACTCGCGTCGCTGATTGTGTGGATCTTTATTCGGGATTGGCGGACGGTGGTAATTAGCGCCATTGCCATTCCGACGTCGATCATTACCACCTTTACCGTGCTGCGGGTGATGGATTTTACGCTTAACTCGATGACCCTGTTAGGACTCACCCTAGCCGTGGGGATTGTCATTGACGACGCCATTATTGTGCTCGAAAATATCTATCGATTCCTTGAGAAAGGTGAGTTACCCCCGAAGGAAGCAACGATTGCGGCCACGAAGGAAATTGCCTTGGCCGTTATTGCCACCACGGTTTCGCTGGTGATCGTATTTGTGCCGATCGCTTTCATGAGCGGCTACGCACGACGATATTTAAACCAATTCGGCTGGACGATGGCGATTTCGATCCTAGTGTCGATGCTAGTCGCATTTACGCTGACACCGGCGCTGGGCGCGCGCATGTTGAAGGCGGCAACCGGCAAGTCGCATGATGAGGAAGGCCATCCGGACTTAATCCATCGCTGGTATCTGGCGAGCTTAAATTGGTCTTTGAACCATCGCTGGGCGATTATGGTGCTCTGCGGACTGACGCTCGCCTCGACGATACCGTTGTATAAGATCACCAAGCAGGAGTGGATGCCGCAGGAGGACCAAAGCGAACTCGCCGTGTATATGGAGCTGCCGGAGGGCTTTTCCCTCGAAGGCACCGAGCAGTTCACGATGCGGCTGGCAAAGAAACTCGAAAAGGTGCCCGGGGTACGAGCCGTCATCCCCCAGAGCATGCAGATGCTGAACCGCGTGACGATGTCCTATATGACCTTGCTGATCGATCCGCCGGAAAAGCGCGGCACGATTCAGGAGATGGGCGCCAAGGTTCGCGCCGTGATGTTGCCGGAGTTTGCGATCGCCCGCCCGCGAGTCTCGTTTCCCAACGCTTTGGGCGGGCGCGATACCTTCGCTCCGATTCGTGCCCAGTTACTCGGGCCGGATTTGAATAAGCTGGTGGAGATCGCCAAGGAAGTCAACGCCGAAGTGTTGAATAAACCTATGATCTCCGACATTAAGGTCAACTTGAATTTAAATAACCCGGAGATGCAAATCGATATCGACCGGCAGTTAGCTTCGGACTTAGGCGTTAGAGTATCCGATGTGGCGGGAGCGGTGCGCTTACTGATGTCGGGCGAAGACCAGATCTCCACTTACAAGGAAGAGAGCGAACAATACCCGGTGACCGTGCGACTGAAACCCAGCCAACGTGACGACCCCAATAGCTTGGGCCGTTTATTGATTCCTAGCGCCCGCCAAGGTCTCATTCGGCTCGATTCGATCGCCAAACTGGAGCGGGGCTTGGGCCCCTCACGCATCGATCGTTTTAACCGGCAGTTCAGCGTGGGCATTTACGGCAATATCGCACCCGGTTACGGCCTAAACGAAGGCGCTGCCGCCGTGCAGGAAGTAATTGCCAAGACGAACTTACCCCCGGGTTACTCGATGACCTTCTCCGGCCAAGTAAAGATCCTGGAAGAAACCGCCACCAATATGTTACTCGCCATGGGCTTGGCCAGCGTGTTTATGTATATGGTGCTGGCTGCGCAATTTGAGAGCCTGGCGCACCCCTTTATTATTTTGACGACTTTGCCGCTGTCGATTCCCTGCGCGTTGCTCTCATTGATCGTGACGGGCCGCAGCTTGAACCTGTTTAGTGCCCTGGGCATGCTCCTCCTGCTGGGCATCGTGAAGAAGAACGGCATTCTGCAGATCGATTATATGAATCGACTGCGGGACGAAGGCTATCCGCTTCGGGAAGCCATTATGAAAGCCAATCGCGTGCGGTTGCGGCCCATCCTGATGACCACGTTCTCGATCATCGCCGGCTTGATTCCAACGGCGGTCGGCGTGGGCGCCGGAGCTTCGCAACGCTCGGCCATCGCGATTACCATCATTGGCGGGCAGATGCTGTGTCTCTTGCTGAGCTTGCTGGTAGTGCCCGTGGGCTACTCGCTGGTGGAAGAAACGAAGGCGATGTTCAGCGGACGACGGGTTTCATCCACCCCGGCCACAGCGGCGGGCGACTAGCTTGCTGCGCGGCGTCGTGATTGGCGCGGGCTTCTTTGCCCGAATTCAGATGGCCGACTGGCGCCGCCTGACGGACCGCTGCCAGATCGTGGCCGTTTGCGACGCGGACCTCTCCCGGGCCCAAGCCTGTGCCCAGGAGTTTGGCATTTCGCGCGCTTACTCCAACGCGGCGACCATGCTCGACGCCGAGAAGCCCGATTTCGCGGACATTGTCACCCGGCCCGACACCCATCTCCCCTTGAGCCAACTTGCCTTCGCGCGCGGCATCCACGTGCTCTGCCAAAAGCCCTTCGCGCCCACACTGGCCGAGGCCCAGCAGATGGTGGAAGGGGCCGCGACCGCCAGCGTGCGGCTGATGGTAAACGAAAACTGGCGCTGGCAGGCCTGGTATCGCGAGATCAAGCGGCGGCTGGAGGTTGGCGAGATTGGCGCGGTGAAGAACGTAGTCTGGATGCATTCAAACAGCGACGGGCTGCTTGATCCGCCTTATCCCAATCAGCCGTATTTCGCCCAGTATCCCCGGCTGCTCATTTACGAAACGTTGGTCCATTTTCTCGATACCGCCTGCTACCTGTTCGGCCGTCCCGAGTCGCTCCGCGCCTACACCAAACGGATCAATCCCAGGATCGCCGGGGAGGACTCGGCGCAGATCCGGCTCTTCTGGCCCAATGGACGCCGGTGCTGGATCACGGCCACTCGCTGCGGCGAAGTCTTCGAAAACAATGTGGCCATGGCGAGACTCAGAATCGACGGAGAGCTGGGAACGCTGTCCATGTTGGGCGATGGCTCCTTATGGTCAGGCTCCGGGGAGTTGAAGCGAATCGACTGGGCGACTCCGACCGACGGCTACAAGGGCGACTCGGCGTATGCAACCCAAAAGCATTTCGTCGATTGTCTCAACTCGGGGGCCGAGTTCGAAACGAGCGGGCGCGAGTATCTGTTTGTCGCGAGGATGGTGGAGGCGAGCTACGAGTCGGCCGCCGCGAGAGCCACGCTACAGCTCTAAGAGCGGGCCAACGTCAAGGGCGCGGGGGGGTGGTAATGACGATCGCCTTGGCGTTCACGCCGTTCAATGCCCGGTAAGTGTGGGGCTCGGAAGCGTCAAAATAAACGCTGTCGCCCGTATTCAGGTGATGCGCTTCGTCCTGATAGTGGATGGCCAACGTACCGGAGAGAATGTGGACAAATTCAGCGCCGTCGTGGGCATGTTCCATGTCCTTGCCGTCGTCGCGGGCCGGAAATTCGGCCAAGTAGGCTTGGAGACTCTTGTCCTGCACGTGGAAGGCCAGACACTCGAAGTAGTAACTGGGGATGGTGACATCAGTACGGTCTGGGAACTTGATCCGCTCGCCGACGCGGACGACGGAGAACATCCGGGTGCGTCGCTTGTCGGCGAAGAAGTGGTCCAGGCCGACGTCGAAGACCATGGCGATCCGGGTGAGAGTGGGCAGCGTAGGCACCAGCTTGCCATTCTCGAGCTGGGAGAGCATGGAGGCTGAGAGGCCGGTGTGCTTACCAAGGTCCACCAGGGCGATCTTCTTCTTCATCCGGAGCTGACGCAGCTTCTTCCCGATTTCGTAGGCGGCCAGAGAACGGCGGAGGGTTCGCTCCGAGCTTTCACTCTCAGCGAAGTCCGCTTTATCGCCGGTTAATTCGCTAGGTTCGATTTTATTCTCACTAAAGTCATTTTCAGTATGATGTAGATCTTCGGTTTCAGTATTGGTAATCTCGTTCATGAGAGCTTAAGACCCATGGGTTTTCAGACTCCGGAAAGCTGGAATCGATGCAAAAGAATCGTAGCGAACATAGTCACCAAGCGGATGACGAGCTCGTTCTGTTGGCGAAATCGGGGAACGATGCTGCGTTTACTGAACTGATTGAGCGCCATCGCTCTATCAGCTTCAAACTAGCTTACTCTATTCTCCGGGATCGTTCGGATGCCGAGGATGAGGTGCAGAATGCCACTTGGAAGGCATATTCGCACCTCGATCAGTTCAACTATGAGGCAAAATTCTCCACGTGGCTGACCCGGATTGTCGTGAATCAATGCCTGATGCGGCTGCGGAAGGATAAGCGCGCCAAATTCTTCTACATCGACGATGTCCAGATTGGGGACGAAGTGGGTACGCTCGACTTGCGGGATAAGGCGGACGATCCCGAGGTTGACCTAGGCCGTCGCGAGGTGAGCCAAATTCTGCATCAGGAAGTGAACCGGATGCCACCGCTCCTAAAGAAAGTCTTCTGGATGCGTGACATTGAGGAGCGCTCTATGCCGGATGTGGCGGAAAGCTTGGGAATTTCAGTGGCGGCGGCCAAGAGCCGGCTGCTGCGGGCTCGGCAGGAATTGAAGACCCGCTTGGAGAAGCACCAGGGACGTTTGGGCGCGGCCACGTTAGTGGGCTAAGCTGAGGGCGTGACTGCTCTATTCTTGCTGGCCCAATTGCTCGACGTTTCAACCGTTGCCCGCCTAGCTGACCTGCCCTTGCATTGCATCCGGCAGGAGTATCCGAACAAGACCGCCCATACGATCGAAGGCGAATTCGATGCGCGGCTAACGCCGAAGCAATTGCATCCGGCCTTCTTTGGCTGTCTCGATTGGCATTCTAGCGTCCATGGGCATTGGATGCTGGTGCGGTTGTTGAAAACGAACCCGGGGATGTCGAAGGATCAGGCAATCCGCGCCACTCTCGCCGAGAGCTTTACACCGGCGGCGATGGCGGCCGAGGTGGCTTACTTCCAGCAATACAAACTGGCCAAGACCTTTGAGCGCACTTACGGCTGGGCTTGGCTGTTGAAACTCGACGAGGAGTTACGGACCTGGGACGATCCGCAGGGCAAGCAATGGGTGGCGAATTTGCGGCCGCTAACCAACCTGATCGTCGAACTTTGGACCGCTTACCTGCCGAAGCAGACTTACCCGAACCGGACCGGCGTCCATCCGAACACCGCCTTTGGACTCGTGTTCGCGCTTGATTGGGCGCGGACCGCCAAAAACACGGCCTTTGAGAATCAGATCGTGTCGCGCGCCGAGGATTATTACCTCAAAACCACGGCCATCACCGCCGTCCAGGAGCCCGACGGGACGGACTTTCTATCGCCGAGCCTGGAGGTGGCCGATCTGATGCGACGGGTGTTGCCGGCCAAGGAATTCCCCGCCTGGTTCGGCCAATACTTGAGCGAGCCCGGCTTGGCGAACCTGACGCGGGCGCCGCAAGTCTCCGACCGGAGCGACTATCAGATTGTGCACTTAGATGGGCTGTACCTGAGCCGGGCTTGGTGCTTGGCGGGGATTGCCCAGTCACTGCCCACAGCGCGACGCGCTCCGCTCTTGGCGGCCTCGAAGCGATTGCTCGAAGCCGCACTGCCACAAGTGACGGCGGGCAACTACGGGGGCGAGCATTGGCTGGCGTCGTTTGCGGTCTACGCGTTGAGCCAGACCCGCTAAAGGGCGACGATCTTGGGCGACGCAAAGGCTTTGAAGGCGTTGCGGGTGTCGACAATCAGCTGGGACTTCTCGAGCACGGCGGCATAGTCGAAGACCTGATGGTCGGTGACGCAGACGACGCAATCGGATGTAGCCGCCATGGCCAGCGAATCCTGAGCCGTGAGCTCACCGGTGCTTTCGATACGGCAGCTCTTCACGTAGGGATCGGAATAGGTGACGCGGGCACCGCGGGCTTGCAGAAGGTGGATGATGTCGAGCGCGGGCGACTCGCGGACGTCGTCGATATCGCGCTTGTAGGCGACGCCCAGGATGTGGACGTGCGAACCCTTGAGTGGTTTGGTGTGGTCGTTCAAGGCGTTCTGAATCTTGTCGACCACGAAGTGGGGCATTTGCCCGTTGATGTAGCCGGCGAGTTCGATGAAGCGGGCTTCAATGCCGGCTTGCTTGGTCTTCCAGGAGAGATAGTAGGGGTCGACGGGAATGCAGTGGCCGCCCAGGCCAGGCCCTGGGTAAAAGGCCATAAAGCCGAAGGGCTTGGTTTTGGCGGCGTCGATCACTTCCCAAACGTTGATGCCCATGCGATCGCACATGATGGCCAGTTCGTTCACCAGGCCGATGTTGATCATGCGGAAGGTATTCTCGAGCAGTTTCACCATCTCCGCCACACGAGTGGAGCCGACAGCCACGACGGTTTCGAGCGCCATGCTGTAGAAGGCCGCGCCCGCTTCGGTGCAGGCCGGCGTGATGCCACCCACCACTTTGGGAATGTTCTTGGTGTGGTAGTGGGGGTTGCCGGGGTCGACGCGTTCGGGGGAGAAGCAGACGAAAAAGTCCTGGCCTACTTTGAGTCCCGAAGCCTCTTCGAGAATCGGTAGCAGCATTTCATCGGTAGTGCCGGGATAGGTGGTGGATTCGAGGATGATCAACATGCCCGGATGCAGATGCTTGGCGATTTCGCGCGAGGCGGCGTCGATGAAGCTCATGTCCGGGTCCTTGGTTTTGCGCAAGGGAGTAGGGACGCAGATGTTGATAGTGTCGAGCTCGCGGATAATGGCGAAGTCGGTGGTAGCGCGCAGATGTCCTGAGGCGACCAGGGGAGCCAGAGAACTGGTGGGGACATCCTGGATGTAAGATTCACCCGCGGTGATCAAGTCGGTCTTGCGGGCGTCGAGATCGATGCCCGTCACGTGGATCCCCTCTTTGGCGAATTCGACGGCGAGCGGCAGGCCGACGTAGCCGAGGCCGACGACTCCGGCCTGGACGGTGCGGTCTTGAAACTTTTTCTTCAGTTGTTCGAGCATGGTGGGTAATGGGGCCTTAGGGGTGAAACAGGAAATCGCCAACCGCGATGAGTTCAGCCGGGCCTACGAGGAAGATCGACTCTTTCCAGTTTAACTTCAGAGGGCCGGCCGGTGTTTGGACAGTTACTTCGTCATTCACTAAGCCGCGGAGCCGCGCCGCCGCGAAAGCACCGGTAGAGCCGGTGCCGGAGGAGAAGGTTTCGCCGGCGCCGCGCTCGAAGAAGCGAACATCAAGCGTTTGCCGATCAACGACCTTGATAAAGGAAACGTTGGTGCGCTTGGGGAAATGGGGGTGCCACTCGATGGCGCGGCCCATGGTGCGCCAGTCAAAGTCGAAGTGGTCGACGAACAGGGCGCACTGGGGATTACCTACATCCACAATCGAGACGGGCGTATACCCATCGCCCAGGGCGAGAGAGAACTCGAGATCGCCGTCGGCCACGTTGGGCAGGCCCATGTCCATTTCGAACACGAACTTGGCGTTATCGCGAGAGAGGAGCTTCAGGTGCTTCAGGCCGGCACCCGTGGCGATTTTAACGGCATCCGTGGCATGGCCATTCTCAATCAAAAACGCGGCGGCACAGCGCGTACCGTTGCCGGAGATCTCCACCTCGCCGCCATCGGGATTGAAGAGGCGGATGCCCCCATGGGCTCCATGACTCCCAGGACGAACCAGCAGCCAGCCGTCGGCGCCGACGCCCGAGTGGCGGTCGCAAATGGCTTCGGCGATGGCGGCCAAATGGTCAGCGGGGGCGGCAGATTCCCAGGTGAGCAGGAAGTCGTTTTTGGCGCCGTGGGCTTTGGTGAAAGGGATGCGCATGCGAAGTCCTTATTTTGGCACGCTTTGCCTCCTAACAACGAAGGGCGAGTTGGAGGCGAAGAGTGCGGCCTATGTGGGCTAGCTGAGGAGGTTGAGTTCGGTACGGTGGGCGGCCTCGGGCTTGGCTTCGGCGGCAAACTGCTTAGGTACTTTCTTATTGGTCGAGTCCTGACCCTGAAGCGAGAACGGGCTGAGGCAGAGAGCGGGCAGACGCCACGCCGAGGATAGCAAGGCACGGAAACCACGTTTCTCATGAAACAGAAACCAAGGCCAAGCTGATTGTTGCTAGGCTGAGAGATAGCTATGAAATTGTATGATTTAGACCCGGGGAAATATTGTCCGGAGATTTGCCGGATGATTGTCGAAATTCCCCGTGGTTCTAGTAACAAGTATGAATATGACGGTGACCTCGATATGTTTCGTCTGGACCGCGCGTTGTATTCGCCGATGCATTATCCGGGCGACTATGGCTTTATTCCGGGGACCTTGGCGGAAGACAACGATCCGCTAGACGTGCTCTGCCTGGTGCAGAACCCGAGCTTTACGGGTTGCCTGATTGAGGTGCGGCCGGTGGGCATCCTGCGGTTGAAGGATGAGCGCGAGGGCGATGAGAAGGTGTTAGCCGTGCCGACGAAGAATCCGCGGTACGACCAGATCCACACTATGGACCAAGTGGGGTCGCATGTGTTGCGCGAACTTGAGCACTTCTTCTCGATCTATAAGGAACTGCAAGGTGCGGTAATGCAGCTCGATGGCTGGGGCGGGCCGATGGAGGCGCGCAAGACGATTGTCGATTGCCGGCAGCGGTATCTAGATAAGGTAGCGGCGCATCCGGTAGAAGCCTAAGGCGGCGGGACCTCACCTTTTTTGCGCAGCGTCGGCGCTTTCCGCGTTTTGCGCTCGGTTTCGCCCGACTTCTTTTCGGCTGCTTCCTTTTCCTTTTTGTCCTCGGTGGTGAGCAGCGCGTCGCGCTCTTTTCGCTGGGTGACATCGCGCTCAGTTACCGTGCGGCTGCGATCCTTCAAATCTTGCTGGGAGATCTCGAGCGAATCCTGGGTAGTCTCAATGGCGGTCTTGAGGACGAACTCGTAGCGGGCGACGTCTTTAGGTTCGGAGGCGGCGAACTTTTCGAGCTCAGCGAGCATTTTGGTCTCCGCTTTAGCCACTTCGGTGATGCCGAGGGTAAGATCGAGCTTGCGGCGGAGGGCATCGTCGGCGACCACATCAATGGCTTCGATGATCTTCGTGTATTGGTCGAGCTGGTTGTAGATCAGGATGGACCGGCCAGGCTTCTCCTTTGCGAAGAGCTGCTTCAGTAGGTCCAGCCGTTGGGTGGCGTAGTTGGCGTAGAGGGTAAGGCGCAGGTTCGGCTCCTGCGCTTCGCGGATGCGTTCGACTTCGTCGGGGGTGAGGAAGTCCTTTTGGGCGAGCAAGGCGATGAGGATGAGGGTTTTCATCCGCGTGGTTTCCTGGACATGACGCCTTCGAGCAGTTTCTCATGCACGGCGTTCAGGCGGGACTCGCATTCGACGACGGAGGGGCGCTGGTCGATGCTGGCGTCGTTGCGCAGGGTGGTAATCCGGCGGAGGAGTTCGCGGACGCGCAGTTCGGCGGGCTTGTAATTGCGGACGTTGCGAGAGGGGTGTTTGCCCATGTCCTCCAGCGTGGTGAGCGCATACTCGGTGGCTTCCGCAGTTTGTTCCAGCGCCTTTTTGAGCGCGCCGTCGTCGCCCGATTCGTAGTGTTTCCTGGCTTCGGTCAGATTTTCCTGAGCGCAATCGAGGGCGCGGTGGACGCGTTTTTCGAGCACGGGTTCGGACTTGACGGCGCTGAGGTCGGTCGACAGGAACGTGACAAGCAGAAGGCTGAACATTAGCGTTTGCTGAGCTCCTTTTCGATGATACGCGCGCGCTGGCGCGATTTGAACTCTTCGTCGGGGAATTTGCCTTCGGCGCGCGAGAGGAAGCGCCGGTAGGCGTCGAGGGCCGGCTGGTATTGCTTATTGCGGTCGAGGATAATGGCGCGGAAGAAGTCGTGCGCGGGGACGTCGTCGCCGAGTTCCTTGAGGCGGGCGAAGCAGGCGAGGGCGTTTTCGTCCTGCTTGAGCAAGATCAGCATGGCGGAGAGTTCGCGCCACGCCTGGACGTGCTTCGGGTCCTGCTTGGTGACAAAGTAAAACTGTTGGGCCGCGGCGTCGAACTTACGCAGGTCGCGATTAAGGCGGCCGTAGGTCATGCGGAGTTCAAGATTGTTCGGGTCCTGCCCGAGGGCGGCTTCGAGCAGGGGTTGGGCCTTCTCGGGCTCCTTGTTGCGCAGGTAGGCGCTTGAGAGAGCCAAGCGATTAGCCGGGGTGGGCGAGGCCTTCACCGCGTTCTCGAGCGAGGCGATCGCGGCGACCAGGTCGCCGGAATCGAACTGGAGCATGGCGGCGCGTTCGCGGGCGCCGGGCGAGTCGATCGTCGTGTACAGGGCAATGGCTTCGCTCTTCTTGCCGGCGGCCTCGAGTTGTTGGGCGAGTTCGCCGAGGGTGTCTCTGAACTGAGGGTCCACGGCGGCCTTCTGGTAGGCGGCGATGGCGTCGGGCCATTTGGCTTGTTTGGCCAGGGCGCGGCCGAGACCTAGGTTGGCGGGCGCGGAGACCGGATCAAGCGTGAGGGTTTGGCGGAAGGCGGCCTCGACGGCTTCCGGGGCGGCGTTCGATGCTTGAAGGGCTTCCGCCAGGTAAAGTTGGGGGCGGGCTTCCTTGGGCTTGGCCGCAGCGGCTTCCTGCAGGGGCTTCACCGCTTCGGCCGGCTGTTTGGCCCGCACCAGAACCATCCCCAGATTCAGGTTGGCCTCATAGAGCCCGGGCTTCAAAGCCAGCGTGCGGCGGTAGGCGGTAATGGCGGCAGGGTCCTGGTTCAAGAAGGTACGGGCGAGGGCGAGGTTGAATTGCGAGCCGAGATCTTTGGGGTCGGCAGCAATGGCTTTTTCGAGCAGGTCAGCGGCTTCGGCGTATTTTTCAGACTCGAGGGATTTGAGTCCCGCGGCTGCAGGGTCCTGGGCGAGGAGGGCGCCGAGGAAGAGATTGAGGGTGAGGATTGTGGCCAGCACTTTCTCTTAGTATGACGCTGAAGAAAAGAAAAAGGGCACCGCGTTTGTGAGGCTTAGGTGGATTCTGAAAACCGCCGCGCATCGTCGTCCGGAAAGCAAGCGAGACCTAGCGAATCAGCCGCTCGTACTCATCATGCGGACCGATCCAGAACCAGAGAACGCCGTCTGGTAGCGGAATTCCCACCGCTCGATACTCTAAATCCACACGCACGGTGACATGCTTGCCTATTCGTTTAAAGCGCAGCGTTGGATAAAGTGGATCGTTCTTCAATAACTGGAAATTCTTATCCGCATTCCTGCGAATCGGCTCGGGAAGTCGATTGTATAGCTATCAAAAAGCAGAAGAGGTTTGGTGGATCAAAGTTCCGTTGTCAGCCCAGCTTCGTGTTCACGCATCGCTTCAGCCGCCAAGTGATCCAGCTTGCCCGCTTTGGAGTCTGCCTCTAGTTGCCGGTCCCAGGCATCGAAGTCGTATTCCGCGAACCAGGTACGAAAGGCGTCAAGTTCCTCAGCCGTTAGCTGCATGACTTCGCACTCGATCTTTTCGATTCGGCTCGTCATTCCTAAAGTATAGTCGCGATTATTGGTTTCCGCTGCCAGCCGGACCAACGATGGTGCCCAAACGACAACAGCGCGGGCGTGGCCCGCGCTGTTGTCTGGAGGTTTGGTGACGATTACTCGACTTCGGCGAGATCCTCGGTAACGCCCGGGGCGCTGGTGTCTTCGCTGAGGCCGCCCGCGTAAAGCGTGCGCGCTTCCTCGTCGTAGCCGGGGATACCTTCCATGAGCGGATCGGCCTCCTGGATGGGCTCCTCTTCCACGATATCCTCACCGGCGATCTTCACGCGGCGGTAGTAGGCGAGGCCCGTACCGGCCGGAATGAGACGGCCCATGATGACGTTCTCCTTGAGGCCGCGGAGGTAATCCACCTTGCCGTTGATGGCGGCTTCGGTGAGTACACGCGTCGTTTCCTGGAAGGAGGCGGCCGAGATAAACGAGTCGGTGGAGAGAGAGGCCTTGGTGATGCCGAGCAGCACGGCTCGACCCTCAGCCGGTTGGGCGCCGGCTTCGATCACGCGGGTATTCTCTTCCTTGAACTTAAAGCGATCGACCACTTCCTCGGGGAGGAATTCGGTATCGCCGATCTTATCGACCTTCACCCAGCGCATCATCTGGCGGACGATGACTTCGAGGTGCTTATCGTTAATGTTAACGCCCTGGAGCCGGTAGACTTCCTGGACTTCGTTCACCATGTACTTCTGCAGTTCCTTCTCGCCGAGTACGGCAAGAATGTCATGCGGGTTCATGGGGCCGTCCTGCAACGGGTCGCCCACTTCGACGCGCTCGTTGTCTTGCGCATTGATGTGGACGCCGCGCGGAATCGAATATTCCTTGACGGTGCCGTCATCGGCGGTGATGGAGATCTTGCGCAAGCCCTTGGAGACTTCGCCGTACTTGATAATGCCGCTGACTTCGGCGATCACGGCCGGGTCACGCGGTTTGCGCGCTTCAAAGAGTTCCACCACGCGAGGCAAACCGCCGGTGATGTCCTTGGTTTTCGTCGTCGCGCGAGGGATCTTGGCGAGCACGTCGCCGGCATGGATGGTCTCGTCGTTGCGAACCATCAAGTGAGCATGGGTCGGCATGAGATAACGCTTCTCATCGGCCTTACCACCGCCCACGGGCCGGATGATCATGATCGGGATCTTCTTCTCGTCGGGGGAATCGACCACCACCGATTGCGAAAGACCGGTGACTTCGTCCACCTGCTCCTTCATCGTGATGCCGTCGACCATGTCCTTGAAGTGAACCACGCCCGAGATTTCGGAAAGAATCGAGAAGGTGTAAGGATCCCACTCAAGCAGGTCCTGATTTTCTTTCACCGGAGCGCCGTCATCGACCAGGATGCGCGCACCGTAGACCACGGGGTAACGTTCTTTCTCGCGGCCCTTGTCGTCCAGCACCGCGACGATGCCGGAACGAGTCATCGAAATGATTTCGCCCTTGGCATTGCGCACCGTGGTGACGCCCAGGTATTTGACGGCGCCGTTGGTCTTGGCGTCCTGCTTCGACTGCTCAGCCGAACCAGTCGCCGTACCACCGACGTGGAAGGTACGCATGGTGAGCTGCGTGCCGGGTTCACCGATTGACTGCGCCGAAATGATGCCGACGGCTTCACCGCGCTCCACCATGCGACCCGAAGCGAGATTACGGCCGTAGCAAAGCTGACAAACGCCGCGGCGGGATTCGCAGGTGAGCACCGAGCGAATCTTCACGCGCTCGATACCCGCGGCCTGGATGGCGCCGGCCTTGTCTTCGTCGATCTCTTCGTTGGCGGCGACGATCACCTTGCCTTCGAAGTCGCGCTGATCTTCGAGTGCCACGCGGCCGACGATGCGGTCGCGCAAAGGCTCAATGATTTCGCCCGATTCGATAATGGGTTCGACATGGATACCGTCGCCGGTACCGCAGTCGAGTTCGGAGATGATGACGTCCTGCGCCACGTCGCAAAGGCGGCGGGTGAGGTAGCCCGAGTCGGCCGTCTTGAGCGCCGTGTCGGCGAGGCCCTTACGGGCGCCGTGGGTCGAGATGAAGTACTGAAGCACGTTCAGGCCTTCGCGGAAGTTCGCCGTGATCGGCGTTTCGATGATTTCGCCCGAGGGCTTCGCCATCAAACCGCGCATACCGGAGAGCTGACGGATCTGCTGCTTCGAGCCGCGAGCGCCCGAGTCCGCCATGATGTAAATGGGGTTGAGGTTGCGGCCTGTACGGTCGTCCTCTTCCATGACCTTGAACATCTCCTCGGAGACCTTCTCGGTAACCTTCGACCAGATTTCGATGATCTTGTTGTAGCGCTCACCCTGGGTGATGGCGCCTTCCTGATACTGGCTCTGTACTTCGATGACTTGCTTTTCGGCGTCGCCCACGAGCTTCTTTTTGGAAGCCGGCACCACCATGTCATCGATGCCGATCGAGATGCCGGCGCGCGTCGCATAAGTGAAGCCAAGCTCCTTCACGCGATCGAGCATCGCCACCGTGATCTGCAGGCCATGCTTCAGATAGCAATACTGCACCATCTGCGCCATGCCCTTTTTCTTGAGCAGGCCATTGATAAAGGGCATCTCCTCCGGCAGCACGTCATTCAAAATGACGCGGCCGACGGTGGTGTCCATATACTGCTTCACGTACTCGATGGGCTCGGCATGGATTAAGTTCTGCGAGTCATAAGCCTTCACCAGATCGAGCACGCGGCCGGTGTAGCGGAGCTTGATGGGGGTAAGCGTTTCCACTTCGCCCATCTCGAGCGCAATCAGCACGTCTTCCATCGAAGCAAAAGTTCGGCCTTCGCCCTTGGTACCGGGGCGCGATTTCGTCAGGTAATAGAGGCCCAACACCATGTCCTGCGTCGGAATGGTGATCGGCGCGCCGTGCGCCGGCGAGAGGATGTTGTTCGAAGCCAGCATCAAGGTAGAGGCTTCGATCTGGGCTTCGGGCGACAGCGGAATATGGATCGCCATCTGGTCGCCGTCGAAGTCGGCGTTGAAGGCCGTACAAACCAGCGGGTGGACCTTGATGGCTTTGCCTTCGACCAGCACCGGCTCAAAGGCCTGAATGCCCAGGCGATGGAGCGTCGGCGCGCGATTCAGCAGCACCGGATGGTCGCGGATCACTTCTTCCAGGATGTCCCAAACGACGGGATCCTGCTGCTCGACTAATTCCTTAGCCTGCTTGATGGTAGTGCAATGGCCACGCTGTTCGAGGCGATGGTAGATGAAAGGCTTGAAAAGCTCGAGCGCCATCTTCTTGGGAAGACCGCACTGGTGCAGCTTGAGTTCGGGGCCGACCACGATGACCGAGCGGCCGGAGTAGTCGACGCGCTTGCCGAGCAAGTTCTGGCGGAAGCGGCCCTGTTTGCCCTTGAGCGTATCGGAGAGCGACTTGAGAGGACGGTTGTTTGCGCCACGGAGCACGCGGCCACGGCGGCCGTTGTCGAACAAAGCGTCCACGGCTTCCTGCAGCATGCGCTTTTCGTTGCGGACGATCACGTCCGGAGCATGCAACTCCATCAACTTCTTCAAGCGGTTGTTGCGGTTGATGACGCGGCGGTAGAGATCGTTCAAGTCGGACGTGGCGAATCGGCCGCCGTCGAGCGGAACGAGCGGGCGAAGCTCCGGCGGAATTACTGGCAGCACATCCAGAATCATCCACTCGGGCTTGTTGCCCGACTTGCGGAAGCTTTCCGTCACGCGCAGGCGCTTGGCGAATTTGAGCTTCTTCTGCGCGCTGGTTTCGGTCTTCATCTTCTCGCGGATTTCCACCGAGAGCGATTCAACGTCCACCTTCTTCAGCAATTCCTTAATACCTTCGGCGCCCATCATGGCGACAAACTTACCGGGGAATTCGGTCTCGAGCTGCCGCTTGCGCTCGTCGGTGATCACTTCGGCGATCGAGAGCTCAGCCACTTCGCCGGGATCGACGATGACGTAGGCTTCGAAGTAGAGCACGCGCTCGAGCTCACGCAAGGTGATATCGAGCAAGTAACCGATGCGGGACGGCAGGCCTTTGAAGAACCAGACGTGCGAGCAGGGGCTGGCCAGTTCGATGTGGCCCAGGCGTTCGCGGCGCACGCGAGAAAGAGTCACTTCGACGCCGCATTTGTCGCAGATCACGCCGCGATGCTTCATGCGCTTGTACTTGCCGCAGAGGCACTCCCAATCGGCGATCGGTCCGAAAATGCGAGCACAAAAAAGTCCATCGCGTTCCGGCTTGAAGGTGCGGTAGTTGATGGTTTCGGGCTTGGTGACTTCGCCGTGGCTCCAAGAGCGGATTTTCTCCGGGCTGGCCAGTGAGATTCGGATTGAGTCGAAGTCGGCAATCAAATTTGCGCGGTCGTACGGTGATGATCGGTACATTAAGTTCTCCTCCTCGGTCTCGAATTAGTCGGCAGCCAAGGCCGTATCCACGGATTCCTTGGGCTTCTTCATGAGTTCAACGTCAAGACAGAGCGATTGGAGCTCGCGGATGAGCACGTTGAACGACTCGGGAACACCCGGTTCGGCAGCGGCTTCGCCCTTGACGATAGCTTCGTAGATTTTGGCGCGTCCGTAGACGTCGTCGGATTTAGCGGTGAGCAGTTCTTGCAGAATGTAGGCGGCGCCGTAAGCTTCCAGCGCCCAGACTTCCATTTCGCCGAAGCGCTGGCCGCCGAATTGGGCCTTGCCGCCCAGGGGCTGCTGCGTGATGAGCGAGTACGGTCCAATGGACCTGGCATGGATCTTGTCATCCACCAAATGGGACAACTTGAGCATGTAGATGTATCCCACGGTGACGGGCTGTTCGAATTCGTTGCCAGTCATGCCGTCGCGCAGGCGCATCTTGCCGGAAGCCGGCAGGTTAGCCTTGGCGAGCATGTTCTTGATGTCATGTTCGGTGGCGCCATCGAAGACGGGCGTGGCGAACTTAACACCGAGGGCTTTAGCCGCCCAGCCCAAGTGGGTTTCGAGGATCTGGCCGACGTTCATCCGGGAAGGAACGCCGAGCGGATTGAGCACGATCTCAACGGGGGTACCGTCGGGAAGCGTGGGCATGTCTTCTTCGGGCACGATTCGGGCGATGACACCCTTGTTGCCATGGCGGCCGGCCATCTTATCGCCCACCGAAAGCTTACGCTTCATGGCGATATAGCACTTCACCAGCTTGATGACACCGGGGGGCAACTCGTCGCCCTTGCGGAGCTTAACGATTTTGTCTTCGGTGATCTTTTCGAGCACCGTGATCTGGCGCGAGGTCATCTCCTCGATTTCGTCGATCACTTCGTTCAAGCGGGGATCGCGGTTGGCGACCTTGATGCGTTTGAGGTCACGGGCCTTGCTCTTGTCGAGGAAGTCGCGCGTGATGTCAGCGTCTTTCGAGATCAACTTGCGGTTGGTCTTTTCGTCGTGCAAGTCGGCCAGGACCTTCTTGCCTTCGAGGTGGTTGGCGAGGCGCTTGGCGCGCTCGTCACCCAGGATGCGCTTTTCGTCTTCGAGGTTGCGATGGAGGCGTTCCACCTGCGTCTCAAGAATCTGCTTCGAGCGTTCGTCGAGGTCGGCGCCCTTGCGGGAGAAGACCTTGGCGTCGACGACGATGCCTTCAATGCCCGGCGGGCAATAGAGCGAGGCGTCCTTCACGTCGCCGGCCTTTTCGCCGAAGATCGCGCGGAGGAGCTTTTCTTCCGGAGTCAGTTGCGTTTCGCCCTTAGGCGTCACTTTGCCGACCAGGATGTCGCCGGGCTTTACCGACGCGCCGGTGCGGATGATGCCCGATTCGTCCAGGTTTCGGAGGAAGCCCTCAGCGATATTCGGAATATCGCGCGTAATCTCTTCGGGGCCCAGCTTCGTGTCGCGGGCTTCGATTTCGAACTCTTCAATGTGGATCGAAGTGTAGTAATCTTCTTTGACGAGCTTCTCGGAGACCACGATGGCGTCCTCGAAGTTGTAGCCGCGCCAGGGCATGAAGGCGACGAGCACATTGCGACCCAGGGCGAGTTCGCCCAGGTCGGTGCAGGGTCCGTCAGCCAGTACCCCGCCCTTCTTGATCCGCTGGCCCACTGCGACGATCGGCTTCTGGTTGATGCAGGTGTTCTGGTTCGAGCGCTTGAACTTGGTGAGCTGATAGATATCCGCACCCACTTCGCGCGACATTTGCCCTTCTTGAGAAGCGCCTTCGACACGCACAATGATACGCTCGGAGTCGACCGAGTCCACGATGCCCGTGCGGCGGCAGATGACGACGGCGCCCGAGTCACGCGCGGTCACCTTCTCCATACCGGTACCCACGTAGGGCGAATCGGCGCGGAGGAGCGGGACGGCTTGCCGTTGCATGTTCGAACCCATCAGCGCGCGGTTGGCGTCATCGTTCTCAAGGAACGGAATCAAGCTCGCGGCGACGGAGACCAATTGCTTCGGGCTGACGTCCATATACTGCACTTCGTCCGACTTGATCAGCACGAAGTTGCCTTGGCGGCGCGCATTGATGAGCTCGGCGTCGATGCGGCCGTTTTCGCTCACCGGCACGTTGGCCTGCGCGATGGTGTACTTGTCCTCTTCCCAGGCGGAGAGGTAATCGCAATAGGGCTCGAATTCAGCCGCCTGCTTACCTTTGCTCAGCTTGGTGTTGGCGGCATCCATATCGCCGCGCAGCATGATATCGCCCACCTTGGTGGCCGTATCACCAGGATTCAGGACCTTGATCTGGTCCACGATCATGCCGTGGTCCACTTTCCGGTAAGGCGACTCGATGAAGCCATATTCGTTGATGCGCGCAAAGCACGAAAGCGACGAAATTAGGCCGATGTTCGGGCCTTCCGGCGTTTCAATCGGGCAGATGCGGCCGTAGTGCGTGGGATGCACGTCGCGGACTTCGAAGCCAGCGCGCTCGCGGGACAAACCTCCCGGTCCAAGCGCGGAAAGACGCCGCTTGTGCGTAATTTCGGAGAGCGGATTCGTCTGATCCATGAATTGCGAGAGCTGGGACGAGCCGAAGAACTCGCGGATCGCGGCCATGACGGGCTTCGCGTTCACCAAGTCGTGCGGCATGGCCGTCGACAGTTCCTGATACACCGACATCTTTTCCTTGATCGCACGTTCCATGCGCACGAGGCCGATGCGGAATTGGTTCTCAAGCAGTTCGCCCACCGCGCGCACGCGGCGGTTGCCCAAGTGATCGATGTCATCGACGGCACCGACACCCTTGCGCAGCTTCAGTAGGTAGCTGATCGTGTCGGTGAAATCCTGCGAATCGAGTACGCGGCGGTCGAGCGGATTCTTACCCGGATGGGCAGTGGCCCAGGCTTCCGGAGCGTATTCGGCCTGCTCGTGGATCTTGATGTTGAACTTCATGCGGCCGACGCGGGAAAAGTCATACTTCCGGTCGTCGAAGAACATGCCGTGGAAGAGCTGGGTGGCCGTATCGACCGTGGGCGGGTCGCCCGGACGAAGCTTGCGGTAGATCTCGAGCAGCGCATCGTTTTGCGCCTTCACGGGATCCTTCTTCAAGGTCATGGCGATCACCATGCCGGCGTCGTCGCGCTCCGGGAAGAAGATTTCGAAGCCCGCAATGCCCGCTTCCATCACGCGCTGGATGGCGGCGGTAGAAGCTTCGTGGTTCGCGTCGGCGAGCACTTCGCCCGTGTCCATGTCGATGACGTCGGAGGCGAAGTAAGCACCTTCGAGGTCATTCACCGCGACTTCCACGTGGTCGACCTTTTGCTTAACCAGTTCCCGGTAGAGCGATTCGGTGACCTTGCGGCCCTGCGGCACAATCGTCGTGCCGCCCTTGGCAATGGCGTAAGAGAGCTTCATGCCCTTGAGGCCCGTGCCCAAGTCCCAGAAGATTTTCGACTGGTCCTTGATGGTAATCTTGCTGAGGGTTTGGCCGTAAAAGGCTTTAATGATCTGCTCGTCGGTTTTGAGGCCGAGCGCACGGAGGAAGACCGTGCCGTAGAATTTGCGCTTGCGGTCGATACGGACGTGAAGGAGGCTCTTATTGTCGTACTCGAATTCGACCCAACTGCCGCGGTAGGGGATGATTTTGCCGAGGAAGTAGCCCTGGGCCGCGACGCGCTCGAAGAACACACCGGGGGAACGGTGCAACTGGCTGACGATAACCCGCTCGGTACCGTTGATGATAAAGGTGCCGTTTTCAGTCATCAGCGGGATTTCGCCGAAGAAGACTTCCTGCTCTTTAATGTCCCGCACGGTCTTGGCGCCCGCTTCGTCTTTGTCGAAGACGGTGAGGCGGATGGTGACCTTGAGCGGGGCGGCGTAGGTCATACCGCGCTCTTCGCATTCGGGAACATCGTACTTGAGTTGCAAACCAACGGGATCGCCGCAGCGATTGCAGAAGGTGACAATATTCTTGTTAAACGTGCCGCAGGCTTCGCAAAGCACGTCGCCCGTGTGGAACGGGTTCGTGCGGATGGTGGCGCCGCACTGACGGCAGACAGTGCGCAAGTGGTTTAGGCCCTTGAGCGAGCCGCATTTGCATTCCCAATTGCCGATGGAATAATCGACAAAAGCAAGTTCGCTGAGTCCCCGGAAGTCCGTAATGGGGAATACCGACCGGAAGACGCTCTGGAGACCAATGTCGTCCCGCTCGTCGGGCAGCAGGTCCATTTGCAGGAACCGCTCATAGGAACGCTTCTGGACTTCGATCAGGTTCGGGATAGGAACCGTCGTATGAATCTTCGAAAAATCGACTCGCTCCCGTAAAACCGGTGTTGGCGACTCAGGCATTTTTCTTGCTCCTCACTTCACTCGTCAGCATCAGCAGCTCTCGCTCAATTCATAGAGCGGGCCAATTCCAAACAACTTCTTTGTCGCGGGTTGGACCACACCCGAGTCAGACACTTCCACCGTGATCCTTACGAAACAGCGCACAAAGTCCCACCGCCCCGGCCTGAAGGGCAAATTTGGGATTCCCAGAAAGCACGGGGAGCCCAAAAGGCCACGGAGGGATTGATCGAAAATATAGATTCGTTTCGCAATTGACGGCAAGAAAGCAGACAAACAGGTCGTCAAACAAAAAGGGGACAGACCGCGCCATTATCAACTGAAGGTTAACAGAAGAATCACAGGTACGTCAAACGTCGGGACCAGTACTAAAGCCTAATCGGGATGGATTGACGACCAGGAATTCCTCAAAACAGCAGAAAGCGGGCCAGTCGCTTCTCTTTCCTCAGGAGCCCCCGAGGAAGGAATCAACTGGCCCGCCGCCCGAATTTTTGCGCGCCGCCAAGGAGAACCATGGCGGTCAACCGTTGGCGAGACGGTAGCAGTTACTTAACTTCGACCGTCGCGCCGGCGTCGACGAACTTCTTTTGGATGGTGGCAGCTTCTTCCTTGCTGATACCTTCCTTAACCGGCTTCGGAGCGCCGTCCACCAGGTCCTTGGCTTCTTTGAGGCCCAGGCTGGTCACTTCGCGCACCGTTTTGATCACATTGATCTTGTTGGCACCGGCGCTCATGAGAATCACCGTAAACTCGGTCTTCTCCTCTACCACCGGAGCCGCCGCGGCCCCGCCGCCAGCCGGAGCCGCCGACACGGCAGCCGCCGCCGACACGCCCAACTTCTCTTCGAGCAACTTAACGAGCTGAGAGGCCTCCAAAAGCGTCAAGCCCTGAATATTTTCCGCAATCGCGTTGATGTCCGCCATTTCCCTATACCTTCCTTCGTAATCTTTATCGCTTCGACCCGGCAGAGCCGGCTCTAGGCTTGAAACTTGTTCTCTTTGACACCCTGGTCAACCACTACCGCCAAGTTACGTCCAACCGCGTTGGTGACCGTAACCAAACGCTGTGCCGGGGCATTGATCAGCCACAGCAACTTGGAATAAATCTCTTCCTTGGAGGGCAGATTGGCCAGCTCATTGACGGCTTTAATGTCAATGACGCGCCCTTCCACCACGCCGGCTTTAAACGTAAAGGCCGGATTGTCCTTGGCATACTTGGTGAGCGTTTTCGCCAAAGCTACCACATCGCCTTGGGTCCAAGCCACCGAATTCATCCCCACCAAACCCTTGAGGGCCGGGGCATGGTCGAGACCTTCGCTCGCTTTTTCAGCGATGGTGTTCTTCACCACCTGGTAATCGCCGCCCACTTCCTTGATCGCTTTGCGCAGCGCATAGTCCTGGGCCACGGTCAACTTGTTGAAGCTGGTAACGAATAGGTTGCGAGTCGCCTCGAGCTCAGCGCGCAATGCATCCAATTCTCGCTTTTTTTGATTTTTGTCTTTCATGGTTGCTCCTATTGGCCGGGTACGTTACGCCTTCGGGACCAGCGCAAACGGGGCCGGATCCAGCGCGATACCGGGTCCCATGGTGGAACACAGGGTGATAGACCGTACGTATTTACCCTTGGCCGCCGCAGGCTTAGCGCGGACCACCGCTTTGATCAGTACGTCCGCATTCTCAAGCAACTGCGGAGTACTAAAGCCAGTCTTGCCGACCGGGGCATGGATCACGCCGGTCTTATCCACGCGGAATTCCACCTTGCCGGCCTTGGCTTCCTTCACTGCGGTAGCGACGTCCGCCGTCACGGTACCGGTCTTGGGGTTGGGCATCAGGCCGCGCGGGCCAAGCAGTTTGCCCAAGCGAGCCATTCCACGCATCATGTCAGGAGTCGCTACGATCACGTCGTAGTCGAGCCAATTCTCTTTGAGAATCTTCTCGATCATTTCGTCACCGCCAAAGAAGTCGGCGCCGGCGTCTTCGGCGATCTTAATCTTGTCGCCCGATGCGATGACGAGAACCCGAACCGCTTTTCCCAGGCCATTCGGCAGTACAATGGTGCCGCGCACCATCTGGTCAGCCTGCTTGGGGTCCACGCCGAGGCGCATGTGCACTTCGACCGTTTCGTTGAACTTGGTGAATTTGATCTTCTGCACGAGCGGCACCGCTTCGGCGAGCCCGTAAAGACGCGCTTCCACCTGTTTAGCCGCAGCAGTATACTTTTTGCCTGGTTTATTTGCCATATGTTGACTGGTCCAAACGATCCGTTGGGCTTCCGGTTTGCGCCGTGAGCTTGAGGGATCTCCCAAATCTGAGGGATCGAACAGATTTAACGGTAGCAAAATCCACAAGACGGCGCAAGTCCGAGAGGAGATCGATGTGCCTGTACGCAGCCAACCCACCCGCCGCCATCTACGGACGCGGCACATCCGTCACCGTCAACGCGAACGTCACCAGCAAATTGCCCCCCCGCCGAAATAGTAACTGTGTAGGTCCCCGGAACGCTGCCCGCCCGTGCGGGGATCTCGGCCTAAAGCGGGCGAATCGGGAATGGGCTACATCGTCATCGTCGTCGGGTTCCATTGTCAGAATTCGCGAAGTTTTCGTCTCCCGATTTCGTGGAGTTCAAGTGAACCCAGTCGATCTCTTGACTTCGATGTGTCAATTATGGCACACTCACGATGTCCAGCCATTAAAGCAAACCCGGCGCCCGGGATGGTGAATGAGGGGTTCCCGCT
>Ga0209591_10000237_pt1 | contig 72023 bp, 62 predicted proteins | sample MAT01_FD_187207 | JGI IMG/M metagenome (GOLD analysis project Ga0209591, IMG submission 187207) | Freshwater microbial communities from Lake Fryxell liftoff mats and glacier meltwater in Antarctica - MAT-01 (SPAdes) (version 2) | ecosystem: Environmental > Aquatic > Freshwater > Ice > Liftoff...
ACGGTCGCCACCGGGCGCGGGGCGGTCGCCGCCGAAGGAGCGTCCGGGGCTCGGACGTCCACCGGGCGCGGGACGGTCGCCACGGGGCGCGGGGCGGTCGCCGCCGAAGGAGCGTCCGGGGCTCGGACGTCCACCCGGCGCGGGACGGTCGCCACGGGGCGCGGGCCGGTCACCGCCAAAGGAGCGTCCGGGGCTCGGACGTCCACCGGGCGCGGGACGGTCGCCACGGAGCGCGGGGCGGTCACCGCCGAAGGAGCGTCCGGGGCTCGGACGTCCACCCGGCGCCGGACGGTCGCCACGGAGCGCGGGGCGGTCACCGCCGAAGGAGCGTCCGGGGCTCGGACGTCCACCCGGCGCCGGACCGTCACCGCCGACGGAGCGCGCGGGGCTCGGACGTCCACCCGGCGCCGGACGGTCGCCACGGAGCGCGGGGCGGTCGCCGCCGAAGGAGCGTCCGGGGCTCGGACGTCCACCCGGCGCCGGACGGTCGCCACGGAGCGCGGGGCGATCCTCGCGCGGGGCCGGGCGATTCGCGCTGGGCCGGGTTGGGCGATCCATGCGCGCGGGCGCGGGCGGCGCGAACCGCGGGCGGCTGTCGGTGCGGGCGGCGGTGCGCTCGGCGAGCTGGCGCTCGAAGGCGGCCTCGTCGTCGCCGATGTCGCCGATGTCGCCCTCGTTGACCACGCGCGCAGCGCGCTTGGCGGCGGTGGCTTCGTTGGCGAGCCGGCCGGTCTCGTTGGCGGCGCGCAGCGCCTCGGCCTCGTCGGCGACCTGGATGCGCAGCGCGCGGCCACGATCGGTGTCCTCGCGCGCCGCCGACCAGCGACCGCGGGCGACCGCGCGCCGGTCGAGGCCGACCACCGCGCGCAGGTCGTTGAGCTCGGCCTGGGTCAGCTCGCGGGCGTCGCCGACGCGCAGCCCGTGGAACGTCAGGTTCGCGAACGCCACCCGCTGAAGCTTCGACACCCGATGTCCGAGCGCCTCGAGCATGCGGTGGATCTGGCGCGACTTGCCCTCGTAGAGGGTAAACGCCATCCACGGATGCTTGCTCTCGCTGGTGATCAGCTCGACGTCGGCGGGCGCGGTGACCGTGCCGTCGTCGAGCGTGACCCCGTCGCGCAACCGCTGCAGGTCGGTCGGCCGGAGCTGACCGTTGACCTTCACGTGATAGGTCTTCGGCACGTGGGAGCCGGGCGCCAGCAGCTTGGCCGCCAGCTCGCCGTCGTTGGTGAGCAGGAGGACGCCCTCGCTGTAGTAGTCGAGGCGCCCCACCGGCGCGACCTGCACCGGCAAGTTCGGCAGGTAGTCCATGACCGTCACGCGGCCGCGGTCGTCGCTGACCGCGGTGATGCAGGCCTTGGGCTTGTTGAAGAGGATATAGAAGTGGTCCTGGGGCGCGACGGCGTTGCCGTCGACCTGCACGTTGGCCGCGACCGGATCGACCTTGGTGCCGAGCTCGGTGACCACCACGCCGTCGACGGTCACGCGACCGGCGACGATCATCTCTTCGGCCTTGCGACGCGCCGCGATGCCCGCGGACGCGATGAGTCGTTGCAAACGGATCTGTGTCATCTAGTAAGCCTCATCGTCGTTGGAATCGACGAGGTCATCGTCGGGATCGGGACTGGCGAGCACACCCTCGCGCAAACTCTCGGCTACCACCTGCTCCGCTTCGGCCTCGGCATCCGCCTCGGTCACGGTCTCGGTGTCTGAAACGGCTTCGGCTTCGGCTTCCGCTTCGGGCTCGGCTTCGGGCTCGGCTTCGGCTTCCGCTTCGGCCTCGGCTTCGGGCTCGGCTTCGGGCTCGGCTTCGGGCTCCGCTTCGGGCTCGGCCTCGGGCTCGGCTTCCGCTTCGGCCTCGGCATCCGCCTCGGTCACGGTCTCGGTGTCTGAAACGGATTCGGTTTCGGCTTCGGGCTCGGCTTCGGCTTCGGCTTTGGCTTCGGCTTCGGGCTCGGCTTCGGCTTCGGCTTCGGTTTCGGTTTCGGCTTCCGCTTCGGGCTCGGCTTCGGGCTCGGCTTCGGCTTCGGGCTCGGCTTCGGCTTCCGCTTCGTGCTCGGCCTCGTCGACCGGCTCGTCGACGATTTCGGCCTCGGCCTCGGCGTCGGGCTCCGCGACCTCGTCGGCGGTCTCCGCCGCGACCTCGTCGGCGGTCTCCGCCGCGACCTCGTCGATCGTCGCCGCCACGTCCTCGTCCTCGTCGCCGGGCTCGGCGATCACCGCCTCGTCGTCGTCGCTGGTGATCTCGACGCCGGACGACTCGACGGCCTCGCCCTCGACCTCGCGATCATCGACGACGGCAGTGCCCGCGGCAGCCGCGCTGGGCACGTCGAGGCCGAGCTTGGCGACCACGCCGCGGCTCTCCTCGGACAGCTCGCTGTACTCGCGCAGCGTCGGCAGCTCGCGCAGGTCGTTGAGGCTAAAGAAGTCGAGGAACTCCTTGGTCGTGCCGTACAGCAGCGGACGACCGACCTCCTCGCGCTTGCCCAAGACGCGGATCAGGCTGCGATCGAGGAGCAGCTTGAGCGTGGCACCCGAGTCGACGCCGCGGATCTGGTCGATCTCAGGGCGGGTAATGGGCTGGCGGTACGCGACGATGGCGAGGGTCTCGAGCTGCGCGCGCGACAGGCGCACCGGCCGGCCCGCGATGAGCTGCTGGACCCACGCCGAGTACGCCGAGTGGGTGCGCAGCGAGTAGCCGCCGCCGATCGACGACACCACGATGCCGGTGTCGGCGTGGCGCAGCACCAGCGCGTCGAGCGCAGCCTGGATGCGCGCGGTATCCGAGACCCGGGTCAGCTGGCGCAGGCGGACCAAGGTCAGCGGCTTGTCCGACGCGAACAACAGCGCCTCGACGAGCGAGCGGAAGCGGTCGGGGTCGAGCTGCGCCGCGGTCGTCGGACCGGTGGGGACTTCGTCGGCGTCGTCGTCCTCGCCGTCGAAGCTCGCGACGGTATCGCCCTCGAAGGGCACCGGCGCGATGTCCTCGTAGGCGACGACTTCCTCGACGGGCGAGTTCTCGACGGCCGCCTCGTCGGCAACGGCGTCCTCGGCCGACTCCTCCTCGGCAACGGCGTCCTCGGCCGACTCCTCCTCGGCAACGGCGTCCTCGGCGGGCTCCTCCTCGGCAGGAGCCTCCTCGGCGAGAGCCTGCTCGACGCCATCATCCTCAGCAGGAGCCTCCTCGACGGCGGGGTCCTCCGCATCCTCGACCGCCACGTCCTCCGCAGCGACCCTGGCGGCCCTGGCGGCCTTGGCGCCCTTGCCCTTGCGCGGGGCGTTGGCGTTGGCCTTGCTTCTCCCTGTGCCCTTGCGCTTGGTCGTCGCGACCGGCTCGGCCTCATCGGCCTCGTCACCCGCCGGCGCAGCCTGCGAAGCCTCCACCGACGCGACCTCTTCGACGATCGTCTCGGCCAGGAGCTCGTGGTTCGCCTCGCTATCGCCCTCGGTGATCTCCACGCCCGATGCGGCGGCCATCGCCTCGAGGGCTGCCTCTTCCGCACCACCACGCGCTTTGCGCTTCTGTCGCATCCGGGTCACGTTCGCCGCGCTTTTAGCGCACCCCGCCGCGCAACGGAACTGTTTTGCGTCTCCTACCGGTACTCCTCGGCGCCGGCCACCGTCCGCGCCACCGCGGCCCGCAGATCCTCGGAGGTGCGCGCGATGATGATGTCGTCGTCGCCGTCGTCTTGGCGGATCGAGATCAGCCGCAGCTTGGCCATCTCGAGGATCGACAGCAGCGTCACCACCGCCTCGTGCTTGATCTCGGCGATCGTCATCTCGACGTCGGGCCGCGCGAACCGGAACATCGACGTGAACGTGAACGTGCCCTCGCGCTCGAGTCGGTCGGTCAGCTCGGAGATGCGCTGGCTGACGCTCAGCCGGTCGATCAGCACGTTGTGACTGATCTTCACCTTGGCGCTGCGCATCAGGCGGTCGAGCGCCTCGATGAGCTTGTGCACCGGGAACGACGCCAGCGGCGCGATCATGTCGGCGTCGAGGCCCTCGGCCACCGCGTCCTCGAGGGAGGTGCCTCGACCCCAGACGTTGCGTCCGACCACCGGCCGGCCGCCCAGCTGACCCGCGGCTTCCTTGTACTTCTGGTACTCGAGCAGGCGCCGGATCAGCTCGCCGCGGGTATCGATCTCCTCGAGCGGGCTGTCCTCGTCGGCGTCCTCGATCGGCTCGGGCTCGGGGTTGGGCAACAGCTCGCGCGACTTGATGTGGCACAGCGTCGCCGCCATGACCAGGTACTCGCCGGCGACGTCGATGTCGAGGCGCTGCATCGCATCGAGGTACTCGAGGTACTTCGCGGTGATGAACGCGATCGGGATCTCGAGGATCGCCAGCTCGTGCTTCCGCACCAGGTGCAGGAGCAGGTCGAGCGGGCCCTCGAACACGTCGAGGGCGACCTGATAGTTGAGATCGGCAGCCATCGTCAGACCGGTGAGTGGAGGCCCATCGCCATCGACGCCAGCTGGTACAGCGAGGTGGTGAGCTTCATCGCCGGCCAGGTCACGACCACGCGGAACTGCGGGATGAGCATGAACCCGAGCACGACGAAGGGCGCGTAGACCGCGTACTCGTCGTAGGTCCGGACCCAGCTCTCGGGGATGAGCCCGCGGAACACCGAGCCACCGTCGAGTGGCGCGGCCGGCAAGAGGTTGAAGCAGAACAGGATGAAGTTGAGGAACACGCCCATGTAGAGCGCGCCCGAAAGCTTGCTCGACACCTCGAGGGTGCCGGTGGCGAGCAGCGCACAGTGGACGACCCCGAGGATGACCGCGAGGATGACGTTCATCGCCGGCCCGGCGAAGGAGATGACGAGGCGCTTCTTGCGGTCGTGGGTGGTGTGCTCGACCGGCTTGCCCCAGCCAAAGCCCATCGAGCCGGTGGTCACCAGGAACAACAGCGGCAACGCGATCGTGCCGATGGGGTCGGCGTGGGCCAGCGGGTTGAGGGTCAGGCGGCCCTGGCGGCGCGGCAGGCTGTCGCCCATGCGGTTGGCGGCCCAGGCGTGACCGAACTCGTGCACCGCCACCGACAGGATGAGCAAGATCATCCCTTGCACCACGAGCTGGATGCGTTCGGGGGTGATCGCCGCGTTCATCGCGCGGACTATGGACGGTCGGACGGCTCGCCGCAAGCCAAGCCCCGAGCCGGGTCACTTGGCGCGGGGGTGGGCGCTGCGATACTGCTCGATCAGGCGGGCTCGGCCGACGTGGGTGTAGATCTGCGTCGTCGCGATGTCGGCGTGGCCCAGCATCGCCTGCACCGCGCGCAGGTCGGCGCCGCGCTCGAGCAGGTGGGTCGCGAAGGAGTGGCGCAGCTTGTGCGGCGACACCGCGCCGCCGACCGCGCGCACGCCGGCCGCGCGCACGTAGCCGCCCAGGAGCTTCCAGAAGCCCTGGCGGGTCATCGGCCCGCCGCGCTCGGTGAGAAACAGCGCGCGCTGGGCCGGGTCGCGCAGCCAGCCCGGGCGCACCTCGGCGACGTAGCGCTCGATGGCATCGCGGGCGGCGCCGCCCATCGGCACCACGCGGGTCTTTTTACCCTTGCCGGTCACCCGCAGGTGGCCGCCGCGCAGGTTGACGTCGGCCAGCGGCATGCCGACCAGCTCCGACACCCGCAGGCCGGTCGCGTAGAGCAGCTCGATCATCGCGGCGTCGCGCAGGCCGCGCGGCGTGGTCCGATCGGGGGTGGCCAGGATGCGCACGACCGCGGCCTCGCCCAACACCACCGGCGCGGACGGCGCCAGCTTGGGCGCGTCGATGAGCTCGCTGGGGTCGACGTCGAGCCACTTCTCGGCGACCAGGTAGCGGCACCAGGTGCGGATCGCGACCAGCGCGCGCGCCCGCGACCGGGCCGCCAGACCGGCGTCGGCCAGCGCGATCAGGTGGTCGATGAGATCGGTCGCCGACACGTCGTCGACGATCACCCGGCCCCGGCTGTCGAGGAAGGTGGCCAGGCGGGCCAGGTCGCGGCTGTACGCTTCGAGGGTGTTGGCCGCGAGCCCGCGCTCCACCTTCAGGTGGTCGAGGAAGCCATCGACCGCGCGGTCTAGCTCCAGCGTGCGCGCCATGCCGCGATCGAACCCCGATCACCGCGGCGGGGCAAGTTTGCCGGCACCGCTCGTCGGATCAGCCGCGCGGAACCCGTCGCTGCGGTACGATGGCGTTGCATGAAGTTGCGCACGCTCGTGGTCGCGCTCGCGCTGATGGGGTGTCGGACGCCGGTGGGGTCGGCCCCGCCGGGCCCGGCCAAGGTGATCGGCCAGGCGGTGACGGTGCGGCCGCTGGCGTTCGCCGACGACGCCCACCGCCCCGATCGCGCGCTCATCCTGGGCACCGGCGCCGAGGGCGGCGCGACGATCGTGCCGCTGGCGGTCGGCGAGCTGCGGGTCACGGTCGACTCGCTCTACGTCCGCACCGGCGTCACGCCGATCGTCGGCAGCATCGGGAAGGTGACCTTGACCGCGGGGCCCAACCCCGACGGACAGGTCCGCGTCGGCATCTTCGAGAACGTCGCCGGCGGGCTGGGCCCGAGCTGGCGCACCGGGGTGTGGATGGCGTCGCTGGTCGCGGCCGACGTGCTCGGCAAGGACCTCACCGATCTGACCTTCACCGCGGCGGCCAACGGCAAGGTCGACGGCGCGTCGGCGTCGGGCCTGATGGCCGCGGGCTTCGTGGCGGCGCTGCTGGGCAAGCCGATCGCCGTCGACGCGACGATGACCGGCACGATCAACCCCGACGGTACGATCGGGCCGGTCGGCGGCATCCCGCAAAAATTCGAGGCCGCGATGGCGCAGGGCAAGAAGCGGCTCGGCTATCCGATCGGCATGCGCAGGGCGGTCGATCTGCAGACCGGGCTCGAGGTCGATCTGGTCGAGCTGGCTCGGGCCCACGGCGCCGAGGCCTTCGAGATCGCCGACGTCTACGCCGCGCTCGAGCTGCTGACCGGGACCCGCCTACCGCGACCGGTGCCGGTCGACGCCTCCGCGATGGCGCTGCCGGCCGAGGTCGACGCCGCGCTGGCGGTGCAGTACGCCCACTGGCAAGCGCTGCTGGCCGACGACTGGCCGCGCGTGCTGGGCCTGGCCACCTCGCGCGCCGAGCCGGCCGCGATCGCCCAGCTGGCCCGTGACGCCCAGGATGATCTGGCCCAGGCCGAGCGCGCCCGCACCGCGGGCAACCGCGCCGCCGCGCTCATGCTGATCACGCGAGCCTGGTCGGCGGCGGCCGCCGCCACCGCTACCGTCGACGTGCTCGACGCGGTGAAGCGCGGCGACCTCCCCGGCGCGCTGGCCCAGCTCGACGACGCCGAGGGTCTGGGCGACGCCACCGACGCCGCGCTGGCCGCGCTCGGCCGCACGCCCCCCGACTCGATGGGCGGTCACCTGCAGCTGATCTCGGCATTCCAGCACGCGATCGCCGGCTGGGGTTATCGCTCGCTGGCCGTCGATCGCTTCGCGGTGGCGCGGGCCGCGCTCCTCGCGCTCGTCGACGCGACGCCGGCGGTCAAGGCCAGCGCGGCGACCACCGCGACGGTGAGCGCGGCGACCCTGCCGGCCCTCGACGCCATGGCGCGCGCGGTGGTGGCCAGCGCGCGGGCCGCGGCGTCCCTCGAGATCGAGGCCAGCGCGTCGATCGACTATCAGTGCTCGCTGCCCAACGTGCGACGCCTGGCCAGGTCGTTCACCGCCGCCGCCGGATCGAACCTGGCCTATCTCGACGCCCTGTTCGTCGACGAGCTGGCCAAGGGGCTGCACGTCGACTTCGCCGCCGCGCGCGACAACTTCGCGGCTCACGAGCCGAGCTACCTGATCGCGCTGCTGGCCGCCAACGTCGGCATCGCGCCGGGGCTGCCCGCCGAGCTGCGCGCGACCTGGGGCGAGGACTCGATCGGCTGGGGCCTGCTGACGCTGGCGGCCAGCGAGCTGTCGTACGGCCGGACCTCGGGGCTGGTCAACGCCCACTACGCGCTGGCGGTGCAGCCCGGCTTGGACGGCCGGCCGGTGGGCGTGGTCCACGAGGCCGCCTTCGCGCACATGCTGACCCGAGCCGAGCGCCGGGCCCGCGAGCAGGCCCACGCGGCCCAGGTCGCCACCGGCGCGATCCCGGTCCAGGCCCGGCTCTACTATCAGCTCGCGCAGCACCAGCGGGCCGGCAGCGTGGCCGATCGGCTCGACGCGCTGGAGTCGTACTGGACCGCGACCGCCATGGCGTGGACCGCGGTCGCGCTGGCCCGCAACTGACAGATCCGTAACGGTTCCGTTACGTCACGGACGTGAGCGCGCCGCCCGCACCGTCCGGAAACCGGACGTTCGGGCGCCGATTTCTCGGCGCGCGATTTCACTGACGCTTGGACTCCTCAAGCCCCTCAGCCGCCACGACTTCGCTGCGCCTCAACCGTCCGAACGCTACGCCGCGAGCAGCGCGACGACATCCTGCCGTGCCGACAGCGGCACCAACTCGCACACGTCACGGAGTCGGTCGAGATCCTCAGGCTTGTAGACCTCCAGGCGGTCGTCGTAGACGGTGACGCGCTGCTCGCCGCGCTCCGGGATGTCGAGGTCGTAGTGCCTGCGGAAGACCTCGTTCGCTGCGGTGTGCGCGGTCGTAGCCGACTGCGCAGCGAGCGTGAGGACCGCGGACTGCCGACGGCGACCCTCAACGAGGAAGTCGACGACCACGAGGTTGCCGCGGCGCCCCTGGAGCTGTGCGTTCGCCTGGTAGGCTAGCTCGGCGTCGGAGATCAGCTCCTCGACCTCGTCTGCGGCGGTCACCTGGAGGCTGCTGCGCCGGGTATACGACAGGTCAGCGACCCGAACGCACGCCTGTCCAAGCCGGATGACAGCGTCTTCCAGGTTGTCGTGATTCGGCTCGAAGGGCGTCTCCAGTGCGCCGCCGTTCTGGTGGACGCCGAGCACATAGATGGCGTCCTCCAGGAACCGCTGGCGCTTCTTCGACTGCCACGGCTTGACCTGGAGGTCAGCCAGCCACGAGGTGGTCTGTCCGAGGTCGCTCAGTACCGGCACCTTTGCGAGGAGCTGCTGCTGCGTTCCGTTCAGCACAAATAGGTCTACCGACGATCCATCAGGGTAGAGGAACCTGGTCTCAAGGCGCAGGTGTCCCCTCTGGACCACGTCCTTCGCGCGGACCATGCACAGCTTGGCGGCGAGTTGCTCGATGAGGTGGATGTTCGGCATCTAGGTGGGGGGAAGGGAAAGGGTTCCTTCGTGGGTGATCTCCGCCATCTGGCAGAAAATCGCGAACAGCTCCGTCACCGACTTGCCGGCGAGTTCTGCACGGTCGCTGACCCCGTCGGGGAGGTTACGTTCGGGACATCGGTCGGTTTGCAGTGAGTAGCGCTGGCCCGCAACTGACAGATCCGTAACGGTTCCGTTACGTCACGGACGTGAGCGCGCCGTCCGCGCCGTCCGCGCCGTCCGGACACCGGACGTTCGGGCGCCAGGTAATACTCGCGCCATGAACCCGATCAGCCGCCGCGTCCGGGCGTTTCAGGACTGGGTGGCAGGACACGTCGGCGTGTCCCCCGACCGACGCCCGGCGCTCATCGACGGCATGCTCCAGCGCCAGGGCACGGACACCGTTGGCTATGGGCTGCAGCTCTCCATCGCGATGGCGATCGCGACCTTGGGGTTGGTCCTGGGCAGCACCGCGGTCGTCATCGGCGCGATGCTGATCTCGCCCCTGATGCAGCCGCTGCTCGATCTCGGCGTCGGCCTGGCGCTGGGGTCCCCGCTGCTCACCATCCGAGCCGCCGTGCGCACCGCCGGCAGCGTGGTCGTGGTGGTGTTGGGCGCCTCGGCGATCACCTGGATGCTGCCGTTCCACGAGATCACGGCCGAGCTCTTGGCTCGCACCAGCCCGACCCTGCTCGACCTGTTCGTAGCCGGATGCTGTGCCCTGGCCGCGGTCTACACCGCGGTGCGGCAGAGCACCGACACCGTCGCCGCGGCGGCCGGCACCGCGATCGGCATCGCGCTGGTGCCGCCGCTGTGCACCGCTGGCTACGGGCTCGGCACGGCGGACTTCGTGGTCTTTCGGGGCGCGATGCTGCTGTTCACCGCGAACTTCACGGCGATCATCAGCGTCGCGGCGGCCTGTTTCCTGCTCCTCGGCTTCGGGCGAGTCGACATCGGCTCCATGGAGCGCGAGCTCCTCGACCTGCCCGGGGAGTCGTCGTTTCCGCGCGCGGCGGCGCGCCTGTCGCGCCGCGCCTTCCATGGCCATCTCGGCAGCTTGGCGCGGGTGGTGTTTCCGCTGATGCTGCTCGCCGCGATCTTCGTCCCGCTCCGACGGGCGCTGTCCGAGGTGAGCTGGCAGGTCGGCGTGCGGAGCCGCATCGAGCACATCCTCACCGCGCGGCCCGAGGCGGTGGTTCGGCAGAGCATCGAGGTGCGCAACGGCGCGGTGTCGGTCCGGCTGTTCCTGATCGGCCGAGACGTCGACGCCCAGCGGCTGCGCGACGAGCTCGAGGTGCAGATCTCGGCCATCGCGGGGACCCGCCCGCACGTCGAGGTGATCGCGGTCGCCGACGCCGGCGCCCTCGAGGCGATCGCCGCGGAGATCCACCGACCGGCGCCGGTCAAGGCGGTGCCTCCGGTGGCCCTGGTCCGCCGCTTCGAGAGCCAGCTGGCGAGCGCGATCGCGGCGAGCTGGCCGACCGCCATCGCCGGCCCGCCGCTGCGGGTCCGGCTGGGATCCATCAGCGCCACCGACGAGGTCGCCCTCGAGATCGCGCACATCGGCCCGGCGATCGGCCCGGCCGGTGAGGCCCTGCTGGCGCAGGCCCTCGGCGAGGATCTGCAGATCACCGTGGCGATCGACGATGTCGCGCTGCCCGCCGAGCCCTATCGCGCGACGGCGGCGGCGACCGATTGGCTCCCGGTCGCGCTCGCGATGCTGGCGAAGTCCGACCGCGTCCCCGGCGTGTATGTCTGTGCCGGCATGCCGGCGCCGCCGGTGCCGGCGACCGCGCCGCCGAGCCCACGGGGCCGCCCGGCGCGCCCGATGCCGCCGGTGCCCGTCGTCGATCCCGAGACGGCGATCCGCGACACCCTGCGCGCCGCGCTCGCCAATCACCCCGACGCCAGCCTCGTCGAGGCCGAGCACTGGCAGATCCAGTTCGCCACTCGGCCGTGTGCGGCACCCGCCGCGCCTGCCGCCCCCGCCGCGCCTGCCGCCCCCGCCGCGCCTGCCGGTTCCGCCGCCCCTCCGACCGCCGGGACGCCCTAGTCGCGTACTACCAGAGCCCAGGGCCGCCGGCTGGGCAGCGTCGACCGTCGGTCCGCCTCACGACTGCAGACGGACCACCAGCGTCGGGCATGGCGCGGCCTGTACCAGGGCCTCGGCGGTGCTGCCCAGCAAGTGCCGGGTCAGGCACCCGCCCAAAACCGCCGCGAGGTTGTCGACATCGCCGCAGGCTCCCTCGCCCGCCGACCCACGGCAAGCCCAGATATCGGGTCGGGACGACCGAATTAGTTTGAAGACATACGAATTTGGCCACGCCAGAGTGGTGGGAGCGCGGTCAGGCCCTAGACTCCGCCCACCCCCCACCGATGCTTCATCTCGATCGCCGTCACTGGTTGCGCGCCAAAGCCAAGCGGTTCAATCCCAGCGAGCGCCAGCGCCTGTTCGCGCTGACCATCGCGGTCGGCGGCGTGTGCGGCCTGGCCGCCGTCGCGTTCCACCTGACCATCCGGGCCATCGAGCACCGCGCGATCGATCGCGCGTTCGCCATCTCGGGCCCGGGATGGATGGTCGGCGTGATCGCGGTGCCGGCTCTGGGCGCGCTGGTCGCCGGCATCGTGCTCCAGCGCTTCGCCCCGCGCGCCCGCGGCAGCGGCGTGCCCCAGGTGAAGGTGGCCTACGCGCTGCGCGGCGGTCGCCTGCGGCTGCGCGACTCGATCGCCAAGTTCGCGATCAGCAGCCTCCAGATCGGCACCGGCTCGTCGCTGGGCCGGGAAGGACCGACCGTGCAGATCTGCGCGGGCGTCGCCAGCACGATGGGCCGCATGCTCGGCGTCTCGGCGCAGAACCTGCGCCGGCTGCTGCCGGTGGGGGCCGCCGCGGGCATCGCCGCCGCGTTCAACGCGCCGATCGCCGCGGTCACCTTCACGATCGAGGAGATCGTGGGCACCCTCGATCCGACCTTGCTGTCGGGCATCGTGGTAGCCGCGGCATTCGCGGCCGTGGTCGAGCGCAGCGTCCTGGGCGCCGAGCCGGTGCTGTCGATCACCGCCGGTCACGGTCTCGACCACGCGTCGTCGCTGCTGCTGTACGTCGCGCTCGGGATCACGGCCGCGCTGGTGTCGGTGGTGTTCTCGGAGTCGCTGCTGCGGGTGCGCAGCTGGTTGGCTGGCTCGGTTCGCGTCCCGGGTTGGGCCCGTCCCGCGCTGGGCGGGCTGGTGGCCGGCGGCTTGGCGGTGGTCGCGATGCTCGCGGTCCGTAGCCGCGGGATCGACGGTGGCGGTTACGACGCCTTGGCCGGCATGCTGTCGGGCCACATGGCGATCCGGGTCGCGCTGGTGCTGGGCGCGCTCAAGCTCATCGCCACCGTATGCTCGTACAGCACCGGCGGCGCCGGCGGGCTGTTCGCGCCGGCGCTGTTCATCGGCGCGATGCTGGGTGGAGGGTTCGGCGCCCTCGACGCGATGGTCTTCGGACATCCTCACGCCGAGGTGGCGGCGTTCGCGCTGGTGGGTATGGGCGCGGTCTTCGCCGGCACGATCCGCGCGCCGATCACGTCGGTGCTCATCATCATCGAGATGACGGGTGGCTACTCCTTGGCGTTGCCGCTCATGATCACCAACATGACGGCCTACGCCATCGCGCGCAGCCTGCGACCGACGCCGATCTACGACGCGTTGCTGGAGCAAGACGGGGTCGACCTGCACCAGCAGCTCGAGGTCGTGGGCGCGGACGAGCCGCCGGTCTCGTCGGTGGTGGGCTCCGACGACGCCACCCTGATCCAGTTCGCGCGCGGCGATGGCACGGAGCGCATGGTGGCGGCGGCGGCCGAGCCGGGCCGGCAGGAGGTCTTCCCCGTGCTCGACGACGCCCAGCAGCTGATCGGCTTGATCGCGCTCGTCGACATCACCGCGCTCGCGCGTGAGAGTCACCTCGGCGAGCTGGTGCGCGCCGTCGATCTGGCGCGACCGCCGGTGGCGTTGCTCGCCGGTGATCTGCTGGGTCGGGCGCTGGAACGGCTGGCCGCCTCCGGGCTACGCCAGCTCCCGCTCCTCGACGATCGCGGCCGGGTCATCGCGCTGGTCGACGAGGCCGCGGTCGCGCACGCCTACCTCCGCAACCGGCGAAACGCCCAGCCGGCGGGATCCTGACGTGACCCTCGCTCGCGTGGCAAAGTCTCACGCCGTGGCGCCCAGGAACCCGAGCTGGCGCGCCAGCACCGAAACCCTCCGCTTCATGCAGCAGCTGTGGGCGGTGGTCCATGCCCTCGACGTGAGGTCCAAGCGCATGGCGAGCACGCTGGGGGTCACCGGCCCGCAGCGGATGGTGTTGCGCCTGATCGGCCGCTATCGAGGCGCGACCGCCGGCGACCTGGCCACCATGCTCCAGCTCCATGCCAGCACGCTCACCGGCGTGCTCGCGCGCCTCGAGACCCGCGGCATCATCGTGCGCAAGGTCGACCGCGAGGACCGCCGGCGAGCCCGCTTCGCGCTCACGGCCAGCGGCAAGACCATCGACGCCGAGCGCAAGGGCACCGTCGAGAGCGCGGTCGGACGGGCGCTCGCGCGCTGCGAGCCCGCCGCGATCGGTGGGTTCGTCGAGGTGGTTCGGCTGCTGGTCGAAGAACTCGAGCGCGAGGGCTGAGCCGCTCGACGCGACGTGCTAGCTTGCACCGCATCGAGGGTGCAGCGGCCGATCGCTGCAGGAACTGCTGTTGGTCGGGCCGCCGACAGCTCCCACGCAGGTAACTCCCATGTCCGAAGCATCGGCTCGACAAATTCCACCGGGGGCGTGGCGGGCCGCCCACGACGCCGCCGCGCGCCTGATCTCGCCGCTCCAGCGGGTCTTGGCGATCGAGGCGACCAGCGGCTTGCTGCTGGTCGGCGTGGCGGTGATCGCCCTGGTCTGGGCCAACTCGCCCTGGGCCTCGTCGTACGCCTATCTGTGGCACATCGAGCTCGGCGTGCGCTTCGACTCGTGGCAGTTCACGCGCCCGCTGCACTTCTGGGTCAACGATGGCCTGATGACCTGGTTCTTCTTCGTCGTCGGGCTGGAGATCCGCCGCGAAGCCTACGAGGGTGAGCTGGCCGGGCTGCGTCGGGCCGCGCTGCCCGCCGCGGCGGCGATCGGCGGCATCCTGGTGCCGGCCGCGATCTACGCGGCGCTCAACGTCGGTCGTGCTGGCGCGGCGGGATGGGCGGTTCCGATGGCGACCGACATCGCCTTCGCGATCGGCGTGCTCACCCTGCTCGGACCGCGGGTCCACCCGTCCCTGCGCATGCTGCTGCTGGCGCTCGCCGTCATCGACGACGTCGCCGCGATCCTGGTGATCGCGATCTTCTACACCGACGGCATCGCGCTGTACGGGCTGGGCATCGCCGCCGCCGGCGTCGCCGGGGTCTTGGTCATGCGCATGATCGGCCTGCGCTTGCCGATCGCGTACTTGGTCCCCGGCCTCGCGGTGTGGATCGGGCTCTATCGCGCCGGCGTGCATCCGACGCTGGCCGGGGTCTTGCTCGGGTTGATGACGCCGGTGCGGCCGTGGTTCGGTCGCTCGGGCTTTGCGGCGGCCACCCAGGCCCACCTCGACGCGATGCCGGAGGCCGGTGATCGCGACGCCCTGTTCGAGCGGCTAGCCGGCGTCGAGCGGGCCCGGCGCGAGGCGGTGTCGCCGGCCGAGCGCTTGATCCATGTCCTGCATCCCTGGGTCGCGTTCGCCATCATGCCGCTGTTCGCGCTGGCCAACGCCGGCGTCTCGCTCGGCGCGGCGTCGCTATCGGGCGACGGCCTGTACGTCTTCCTCGGGATCGTGCTCGGGCTGGTCGTCGGCAAGCCGCTGGGCGTCGTGGTCGCGACCTGGATCGCGACCCGCACCGGCGTCGCCACGCGGCCCGACGAGATCGACGGCCATGGCATCGTGCTCGTCGGTGCGGTCGCCGGCATCGGCTTCACCATGTCGCTGTTCGTGGCGCAGCTGGCCTTCCCCGCGGGGCCGCTCCTCGAGACCGCCAAGCTCGCGATCCTGGTCGGCTCGGCGGCCGCGATCGTGGTCGGCCTGGGCTACGGCCTGCTGACGACCCGACGCCGCGACTGATCCTCAGCCCAGCAGGGGCCCGACGCGCAGCAGGTGCTCGTCGGGATGGGGCTGCGGGAACATCGTGCTGGTGAAGCAGGGCTCGATCGCGCAGCGGGTGCTGCGGCGGCGCGCGAACTGGCGGAACCAGGTCTGCAGCGGCAGGTCGCGCAGGTTGCACGTCATGCACAGAAATTGGCTGTCGCGGCAGGCCTGGCGGCTGACCAGCTGGTCGAGGAGGCGCGCCGCCAGCTCGGCCTTGTCGTGACCGTCGGCGACCCCGAGATGCGACACGAAGGTGTCGTGCGGGCGGATCGGCGGGCGGTACGCCAGCGCAAAGCCGACGACCGCGCCGTCGAGCTCAGCGACCACGCCGGTATCCGCGAAGTGCGTACACAGCAGCAGGTAGGCGTAGCCGGTGTCGTGATGGGGGCCGCCGCGCTGAGGCGCGAGCCGCCAGATCGGGGCGGCGTCGGGCGCGCGCGGTGGGCGATAGATCATGGCAGACATGGCGGGATTACTTTGACATCAAAGCACTTCTACGCAACGCGAATCGCGATTGCTTTGACCTCAAATTAACTGCGAACGAAACCCACACGAATGCTTGTCGGCCCCCACACAACGCACTACGGTCGCGCCACCCATGGCCCCGCTCACCGAAACTCGCGTCTTGCTCGACGCCTTGGCACGACGCGACCATATCGCGCTGATCGTCGACCTCGACGGGACCCTCATCCCCTTTGCGGCGACGCCGGCCGACGGCGTGCTGGCGCCGCGCATCGCCACCACGTTGCGGACGCTGCGCGAGCTGGGCGTCGTGGTGATCGCGGTGAGCGGACGCCAACGCGCCGACGTCGATCCGCTGCGGTCCCAGGTCCCGGGCGCATGGTGGTTCGCCGAGCACGGCGCCTGGCGGCACGACGACGACGACGGCGACGGCGACGGCTGGAGCGGCCCGGAACGGACCGACGACGAGCTGGTCCGACTCACCGACCGCATGGCCGCGATGGTGACCGCGACCCCCGGCGCCCGCCTCGAGCGCAAGACCTTGTCGTGTGCGCTGCACTGGCGCGAGGTGGCGGCGCCCGAGCGCGCGGCGTTCATCCAGGCCGCCGAGCTCGCGATCGAAGAGTGGCTCGAGAGTCACCCGCACCATGAGCGGCTCGACGGCGTCGAGATGGTCGAGGTGCGACCGCGGGAATGCCACAAGGGCCGCGCCGTGCAGTGGGTAAAGGCGCGCTGGCCCCAGGCTGCGCTCCTGGCGCTCGGCGACGACGTCACCGACGAGGACATGTTTCGCGCGCTCGGCGACGACGATGTCGCGATCGCGGCCGGTCGGCCCAACCATCCGTCGCATGCCCGGGCCTATGTGGACGGCGTGGATGGCGTCCACCGGCTCGTCGAGTGGCTCGCCGAGGTCCGCGGCCTCGACGCGTCGACCCCGCCACCGATCCACTCGCTCGACCAAGCCCACACGCTGGCCCAGCGCACGCCCTTGCTGGTGATCTCGAACCGGACGCCCGCGGTGCCCGTCGATCCGCGCCGTCGCGAGGTCGGCGGCCTGGTCGCGGCGCTCGAGCCCGTGCTGGTGGCGCGCTCGGGCGTGTGGCTGGGCTGGAGCGGCGCCGACGGTGGCGCCGAGCCGTCGCTGACCCTCGGCGGCGACAGCGTCCCGCGTATGGCGTGCTTTGACTTCCCGCCGGGCTGGCGCCAGCGGTTCTACGACGGCCTGTGCAATCGCGCGCTGTGGCCGTTGCTGCACAGCTTCCCCGGCCGCGTGCGCTACGAGGAGGAGGACTGGCGCAGCTACGTCGCGGCCAACGCCACCTATGCCCGGCTCGCCACCGAGGTGGTCGCGGCCGAGGGCACGGTCTGGATCCACGACTACCACCTGTTGCTCACCGGTCGCGAGCTGCGCCAGCGCGGTCACACCGGCCCGATCGGCCTGTTCCTCCACGTCCCGTTTCCGGGCCTGGATCTGTTCGAGACCTTGCCGTGGGCCGACGAGGTCCTCGACGGACTGCTGGCCTTCGATCTGATCGGCGTCCACACCCGTCGCTATGCCGACAGCCTGCTCGCCGCGCTGCGGACCCGCGCGGGCACGCGCGTCGACGGTGATGCGGTGCATCGGCAGGGCCAGACCACCCACGTCGTGGTGGCGCCGATCGGCATCGAGCCCCAGCCGTTCCGCCACGATCGGGACCCGGCGCCGGTTCCCGAGCCTGAGATCGAAGGTCTGCGGGCCGCGCTGGGCGAGCGCAAGCTCCTGCTCGGGGTCGATCGGCTCGACTACTCCAAGGGCGTCCCCGAGCGGCTGGCCGGCTTCGAGCGCCTGCTCGAGCGGCATCCGCGCTGGCTGCGCAAGGTGTCGATGGTCCAGATCTCGGTGCCGTCGCGCGCCGACGTGCCCGAGTACGCCGAGCTGCGCAGCGCGGTCGAGAATCTGGTCGGTCGCATCAACGGGCGCTTCGGCGACGCTGACTGGGTCCCGGTGCGCTATCTGTACCGCTCGTACAGCCACGCCGTGCTGGCCCAGCTCTATCGCGTCGCGGACGTCGGCGTGGTCACGCCACTGCGCGACGGCATGAACCTGGTCGCCAAGGAGCTCGTGGCGGCTCAGGACCCGGCCCACCCGGCCGTGCTGGTGCTGTCGAAGTTCGCCGGCGCCGCCGAGACCCTCACCGGCGCCATCCTCACCAACCCGTACTACGCCGACGGGCTGGCCGATGACCTCGACCGCGCGCTGTCGATGCCGCTCGCGGAGCGCCAGGCCCGACATGGACCGATGCTGGCCACCGTGTGTGCCGAGACCGCGCACGCTTGGGCCGATCGCTTCCTCGAGGCGCTGCGCGACGCCCACCGCGCGAGGCCCTCGTGACCACGCTCACCGAGCTGCGCTCACCGTGGCTGGTCGCTCCCGCGGTGTTGCTCGCCGCGCTCCTGATCGGCCGCATCGTGGTCGCCGCGCTCCGGCCCATCTTGCGCCGAGCCGCGCGCCGCACCGCGTGGGAGTGGGACGACCGCTTCGTCGAGGTGCTTGCCACGCCCGCCAGCTTTCTGATCGCGCTGCAGCTGGTGCGGACCAGCTCGCCGTGGTGGCCCATCGATCCGCGCGGCATCCCGATCATCATGTCGGGCAGCGCGATCGCGACCAGCTTGCTGGTCATGTGGCTGGCGTTTCGCTTGATCGATCTGTTCGTGCAAGTGCTCGGCACGCAGCCGTGGGCGGCGACGCGTCCGGCCAGCCGGTCGCTGCTCGCGATCGCCGGGCGGGTGGGCAAGGTGCTCCTGATCGCGCTCGCCGGCATCATCTTGCTGTCCCAGCTCGGGGTGTCGGTCGCCAGCTTGATCGCCGGCCTCGGCATCGGCGGGCTGGCCTTGGCGCTGGCCGCCCAGAAGACCGTCGAGAACCTGTTCGGCACGATGTCGATCGCGGTCGATCAGCCGCTGCGCGAAGGTGACTTCGTGCGCGTCGGCGAGCACGTCGGGACCGTCGAGGCGATCGGGCTGCGCTCGACGCGGGTCCGGACCCTCGACCGCACCGTGGTCACGATCCCCAACGGAATGCTCGCCGACGAGCGGATCGAGTCGTACTCAGCCCGTGATCGGATGCGTCTAAACTGCACGCTCGGCCTCGAGTACGGGACCACGGCGGCGCAGGTTCGCACCGTCGTCGAGCTGCTCGGGCGCGCCCTGGCCGACCACCCGAAGATCTGGCCCGACAAGATCGTCGTGTGGTTCACGGGGTTCGGGGAGTCGACGCTCGACATCGAGGTGATGGCCTGGTTCATCACGCAAGACTGGAACGAGTTCCAGTCCATCCGTCAGGACGTGCTGCTGACCTTCATGGAGATCGTCGAAGCGAACTCGACCGGCTTTGCGTTCCCGACCCGCAAGCTGATCCTGTCCTCGCCGTCGTGACGGCTCGCTCAGTCTCGGCGGCCCTGGAGCCGCAACAGCTCGGCCATGTCCTTGTGGCCGGCCGGGCCGTCGACCAGCCAGACGCTGCCGTCGCCGCGGTCGGTCTCCTCGAGCACGACCTCGAGCGCGCGCCGAGCACCGATGACGCCGGTCGCGCGGCCCGGGGCCTCGAGGGCGAAGTCGCGGACGCCGGCCGCGGTGGCGACCTCACGCATCCAGCGCAGATCGGCACGCAAGCGATCGTCCCGGTAGCCGCTCGACGGGCCCATGCCGAACAGCATGAGGCGCTTGAACGGCAGGCGGCGCCCCGGCGGCAGCATCAGGGTCTCGCCGCGCGCGCCGGCCAGCTTCGAGGTCTTGCACAGGCGGGTGAGGCGCCCGCACAGCCGCCAGTCGCACAGCCCGGCGGCGCCTCGCAGCGGGCGCTCGTCGGAGAAGACCGGCACCAGCAGCGCGTCGCGCACGACCTCGTCCCAGCGGGTGAGATCGAGCGGCAGGAGCGCCAGCTTCACTCGGCCTCGACGACCGCTGCGGCGTCGTCTCGACGGCCCAGGCTGGCCGCGATCCGATCGAGCACGCCGTTGACGAACGCCGACGACTCGGCGGTGCCGAAGCGCTTGGCCAGCTCGACGGCCTCGTTGATGACGACCCGCACCGGCGTGCCCGGCGTGTGCAACAGCTCGCCGACCGCGAGGCGCAAGATGTTGCGATCGACGCGGCCCATCCGCTCGAGGCGCCAGTTGCGCGAGCCGGCGACGATCTGATCGTCGATCTTCGCGCGGCGGCCGTGATCGCGGCCGGCAGCGTCGACGAGCACCTCGGCCAGCGCGCGGGCCTCGCCGTCGACCTCGAGCTCGAAGCGATCGCTCCAGGTCGCGACCGCGGCGCCGAGATCGATCGTGTCGCCATCGTTGTCGAGGGCGAACAAGATCTGCAGCGCGAGGGCGCGGGCCGCGCGGCGAGTCACCAGGGCGTCGGTCACGCGAGCGTCCGGAACAGCTGGGCCATCTCGATGGCGGCCATGGCCGAGTCGAAGCCCTTGTTGCCGGCCTTGGTGCCGGCCCGCTCGAGGGCCTGCTCGATGGTGTCGGTGGTGAGCACGCCGAAGACCACCGGCACGTCGGAGGTGGCCGCGGCCCCGGCGATGCCCTTGGCGGCCTCGCCCGCGACGTAGTCAAAGTGCGGGGTCGCGCCGCGGATCACCGCGCCCAGCGCGATCACCGCGTCGACGCCGCCGCGCGCGATCACGCGGCGCACGACCTGGGGCAGCTCCCACGCGCCCGGGCACTTCACGATCGTGATCGCGTCGGCGCTGCCGCCGGTGCGGGTGATGGCGTCGACGGCACCGGCGACCAGCGGCTCGACGATGAGCCCGTTGAACCGGGCGGCGACGATCGCGAATCGGAGCCCGGTCGCGCTCAGCGAGCCTTCGAGGACGGTCGGCATGGCGCGGACACTACCTCACGTCGGCGTGCTTGCGCGACGTCCGGGTCGACACCGTCACGCGCTCGACGACCTCGATGCCGAAGCCCTCGATGCCGACGATCTTGCGGTCGCTGTTGGACAGCAGCCGGATCTGGCGCAGGCCAAGGTCGGCGAGCACCTGGGCTCCCAGCCCGAAGTCGCGCAGGGCCTCGCTCGAGGCCTCGATCCGGGCCACGCCCGACCGGGTCGGCGGCGTGGTGAGCTTCTCGAAGCTGCGGGCCAAGCTGGTCCGGGTGCGGTTGTGGACGTAGAGGAAGACGCCGCAGCCGGCCTCGTCGATGGCGCGCAGCGCGTTCTCGACGTCGGGGCGGATCGACAGCGAGTCGACGATGGGATCGAGCGCGGCGACCCGGACCAGCACCGGTTCCTGCGAGTGCTCGGGCGCGCCGCGCACCAACGCCAGGTACTCGGTGTCCTCGACCTCGGTGTCGTAGACGAACGCGCGCCAGGGCTCGCCGGGCCCCAGGAAGCCGGGGCGCAGCCCGTGGTCGGCCTTGCGGCGCACGATGCGCTCGCGCTCGAGGCGGTAGGCGATGAGATCGGACACCGAGCAGATGACCAGGCCGTGCCGGGTGGCGAACTCCTCGAGCTCGGGCATGCGCGCCATCTCGCCGTCGTCCCTCATGATCTCGCAGATGACGCCGGCCGGCTTGCACCCGGCGAGCCGGGCCAGATCGACCGAGCCCTCGGTCTGGCCGGTGCGGACCAGCACGCCGCCGCGGCGCGCCCGCAGCGGGAAGATGTGGCCGGGCGAGACCAGGTCGGAGGCCTTGGCGTCGTCGGCGATGGCGACCCGCACCGTGGTGGCGCGGTCCTTGGCCGAGATGCCGGTCGAGACGCCGTGACGGGCCTCGATCGAGACCGTGAACGCGGTGCCGAGGCTGGCCTGGTTGTCGCGCACCATCGGCGCCAGCTCGAGCTTGTCGATGAGCGCGCCGTCCATCGCCAGGCAGATGAGGCCGCGGGCGTGGGTGGCCATGAAGTTGATCGCCTCGGGCGTGACCTTGTCGGCGGCCAGGACCAGATCGCCTTCGTTCTCGCGATCCTCGTCGTCGACCATGATCACCATCTGACCGGCGCGGATGGCGGCGAGGGCAGCTTCGACTCGTTGAGACGGCGTGGCGAGGGTGCGCATCAGGACTCCTTGGGGCGATAGCCGCCGAGCAGCTTCTCGACGTACTTGCCGATCAGATCGACCTCGAGATTCACGCGCGCGCCAGTGCGACGCGCGCCGAGGTGGGTCGCGGTCACGGTGTGCGGGATGATCGCCACCGCGAAGCCGTCGGCATCGACGCGGTTGACCGTGAGGCTCACGCCGTCGATGGCGATGGAGCCCTTCTCGACGATGTAGCGCAGCAGCGGCGCCGGCGGCCGGTACTGCAGGACGATGTTGGCGCCGCGATCCTGGCGCGACATGAGCTCGCCGACGCCGTCGACATGGCCCGCCACCATGTGACCGCCAAGTCGAGCCCCCAGCGCGAGGGCGCGCTCGAGGTGCAGCACCTCGCCGACCCGACGCTGGCCCAGCGTGGTGCGGGCCAGGGTTTCGGCGCCGGCCAGGACCTCGTAGGCGTCGCGGTGGACCTGCGTCACCGTCAGGCACACGCCGTCGTGGGCGATCGACTCGCCCAGCGCGAGGTCGGCGACCCGGATCGCCGCCGGGCGCACCGTGAAGACCATCGCGTCCGAGCGGCGGTCGGCGCGGGTGACCGTGCCGAGATCTTCGACGAGGCCGGTGAACACGGACCTCGTGTAGCACGTCCGCGCCGCAAGGTTGCGGCGGGTCAGCCGCTGTAACCGCCTCTCCGCGCGGGGCGCAGCGCGCCGCCGAGCGCTACGAGCGGCGGCCGAGCGCGAGGATCAGATCGTCGCCGAGCAGCCGCGTCGACGTGATCGCGAACCGGTGGGCGTCGGCGAGGCGCGCGACCTCGCGGCCCCCGACCCAGGCCGGCCCGCCGCGCCGGCCACCGAGCACGATGGGCGCGACGTGGAGGATGATCTCGTCGACGACACCGGCGGCCAGGAAGCCGGCGTGGACCTCGCCGCCGCCTTCGACCAGCGCGGAGGTGAGCCCGGCCCCGGCCAGCGCCTTGACCAGCGCGACGATGTCGACGCGGCCGTCGTCGCCGCGGGCCAGCGACCACACCTCGGCGCCCGCGGCGGTGAGCGCGCGCCGGCGGGTCGCGGGCGCGGTGGCCAGCCCGGCCACGATGGTCTTGCCGCCGGGCCCAAGCAACGCGGCGGTGATCGGCGTGCGCAGCCGCGAGTCGACCACGACCCGCACCGGATCGCGCCCGCTGGCGTCGCGGACGTTGAGCCGAGGATCGTCGGCGACGACGGTGCCGATGCCGACGACGACCGCGTCATGCTCGGCGCGCAGCCGGTGGACCTCGGCGCGGGCGGCGGGGCCGGTGATCCACTTGGACTCGCCGCTCGACGTCGCGATGCGCCCGTCGAGGGTCATCGCCGCCTTGAGCGTGATCCAGGGCCGACGGGCCCGGGCCCAGGTGAAGAAGGCGCGGTTGTGGGCCAGGCACTCCTGCTCGAGGACGCCGCGGGTCACCGCGACGCCGGCCCGCGCGATGCGGCGCGCACCGCCGCCGTGGCCGCGGATCGGATCGAGCGCGCCGATGACCACCCGGGCCATGCCCGACGCGATCACCGCGGGCGCGCACGGCGGGGTGCGGCCCTGGTGGTTGCAGGGCTCAAGGTTGACGTAGAGCGTCGCGCCGCGCGGCTTGCCAGTGAGCTTGGCGATGGCGTCGGCCTCGGCGTGCAGGGTGTCGGGGCCGCGGTGCCAGCCCTCGGCCAGCACCTTGCCGCGCGCCGACACGATCACGCAGCCGACCTGCGGGTTGGGCGAGGTGCGCCCGCCGCGGGTCGCCAGCTCCAAGCAGCGCGCCATCCAGCGAGCGTCGTCGGTCACGACGGCTCGGCGTCGCCTTGCATCGCCTCGAGCTCGCGCGCGAACTCGCCCAGGTCGCGGAAGTCGCGATAGATCGACGCGAAGCGCACGTAGGCGATCTGGTCGAGGGCGCGCAGCCGCGGCAGCACCCGCTCGCCGATCTCGCGCGACGGGATCTCGACCAGGCCCAGCTCGCCGATCTCGCGCTCGACGTCCTCGGCGATGCGGCGCACCTCCTCGGTCGCGATGGTCCGCTTGATCACCGCGAAGGCGATGCCGCGCTCGATCTTGTGGCGGTCGAAGGGCTCGCGCCGACCGTCGTTCTTGACCACCACCGGCATCGACTCCTCGACGCGCTCGTAGGTCGTGAAGCGGCGCCCGCAGCGCAGACACTCGCGGCGGCGGCGGATCTCGCGGGCGTCCTTGGATTGCCGCGAGTCGTTGACCTTGTCCTCGTCCTCGCCGCAGAAGGGGCAGCGCACTACGACTCCGGCCGGGTCGACTCGTCGAGCGTCGTGAGCTTGCCGACCCGCCGGCTGTGGCGGCCACCCTCGAAGGCGGTGTCGCGGAACGCGCGCAGGCTGGCCTCGGCGACCCCAGCGCCGATGACCCGGGCGCCCAGCGCGATGACGTTGGCGTCGTTGTGGGCGCGCGCGGCGGTCGCGGTGAACGCCTCCGTGCACACCGCGCAGCGGATGCCGGGGATCTTGTTGGCGGCGATGCTGATGCCGACGCCGGTCCCGCAGATGACCAGCCCGAGCGTGCCCGATCGCGACGACGCCACCGCGCGGCCGACCGCGGCGCCAAAGTCGGGATAGTCGACCGACTGCTCGCTGTCGGTGCCGAGGTCGGCGACGTCGTCACCGAGGGCGCGCAGCACCTCGATCAGGTGGCGCTTGAGCGCGAAGCCGGCGTGATCGGAACCGGCGAACCAGCGCATGTCGCTACCCTACACCCGGGTGAGGATGAGACACGCGTTGGTGCCGCCGAACCCGAAGGAGTTCGACAGCACGGCGTCGACCTTGGCGGCGCGCGCGGTGTTCGGCACGTAGTCGAGGTCGCAGTCGGGATCGGGGGTCGTGTAGTTGATCGTCGGCGGGATGATGCCGCGCGTGATCGCCAACGCGCCGATGCCGGCCTCGACCGAGCCGGCCGCACCCAGCATGTGGCCGGTCATCGACTTGGTCGACGACACCGCGACGCGCCGGGCGTGGTCGCCGAAGACCGCCTTGATCGCCGCGGTCTCGTTCTTGTCGTTGGCGTCGGTCGAGGTGCCGTGGGCGTTGATGTAGTCGATGTCCTCGGGCTGCATGCCGGCGTCGGCCAGCGCCGCCTTCATGCAGCGTTGGGCGCCGATGCCGTCGGGCGCGGGCGCGGTGACGTGATGGGCGTCGCTGTTGGCGGCGTAGCCCTTCACCTCGGCGTAGATGCGCGCGCCCCGGGCCACCGCGTGCTCGTACTCCTCGAGGATGACCACGCCAGCGCCCTCGCCGATGACGAAGCCGTCGCGATCGGCGTCGAAGGGTCGCGACGCGGTGGTCGGCGAGTCGTTGCGGGTCGACATCGCGCGCATCGCGTTGAACCCGCCGACGCCCAGCATCGTGATGGTGGCCTCGCAGCCGCCGGCGATCATGCAGTCGGCATAGCCGTGGCGGATGATCCGCATGGCCTCGCCGATCGAGTGCGCGCCGGTCGAGCACGCCGAGACGTGGGAAAAGTTGGGGCCGCGGGCGCCGGTGCGGATGGTCACCAGCCCCGGCACCATGTTGATGATGATGTCGGTGACGAAGTACGGCGAGAAGCCGTAGCGCGGGCCCTTGGCGCGCCCGCTGTCGTGGGTCTTTTCGATGGTCTCGACGCCGCCGAGCCCTGCGCCGATGTAGCAGCCCCAGCGATCTTCCTCGCCGGCTGGGACCTTGCGTCCCGGGTAGCCGGCGTCGTCCATCGCCAGCATCGCCGCCGCGACGCCGAACTGCAGGAAGCGATCGAGGTGCTTGAGCTCGCGCTTGTCGAACCAGGTCGGCGCGAGGGTCGCCCAGTCCTTCACCTCGCACGAGAACTTCGACGCGTACTCGGTCGCGTCGAAGTTGGTCGTGGGCGCCGCGCCGCTCTTTCCAGCGACCAGCGCAGCCCAGGTGTCCTCGAGGCCGATGCCGACCGGAGTGACGAAGCCGATGCCGGTGATGACGACTCTACGCATTGCTTCACCCTGCCGCTTGGGTCTGCACTCGCCTCCGGCGGACAATCGCCGCCGGAGCCCAGTTCCGAAATCGAGCCTCCCGCGCTCACGATCCTTGCGGAGAGCACGAGCGACGGGAACCCGCCCGAGCGCGCCGCGATTACCTCGCGCCACGCACCGGGTTCCCGAGATCAGTTCGCGTGCGACTTGATGTAGTTGATCGCGTCGCCAACCGTCTTGATGGACTCGGTGTCCTCCTCGGGGATCTCGAGCTTGAACTCCTGCTCGAGCGCGAGGACGAGCTCGACGACCGCGAGGGAGTCGGCCTTGAGATCATCGACGAACGACGCCTCGGGGCGGAGCTGCTCGGCAGACACCTCGAGCTGCTGGGTGATGATCTCGCGGACCTTCTTCTCGATCTCTTCGGGCGACAGCGACATGGGGAGTCCTTTCGACGGGTTCAGCTGGCTACGAAAACGGTAGGCGGCGATTACATCAGCAAGCCGCCGTTGACGCGCAGCACCTGACCGGTGATGTACGCGGCTTCGGGGCCGGCGAGGAAGGCCACGGCGTTGGCGACGTCATCTCCGACGCCGATCCGGGCGAGCGGGATCTGCTCGAGCAGCTTGGCGCGCTGGGCCTCGGGCAGGTGCTCGGCGGTCATCTCGGTGTCGATGAAGCCGGGCGAGATCGCGTTGACGGTGACGCCGCGTGACGCCAGCTCCTTGGCGAGCGACATGGTTAGGCCGATCAGGCCGGCCTTCGACGCCGCGTACGCGACCTGGCCGGCGTTGCCGCTCTCGCCGACGACCGACGTGATGTTGACGACGCGGCCGTGCTCTTTGGCCCGCAACAGCAGCGAGGCCGCTGCCTTGGCGCAGAAGAACGCGCCCCCGAGGTTCACCTGCAGCGTGCGCTGCCACTGGTCGTCCTTGTAGCGGAGCAGGAGGCCGTTGATCGCGACCCCGGCGTTGTTGACCAGGATGTCGAGGCCGCCGTGGTCCTTGCCGAGCTGCTTGACGGCCTCTGCGACCGCGGCGCCGTCGGACACGTCGAACCCGGCGGTGGCGGCGGTGCCCCCGGCGGCCACCACCAGCGCGGCGGTCTCGTCGGCGGCATCCTGGCGCGACGCGTAGTTGACGATGACCTTGGCGCCCCGCTGGGCGAGCGCGACGCAGATCGCCCGGCCGATGCCGCGCGAGCCACCGGTCACCAGCGCGATCCGGCCTTCGAGTGCACGATCGACGATCGCCATCAGCGCACCGGTCCTGCGGCCGTGAAGGCGTCGACCTCGTGAGGCTCACCGATGGTCGTGACCTCGATGGTCTCGGCGATGCGCTTGACCAGGCCGCGCAGCACGCTGCCCGAGCCCAGCTCGTAGGCGCGCACCACGCCGGCCCGCGCGAGGTACTGCACCGACTCCTCCCAGCGCACGGTGCCGGTGACCTGCTCGACGAGCTGGCGGCGGATCGTGGCGGGATCTTGGGTCGGCTCGGCGGTGACGTTGGCGACCACCGGCACGGTCGGCGCGTGGATCGTGACGTCGGCGAGGGCGGCCGCGAGCTGGTCAGCCGCCGGCTGCATCAGCGACGAGTGGAACGGCGCGCTGACCTGGAGCTTGACCGCGCGCCTGGCGCCCCGGCCCTTGGCGGCGGCGATCGCGCGATCGATCGCGGCGGCGTGACCCGAGATCACCACCTGGCCCGCGCCGTTGAGGTTGGCGGGCTCGACCGGCTCACCGGGCGCCGCGGCTTCGGTACACAGGCCGCGCACCGCCGCGAGGTCGAGGCCCATGATCGCGGCCATCGCGCCGACGCCGACCGGCACCGCCTCCTGCATGAACCGGCCGCGCAGGTTGGTGAGGCGCACCGCGTCGGCAAAGCTCAGCGCGCCGGCGGCGCACAGCGCGGTCCACTCGCCGAGCGAGTGCCCGGCCGCCACGTCGAAGGTCAGGCCCTTCTCGGCGACCAGGACGCGAAACACCGCCATCGAGGTGGCGAGGATCGCCGGCTGGCAGTTGGAGGTCAGGACCAGCTCGTCCTCGGGACCGTCGAAGCACAGGCTCGAGATCGAGCAGCCGAGCGCGTCGTCGGCCTCCTGGTAGGTCCGCTTCGCGAGGTCGAAGCGATGGGCCAGGTCGCGGCCCATGCCGACCCGTTGCGAGCCTTGGCCCGGGAACAGGAGGGCGGTCTGCATCCTCGGGGTTCTTGCACAGGGCCGGGCGCGAGGAAAGCCATGGTCCCGCGAAAAACGCGGCGCAGTGGCCCGCGAACCAACCTACGCACTCACACAGCACTGGCGGGCGTGGTCGTGATCCGTGTTACCGTGGTTGCTTCGATGGAAGGCGTCTCGATTGGCCAGTATCGGATCGTGCGCAAGCTCGGCGAAGGCGGCATGGGCGCCGTCTGGCTGGGTGAGCACACGCTCCTCGGGCGTCGCGCGGCGATCAAGGTCCTGTTGCCGGCCTACTCGGCCAACCAGGCGATCGTGCAGCGCTTCTTCAACGAGGCCAAGGCCGTCACCGCGATCGCCGACCCCGGCATCGTGCAGGTCTTCGACTTCGGCGAGCACACCGACGGCAGCGCGTTCCTGGTCATGGAGCTGCTCGAGGGCGAGGCGATGGACGTGCGCCTGCGCCGCATCGGTCGCTTCTCGCCCGCGGACACGCTGCGGCTGATGCGGCAGATCGCCACCTCGCTGTCGGCGGCTCACGCCAAAGGGGTGATCCACCGCGACCTCAAGCCCGAAAACATCTTCATCGTCGGGGACCCGGCGGTGACCGGCGGCGAGCGTCCCAAGATCCTCGACTTCGGCATCGCCAAGCTGGCCGGGGACGAGCCGGGCAAGCTCAAGACCCGCACCGGCATGCTCATGGGCACTCCGGTCTACATGTCGCCTGAGCAGTGCCGCGGTGCCAGCACGGTCGACCACCGCTCCGACGTCTACGCGCTCGGCTGCGTCATGTTCACGATGCTCACCGGCCGCCCGCCCTTCGAGGGCGAAGGCTCGGGCGACATCATCATCGCCCACGTGCGCGACCTGCCGCCGACGCCGTCGACGCTCGCACCCGGCCTGCCGCCGGTGATCGACAGCCTGGTGCTGCACTGCCTCGAGAAGGATCCGGCGGCGCGCTACCAGTCGATGGCGGAGTTGGTGCACGGCATCAACGTCGCCGAGCAGGCGCTCCACGCCGTCGACCCGCGCCTCTCGCAGCAGCACCCCGCGCAGTACGCGCAGTACGCGCAGTACGCGACGCCGTACCCGGGCGCGACCACCCCGTACCCGGGCGCGACCACCCCGTACCCGGGCGCGACCACCCCATACCCGGGCGCGACCACCCCGTACCCGGGCGCGACCACCCCGTACCCGGGCGCGACCACCCCGTACCCGGGCGCGACCACCCCGTACCCGGGCGCGACCACCCCGTACCCGGGCGCGACCACCCCGGCGCCGACCTACCCGACCCCCTACCCGCACACGCCGACGCCCGCACCAGCCAACGCGGTCACCACGCTCGGCTCGATGGCGATGATGTCGCCGGGCGCGCCGGCCCAGCCCGCCCAGCGCCGCACCGGCCGCGTCGTCGGCGGCATCATCGCGGTGGTCGCGGTCGCCGTCGGCGCCTTCGTCGCCCTCGGCGGCGGCAGCAAGAAGCCGGAGCCCGCCGCGACGCCGACGCCCGCGGACGCCCGCGCCGCGAGCCCCGCCGCGGTCGCCACCACCTCGATCGACGCGGCCGCCGCCGTCGCGATCGAGACCATTGACGCGGGGGTGCCGGCCGACGCCGCCGCCGCGGTCGCCATCGAATCCATCGACGCGGGAATCGACGCTGGCACGGCACAAAGCGGCAAGCGCCGCGGCACACGAGGGGGCGCGCATGGCACAGGCAACGGATCGGGCATCGTTGATCGCGGCGACTGAGCGTCCGAAACAGTCGAGGACACGACCGCGCGTGGGGGCGCGGTGGGGCCCGCTCGCGCTCGCGATCGTCGGCTTCTTCGTGCTCAGCCACGGCACCGCCTCGGCGCAGAACGCCGCGGCCGAAGCCTTGTTCTCCGACGGTGAGAAGCTCCTCAAGGCCGGCCAGGTGCCCGAGGCGTGCGCGGCCTTCGAGGCCTCCAACCGCCTCGAGGCGCGCGCCGGTACGCTCGTCAACCTCGGGACCTGCCGCGAGCTGAACCACCAGCTCGCCTCGGCGTGGTCGGCGTTCAAGGACGCCTTCTCGCGCGCCAAGGATCCCAAGAAGAAGAAGATCGCCCAGAGCCGCATCGCCGCCCTCGAGCCCCGCCTGTCGTTCCTCACGATCTCGGTGGCCGACGACAGCCGGGTCGACGGGCTGGTCGTCAACCGCGACGGCGTGGCGATCGACCCCGCGCTGTGGAACCGCGGCATCCCCGTCGACGGCGGCACCTACGTGGTGTCGGGTCGGGCGCCCGGCCACGAGGAGTGGCAGACCTCGATCGTCGTGCCCGACGAGGGCGGCAAGGTCGCGGTCGAGGTGCCGCGCTTCAAGGAGCTGATCGTGGTGGTGACGCCGCCGGTCGCGGTGGTCACGCCCGAGGCCACGCCCACCGACGAGCTCGAGCGCCCGCACGCGTCGAGCAGCCGCGGGCTCACCGGTCGCCGCAAGGCCGCGCTCGCGGTCGCCACGGTCGGCGTCGCGGCGGTGATCAGCGGCGTGCTGCTGGGTCGGCAGGCCCAGACCGCCCAGGACGATGCCTACGCCCTGTGCCCCGACCCGTCGGTCCCGTGCGACGACGCCGGCCGCGCGCAGGACCTCATCGATCGCGGTCACCAGCGCGCGATCTTCGCCAACGTCGGGTACGGCGTCGCCGGCGGTGCCGCCCTCGCCGCGGTCGTCCTCTGGATCACCGGGGCCCCGCCCCGCGCCGACGCGCGCGTTGCCGTCACACCCCGTCTCGGCGATGGCGCCGGGCTCGACCTTGCGGTGAGGTTCTGATGCGCACCACGTCCCCGCTCGCTGGCCTCGCCTTGCTCGCCGCGCTCGCCGCGCTCGCCGCGTGCTCGGTCGACCCCGTCACCTTCACCGGCAACGACGGCGACGCCGGCCGCGACGCTGGTGACGTCGACGTGCCGACCGGCCCGCTCACGATGATCGTGTCGACCTCGACGCTCGCGATCGCCGAGGGACAGACCGCGACCGTCACGGTGCGCCTCAGCGTGCCGCCGCCCGGCGACGTGATCATCACCGCCCAGATCCCCGACGAGAGCCTGCTCGGCATCGCGCCGCAGTCGGTGCCGTTCTCGGCGAGCACCTGGTCGCAGCCCAAGACGCTGACCTTCACCGCCAAGTCCGACGCCGACACCACCGACGAGGCGCTCACGGTCACGCTGCACTCCGACATGATCGAGACCGACGCCACCGTCGACGTCGCGATCGACGACGACGACGGCCTGGGGCTGGTGCTCACGCCGACCAGCCTCGACGTCGGCGAGGGCGCGACCGGCACGGTCAACGCGCGCCTGTCGGCCGAGCCCACCGGCGAGGTCCGGGTGATGGTCGACTCGAGCGACGTCGAGGTCGCCGCGGCGTCGCCCGGCGAGCTGGTGTTCACGCCCGCGAACTGGATGAACGACCAGAGCGTGTCGGTGAGCGGCGTGCAGGACGCCGACACCGTCACCGACACCGCGATGGTCCTGTTCACCTCGGCCGACCTGAGCAACGCCTCGGTCACCGTGCGGGTGCCCGACGACGACGTCCTCGGGATCTCGACCTCGGCCAGCGGCGTGTCGCTCACCGAGGGTGGGACCGGCACCTTCACGGTGCGGCTGAGCCAGCTCCCGCCCGGGCCGGTCTCGGTCACGGTCAGCACCATGAACGCCGCGGTCGCGACCTCCGCCCCGACGTCGCTGTCGTTCACCACCGCCAACTGGAACGTCGGGCAACCCGTCACGGTCACCGCGCCCCAGGACGACGACGTTGCCGCCGGCGCCGGCGCCATCGCGCTCAGCGCGACCGGCCTCGACACCCGCAGCGTCGCGGTCTCGGTCACCGACGACGACCTGCAGACCATCCAGGTCACACCGACCACGCTGGCCGTGACGGAGGGCGGCATGGCCACCACCGCGGTGCGCCTGGCGTTCCGGCCCAGCGCCGACGTGGTCATCTCGGCCGCCGCGCTGGCGGGCATCGTGACCGCGGCGCCCTCGCCGCTGACCTTCACGACGCTGAACTACCTGACGGCGCAGACGATCACCGTCAGCGCGCCCCAGGATGCCGACGCCGTCGGCGGCTCGACCATCCTGCGCCTCGACGCCACCGCGCTTGGCCTCCTGCGCGACGTGCCGGTGACCGTCACCGACGACGACACGCTCGGCATCGAGACCAGCGTCGCCACGCTGGCGCTCACCGAGGGCGCGACCGCGACCTTCCAGGTGCGCCTGACCGCGCAGCCGGCGGCGGCGGTCGCGCTCACCATCGCCACCAGCGACGCGACGTCGGCCACGGCCTCGGCGGGGCCGACCTTCACCACCAGCAACTGGAACGTCTTCCAGACCGTCACGGTCACCGCGGTGCAGGACGCCAACCTGGCCGGCGAGACCGTGACCTTCACCGTCGGCGCGCTCGGCCTCACGCCGCGCACCGTGGTCGCGACGGTCACCGACAACGACACCCAGATCGTCGTGGCCAGCGCCAGCACGGTGACCGTCACCGAGGGCTCGACCGCCACGGTCGGCGTGACCCTGGGCTTCCGGCCCGCCGCCAACGTCACGGTCGCGGTCATGGCCACCGGCGGCGCGGCGACGGTGACGCCGCCGTCGCTCACCTTCACGCCTACCAACTACGCCACCGCCCAGAGCATCACGGTCGCGGGCGTCGAGGACGCCGACGCCATCAACGGCTCGGCGACGGTCAGCCTGACCGCGACCGCCGCGACCGCGGCCGCGGTGGCGGTCACCGTCACCGACAACGACGCGCTCAACCTCGACGTGAGCCCGGCCTCGATCACGATCGGCGAGGCCGGGACCGGCACGCTGATGGTGCGCCTCACCGCGATGCCGCCGGCCGCCACCACCGTCACGGTGACGTCGAGCGACCCCGGGGCCGCCACCGTGCCCGGCGCGGCGCTGGCGTTCTCCACGACCAACTGGAACACCTACCAGAGCATCACGGTCACCGGCGTCGACGACGCCGACACCAGCAACGAGAGCGTCGCCGTCACGTTCGCGAGCGCCGGCCTCACCTCGCGCACCGCGACGGTGACCGTCACCGACAACGACGTACTCGGCCTGGTCGCCTCGGTGGCCAGCCTCACCGTCACCGAGGGCACGACCGCGACGTTCACGGTGCGGCTGAGCGCGCAGCCGCCGAGCGCGGTCTCGGTGGCGGTCGCCTCGGGAGACACCACCGCGGCCACGGCCAGTCCGACGCCGCTCATGTTCACCACGACCAACTGGATGACGACGCAGACCGTCACCGTGACCGGCGTCCAGGATCCCGACCTGGCCAACGAGGCGCTCACCGTGACCATGACCGCCCCCGGGGTCACCACCACCAGCGTCTCGGTGACCGTCACCGACAACGACAACCAGATCATCCAGGTCAGCTCGAACAGCGTGACCGTCACCGAGGGCGGCAGCACCAGCGTCGGCGTCACGATCGGCTTCCAGCCCTCGACCAACGTCACGGTCACCGTCGGGTCGGCGCAGGGCGCGATCGCGACCGCGTCGCCGACGACGCTCACCTTCACGGCGAGCAACTACACGACCGCGCAGAACATCTCGATCGGCGGCACCGAGGACGCCAACGCGGTCGCCAACTCGACGACCATCGGGTTGACCGCCAGCGGCGCGACCTCGGCCTCGGTCGCGGTCACCGTCAACGACAACGACACGCTCGGCCTCGACATCACGCCGACCTCGATGACGATCAGCGAGGCCGGCAGCGCCAACCTGTCGGTGCGCCTGACCGCGCAGCCGACCGGCGCGACCCAGGTGACGGTGTCATCGAGCAACAGCGCCGCCGCCACCGCGTCGGCCACGCTCAACTTCACGACGTTTGATTACGGCAGCTATCAGACCGTCGCGGTCCGCGGCGTCAACGACAGCAACACCAACAACGAGAGCGTCACCGTCAGCGTCGCCAGCGCCGGCCTGGGCACCCGGACCGTCAACGTCACCGTCATCGACGACGACTTCTGCGGCAACGGCGTGTGCAGCGGCGGCGAGACCTGCGGCACCTGCGCGCAGGACTGCGGCTCGTGCTGCGGCAACAACGCCTGCGACAACGGCGAGACCTGCTCGACCTGCCCAGGCGACTGCACGTCGTGCTGCGGCAACGGGGTCTGCAACGCCAACGAGACCTGCTCGACGTGCAGCCAGGACTGCGGCTCGTGCTGCGGCAACGGCGTGTGCAGCGGCGGCGAGACCTGCGCGACCTGTCCGGGCGACTGCGGCTCGTGCTGCGGCAACGGCGTGTGCAGCGGCGGCGAGACGTGCTCGAACTGCGCCCAAGACTGCGGCTCGTGCTGCGGCAACGGCGCGTGCGACGGCGCCGAGACCTGTTCGAGCTGCCAGGTCGACTGCGGCGTGTGCAGCTTCTGCGGCAACGGCGTCTGCGAGCCCGGCAACGGCGAGACCTGCCAGAACTGCCCGCAAGACTGCAACGATCAGCCGTCGGCGGGATTCCAACCGTTCCCGCAGTGCGGCGTCTGCGGCGATGGGCTGTGTCAGTTCAACGAGTGCTGCCAGCAGGACTGCGGCTTCATGAGCTGCCTGCCGCAGTAGCGCCGATCGCGGCGGTGAGCTGGGCCGGCAGGTCGGCGCGCGCGAACCGGTCGGCGAGCAGCACCGCGTTCTTCATCGCGGTGACGTCGCTCTTGCCGTGGGCGATGACGACCACGCCGTCGACGCCGGCCAGGAGCGCGCCGCCGGTCTCGGTAAAGTCGATGCGCCGGCCGAGGTCGCGCAGCATGGGCGCGACCAGCGCGCCGCCCAGGCGCCCCCGCGGCGACGCGCCGAGCCGCTGCCGCACCAGCCCAAACAGCGCGCCGGCCACGCCCTCGCAGGCCTTGAGCACGACGTTGCCGGTGAAGCCGTCGGTCGCGACCACGTCGACCGCACCGTCCCACAGGCCCGAGCCCTCGACGTAGCCGACGAAGCGGAAGGCGCCGCGCGCCGCCGCCTCGGCGAGGAGGCCGTAGGCGGCCCGGGTCAGCTCGGTGCCCTTGCTGGTCTCGGTGCCGTTGGCGAGGAGGCCGACCCGCGGGCGCGGACGCTGATGGACGACGCGATCGTAGGCGGCGCCGAGCACGCCGAACTGGGCCAGCATGCTGGGCTTCACGTCGACGTTGGCGCCGACGTCACACAGCGTGAGCGGCCCCGCGGTGGTCGGGAACACCGTCACCAGCGCGGGCCGCTCGACACCGGCGCTGCGACCGAGGACGAACAGCGCGTGCGCGAGGATCGCGCCGCTGTTGCCGGCCGACACCAACGCCTGGGCACGACCGGCCTTCACCAGCTCGAGCGCGGCGCGCAACGAGCTGCCGCGCTTGGTGCGAAACACCTGCGCGGGATGATCGTCCATCGTCACCGCCTCGGCGGCATGCTCGACGTGGACGCCGCGCTCGTGACGAGCGCCGATGCGGTCGAGCTCGGCGTGGAGCTGCGCCGCATCGCCGACCAGGACGATCTCGATGGGCGCCTCGCGCACCGCCGCCACTGCCCCTGCCACGTCGGGTCCCGGAGCTCCATCGGAGCCCATGGCGTCGATCGCGAGGACCGCGCGCGTCACGCGCTACGCCCGAGGGTCACTCCCCGGCGTCGGTCGACTTGCCGGCGACGACGGCCACGCCGTCGTAAAAGCCGCACGCCATGCACACGCGGTGCGGGATGCGCGGCGCGCTGCAGGTGGGGCACGGGTTGACGGCGGGCTGGTTCTGCCCCGACTTGCGCATCCAAGCGGAGCGCTGATGACCAGTGCGGGCAGGACCGCGACGACGCTTCTGAAGGGCCATGGCTTTTCTCTAGTTCTCGGGTCGATGGTTGCAGTGACTACGAAGGAAGCTTGATGCCGGACAGCGCGGCGAAGCGCGGGTCGAGGGGCGGCGCACACTCGCACGCGGCGAGGTTCTTGTCCGCACCGCACTGCGCGCACAAGCCCTGGCAATCCTCGCGGCACAGGGGCGCGTAGGGCACGGCCAGGACGAACTGCTCGCGAACCAGCGACTCGAGGTCTACGGTCTCGCCGTCGTACGGGAAGACATCGAGCGCGTCGGGGCTCAGCTCGACGCCGTCGTCCTCGTCGTCGGCCTTCTTGCGGCGGGCCGGCGCGGCCTCGTCGTCGGGCTTGGCCACCGGCAGCTCCGCGACGGGCACGTAGGTGACGCGGACCGGCTCGTCGAAGGTGAGCGCCATCGGCGCGACGCAGCGGCTGCACGCGATGGCGATCGAGCCCTTGATGGTGCCCTGGACGAAGATCGTATTACCGTCGGCGTAGAGCTCGACATCGATCTGGCCGCGATCGACCACCGGCTGGCCGTCGACGGTGCTGGTCCGATCGGCGCCCAGCGCCTCGCGCAGCGGCATCCCGGCCACGCCCTCGGCGATGAGCGCGGGCTCGACCTCGGCGTGACGGGACACCGGCAGATCGCGCACGGCGACCCGGAGCGGGCTGGGCTTGAGATGGATGGTGGGCGGTCGCACGACGGTCCTCGGGAGGCCGGTGAGTATATGGACGGCGACCCTCGAGTCAAGCGACATCATGGCTGGAGTTACGGTCGGTTAGCAGAGACGATAGGCGCGATGCCGTCACGAACCGCGCTCGCCGCCCTGATCGTCCTCTGCGCCTGCGGCGACGACGGCACGCAAGCCCCACCCGCGCCGATCTCCTACCGGGCGATCGGCCCGCTCACCGGCGAGGCCGGCAAGACCGGCTTTCGCTTCGGCGCGGCCAGCGCGGCGACCCAGATCGAGGACACCAACCCGCTGACCGACTGGTACCTGTGGACCAAGCCGGTCGCCGACGGCGGCCTCGGCAAGGGCCGCGAGTTCGTCGGCGAGGCGGTCGGGGGCTACACCCGCGCGCTCGACGACGTGCAGCTGGCCGCCGACCAGCATCTCGACAGCTATCGCTTCAGCATCGAGTGGGCGCGCGTCGAGCCGACCCGCGACGTGTGGGACGAGGCGGCCTTCGCGCACTACGGCGCGGTCCTCGACGCGCTGCGCGCCCAGGGCATCCGTCCGATGATCACGATCCACCACTTCTCCAACCCGCTGTGGATCGCCGACCCCCGCGATCCGGTGTGCGCCCGAAGCGGCGGCCCCACCAACACCAACCTGTGCGGCCTGGGCTCGCCCGGCGGCGTCCAGATCGTCGCTGAGATGGCCGAGCTGGCCGGCGAGCTGGCCCGCCGCTACGGCGACCGCGTCGACGAGTGGGCCACGCTCAACGAGCCGGTCAACTACCTGCTGGCGGCCTACGGCATCGGCTCGTTCCCGCCCGGGCGCTTCACGCTCACGTCGCTGTTCACCGAGTTCATCCCGATCGTGCGCGACTACCTGGCGGCCCACGCCGCGATGTACGACGCGATCAAGGCCAACGACACCGTCGATGCCGACGGCGATGGCGTGGCCGCCGCGGTCGGGCTGACCTTGTCGGTCGCCGACTGGCAGGCCGCCGGCATGAACCAGCCGTCGACCGATCCCCGCGACCTCGCGGCCCGCGACAAGATCATCTACGTCTATCACCACCTCGCCGTCGACGCGTTCGTGCGCGGGACCTTCGACGCCGACCTCGACGGCACCGGCGAGGAGTCGCACCCGGAGTGGCTCGGCAAGCTCGACTGGCTCGGCGTGCAGTATTACTTCCGGGCTGGCGTCACCGGGCAGTCGATGGCGATCCGTGAGCTCGCGCTGTCGCCGTGCTTCGGGGCGTTCGATTTCGGCGCCTGTCTGCGTCCGATCGATCCTACCTACTGCGTGCCGACGATGGGCTACGAGTTCTATGCCCCCGGCATCTATACGATCCTCAAAGATCTCAGCGCGCGCTACCCGAGCTTGCCGCTGGTGGTGAGCGAGTCGGGCCTCGCGACCGACACCGGGGCCCGGCGCGCCGAGAACATCGTGCGCGTCCTCGAGCAGGTCGAGCGGGCCCGGCAGGAAGGCGCCGACGTCCGGGGCTATTACTACTGGTCGCTCTACGACAACTTCGAGTGGGCCGAGGGCTTCCGTCCGCACTTTGGCCTGTACTCGGTGGCCCGCCCCAGCTTCGCTCGCACCGCGACCGAAGGCGCGACGGTGCTGGGCGCGATCGCCGGTACCCGCACCCTCACCACCGACGCCCGCAAGCAGTACGGCGGCGACGGTCCCATGACGCCCGAGCCCGGGGTCCCCGCCACCGTCGACCTGTGCGGCTCGCTCTACCCGCCCTGAGACTTCGAGCGGCCACCGAACGCCGCTCGACCATCCGCGCGCGGCGCGACGCCGGCTACTTGGCGGCGCCGGAGAGCGCCGAGCCGCCGACCGCCAGCAGCGCGGCCAGGTCGCGGTCGTTGAACCGGATCATGCCGCCAAAGAACATGTCCCGGCCGAACCGGAACTCGTCGAACTGGATGGGGACGTCGCCGGTACCGCTCAGGATCGTGAGCGAATCCGGAGTGTTGAGCGCCTCGTCGACGCCACCCAGGATGTAGATGCCGCGGAACAGCTCGAACGCCGCCGCCAGCTTCAGGCGCGGGTACTTGTCGAAGGATGCGTCGAAGGCGTCGACCGTGAGCCGCAGCCGCTTGCCCCACAGGTCGAGGTCGGCGTCGGCGCCGACGCCGCCGGTCGACTCCTTGACCCCGTAGCGCAGGGTCAGCCAATCGAAGCGCTTCGCGAACTGGAACGTGAACCGGAAGCTGTCGTCGATGGTCGTCTTGCGGACCCAGTTGTTGGGATCGACGTTGGGGTCGAGCTCGAGGGTGGTATCGGGATAGCCGCCGCGCGGGCCCTTCTCGACCTCGACCAGATAGAACTTGTCGGGCCGGGTGTGCAGCTCGACCGAGATGTAGTGGCGGGCCAGGCCGGCCCGGACGTTGTACTCGGAGCGCAGGCCGACGTAGGTCTGCATCTTGAACAGCGTGCCGAGGAAGCCCTTGGCGTCCTCGGTGATGGTCTCGACGTTTTCGGCGATCGTCGGATCGTTGACCAGGCGCCCCAGGGTGCCCTGATCCTGATCGATCTTCGCCGTGATGCTCTCGGTGTTGGCGACGACCTGATCGACCAGGTCGAGCTTCTCGCGCAGCTTGTCGCCGGTCTGGGTGACCTCGGCCTTGGCCGCCGCCACCAGCGTCTTGGCCTCGGCCGAGGCGTCCTCGAGGTTGGTGAGGATCGCCTTCACCCGATCGTCGGCGTCGCCCGAGATGGCGCGGATGTCGATCGCGATCTGGTCGATGCGAGCCACCGCGCGGTCGGCTCGCTCGAGGATGTTCTTGACCGTGCTCGACTCGCTCTGGACCAGCGCGTCGACGCGGTTGGCGACCGACGCGATCGGCCCGTTGACCAGGCGCCGCATGTCCTCGGACAGGTCCTTCACCGACAGCAGCACGGCGTCGACGTTGGGCAGGCTCTGATCGATGCGGCGCAGCAGCGCGTCGGGCGAGGTCGCCTCGACGACGTGCACGATCTGATCGCCCGATTTCAAGCGGGTGGCCGGGCCCAGGGTGCCAGGCTCGGCCGCGGCGCCCTCGGTGCTGCCCGGATCGATCTCGAGGTAGTGATCACCCAGGAGCGAGGCGGCCTTCTTGAAGACCACGCCGCTCGACCACACCGGCACGTCGTTGCGGATCTTGAAGCGAACCTTGGCGTAGCGGCCGTCGATCTCGAGGCTGGTGATCTCGCCGACCGGCAGCCCGGCCACGACGACCTTGCTGCCCACCGGCATGCCGGAGGCGTCGCGGAAGCGTGCCCACAAGGTGATGTTGTTGGAGCCGGCCGGATCGGCGCCGAGGCTCTTCCAGACGGTATAGCTGCCGCCCAGGAGCGCGAGCACCAAGAGGCCGACCTTCACGCCCGCGGAGACGTTCTTCACGCGACGACTCCCTTCACGCGTCAATTCCCGGCGCCGGGGCCACACCCGCGGCAGCCACACCCGAGGTGCGGATGAACTCGTACAGGTATGGCAGGCGCGAAGCGCGGATCTCGTCGACGGTGCCGGCCGCGACGATCTTCTTCTCGTGGAGCATGGCGATGCGATCCGCGACGCGAAACACCGAGGCCATGTCGTGGGAGATCACCACCGAGGTGACCTTATACCGGTCCATCGCCGCCAGGATCATCTCGTCGACGTTGCGGGTGGCGAGGGGATCGAGCCCGGTAGTCGGCTCGTCGAACATGAGGATCTCGGGGTCGAGCACCAGCGCTCGCGCCAGGCCGACGCGCTTGCGCATGCCGCCCGAGAGCGCCCCCGGGTACTGCGCCTGCTGGCCGTCGAGGCCGAGCGCGCTGAGCCGGTCGTTGACGACGTCGCGGATCTCGGCGGCGCTCTTCTTGGTGTGCTCCTTGAGCGGGAACGCGCAGTTCTCCTCGACGGTGAGCGAGTCGAACAGCGCGGCGAACTGGAACACCAGGCCGAACTTGCGGCGGAACTTCGACAGGTCGCGGCTGCTCAGCGCGAAGATGTTGGTCCCGTCGACCCAGATCGCGCCGGCGTCAGGGCGCAGCAACGACATGAAGTGCTTGATGAGCACGCTCTTGCCAGCGCCCGACGCGCCGATGATGACGTTGACCTTGCCGCGCTCGATGTCGAGGTTGAGCCCGTCGAGGACGAGGTTGGTGCCGAACTGCTTCTTGAGGTCGCGCACCCGCACGTGCCAGCGCGGATTGTGCTGGTCGAGGGGCAGCTGATCGTCGGCGTCGCTCACTTGATCCCGGTGTCGCTCGACATCACCCGCAGGAGGATGTCGGTGAGGAAGTAGTCGCTGACCAGCACCATCACCGACGCGAAGACGACCGCGCGGGTGGTGCCGAGGCCGACCCCGCGCCCGCCGCCGGCCGCGTTGAAGCCCTGATAGCAGCCGATCAGGATGACGATCAGCCCAAAGACGATCGACTTGAGCATGCCCTGCACGACGTCGGTGATGGTGAGCAGCTCGCGCGCGTGCAGCACGAACTGGCCGTGGTCGACGCCCTGCACCACCACGGCGATGAAGTAGCAGCCGACCATGCCAACGATGAAGAACAGGAGCGACAGGATCGGCGCCATCAGCATGCCGGCCACCAGCCGCGGCAGCACCAGGAACTGGATGGGCGACACCGCCATCGACTCGAGGGCGTCGATCTGCTCGCTGATGCGCATGGTGCCGAGCTCGGTCGCGATGCCGGCACCCGAGCGGCCGGCCAGCATCAGCGCCGACAACACCGGGGCCAGCTCGAGCGCGAGGGCCTTGCCGGTGGTGCCGCCCGCGAAGGACTCGAGCTGGAACTGACGGAACGCGTAGACCGCCTGCAGGCCCATGACGAGCCCGGTGAACAGCCCGACCAGCAGCACGATCGGCAAGCTGCCGACGCCGACGTACTCGCAGGCCTCGAGGTAGTTGCCGGGCCGGAACGGGCGGCGCGGCAGCCACGCGAACGCCCGCACCATCAAGATGACGTGATCGCCGATGAGGTCGATGAGCCGCACCACCGGCGCGAACGCGTCCTTCACGCCGGTCGCGATCTCCTTGCCGACCGAGGTCTTGGCGGGCTCGGGCTTGGCGGGCTCGGGCTTGGCGGGCTCGGGCTTGGCGGGCTCAGTCACGTCGCCAGCCTCGGCACGCGCTTGGAGATGCCGCAGGTCACCTCGTACTCGGACAGGCCGGTCCAACCGGCCAGCTCGGCGCAGCGGATGTGGTCGGTGCCGAAGCGTCCGGTTCCCGGACCGAGCAGCACGACCTCGTCGCCGACCTCGACGCCGGGCAGGTCGGTGACGTCGGCGATGGTGATGTCCATCGAGACCGCGCCCAGGATGGGGCAGCGCCGTCCGCCGACCACGACCTCGCCCCGGCCGGTGACCGCGCGCGGCAGGCCATCGGCGTACCCGACCGGCAGCACCGCGACCACGCTGGGCCGCCGGACCACGCCGAGGCCGCCGTAGCCGACCCGGGCGCCGGGCTCGAGGTGGCGGAGCTGCGCGACGTGGGTGACGAAGCGCAGCCCGGGCCGGCGCGGCGTCGCCAGCGCGGCGTCGCTGGACCAGTGCCCGTTGCCGTACAGCGCGAGCCCGACGCGCACCAGATCGAAGCGGGCCGGCGCGAACAGCATCGCGCCCGAGCTGTTGGCGGCGTGGCGCACGGTGACCAGCGCGCCGGTGGCGCACACCGCGTCGATCGAGGCGCGGAACTTGGCGAGCTGCTGCCAGGTGGTGGCGTGCTCGTCGGCCGGGTCCTCGATGTCGGCGTTGGCGAGGTGGGTCATCAGCCCGACCAACTCGACGCCGCCGGCGCGGGCTTGGGTCGCGAGCTCGGGGGCGTGGGCGGGCATGACGCCCAGGCGGCTCATGCCGGTGTCGATCTTCAGGTGGGCGGCGATGCGGCGGCCGCGCCGGTGCGCGACCTCAGCCAGCTCGTCGAGATCCTCGTCGGTGGAGACCACCGGCGTGAGGTCCCGGGCCGCCATCTCGTCGCCGCCGCCGCGCTGGGCCGGCCCCATGACCAGGATCGGGCCGCGGACGCCGGCGTCGCGCAGCTGCACGCCCTCCTCGACCAAGCTGACCGCGAACCCGGCGACCGCGCCGTCGGCCTCGAGGGCGTGGGCCACCGCGGGCGCGCCATGTCCGTAGGCGTCGGCCTTGACCACCGCGCACACCGGCGTCCCGGTCAGCCCGGTGATGGCGCGCGCGTTGTCGCACAGCGCCTGCAGGTCGATCTCGACCGCCGTGGGCCGAAACCGCGCCGGGCTCTCGCTACGGCGGCGATCGAGGCGGGGCGCAGTCACGGTGCAAGGCTTGGCCCGAAGGCGCCGGGCTGTCAACTCAACGCGTTGGATTCATGAGCAGAATCGCGCAGACCCTCACGCCGCCTTCTTACGCTCGCTCTTCTCGATGAGCGCCGCCGTCACGACCAGCGCGCGGCCGCGGGCGATGATGAGGCCATCGCGGGCGAGCTGGTTGAACGCCCGCGAGATGGTCTCGCGGCACGACCCGATCATGTTGGCCAGCTCCTGCTGGGTCGGGCGGCGGCGGACCACGATGCCCTCGGGGCCCGAGCTGCCCTCCTCGCGGGCCAGGCCGACCAGGCGGTGGATGAGGCGCTCGTTGACGTCGCACAACGCGAGCTGCGCGATGGTGTCGTCGGCGCGGCGCAGGCGGCGCGCCATCTCGCCCAACAGGTTCATCGCGGTGCGGGGATGCGACTGGATGTGGCGCATCAGATCTTCGCGCGACAGCGCGAGCACCGCGGTCGGCTCGAGCGCGATGCAGCCGGCCGAGCGGCTGCCACCGTCGAACATCGACATCTCGCCGAAAGAATCGCCCGGGCGCAGCATCGCCAGCGTGACCTCGCGGCCGCTCTCGCCGCACAGCACGACCTTCACGCGGCCCGACATCAGCACGAAGACCGCGTCGCCCGGCTCGTCCTGACTGAACACCGCCGCGCCCGCGTTGATGCGGCGAACCGCCACCCGCTGCGACAGATCCTCGATGGCGGAGATGGGCAGTGCCGCGAACAGGTGGGCCCGCGCGATCGAGGCGCGGATGCGCGCCGGATCATCGGGGTTCATCACCACTGCTCGACCGAGGACCGTGGAGATCGTGGTGGTGGGAAGCTGAGGGCGAGCGATGCCGAGCGCCATGGTGAATCTCCTGGTGAACGTCGAGTAGGAAATGCGAACTACCCTGGTGGCACCCGACCAAAGCAAGGGAGGTGCCGTTGGACGGGATCCCCGGTTTTCACCTGTTCTCCATGAGTTGAGTCGCGGAGTGCTGTCAGCCAGTGACCAAGTCTTCACATTTCCGTTGGCACCCGCGGCGCCAATGTCGTGGTTTTGTCGCCGGCGTCACAACTGGGCACCGGGGGACTCTGACCAGCCATGCAAGACGTCCGGTTTCCGTACCCTCGGTGGTCCTCCCTCGTGCTCGCGCTGGCCCTGGCCGCGTGCGGAGGTGACGACGGCGGCAGCGCTGTCGACGTCGACGCGTCGCCCACCGTCGATGGTGGTCCCGAGGTCGACGCGCCGCCCGCCTGCCTCCCGGCCCTGCCCTCGGCGATGGTGATCCCGGCGGGCGGCTCCATGGCGCCGGCCAGCGGCGGGCTGGCGATGATGACCTCGACCGGGGGGCTCGCCGTGTACGGGTACGACAGCGCGCTGCACCAGGTGGTGCGGTCGTGGGACGGCACCCAGTACGCCACGCATGCCGTCATGAGCGACGTGAACGGCGGCTTCGGGCGCATCGCCTTGGGCGAGGTCGACGGCCGGGTCGTCGTCCTCGGCGACGTCTCCGATTCGTCGACCGACAGCAACAAGCTGCGGGCCTGGATCCAGCTCGGCAGCGGCGCCTTCGCCACCGGGGAGCGCATCGCCAACGTGGTCTCGGCCGAGGTCCGCTCGACCCGGTTCGACCCGTCGACTCACGTCCTGGCCGCGGCTGGTGGCGACCAGTCACACTCGCTGCTCAGCTTCGAGCGCACCGCGGCCGGCACCTGGCTGGTCGGCAGCGTCGCCCAGCAGAGCGGTCCGGGCTCGCTCTACGCGGCCGGCGTTGGCACCTTCACCGACGGCACCGCCGCAATCGCCGGCACTGGCACGCAGGGGTTCAACCTGTACCGCCGCAGCGGCACCCAGTGGTCGTTCTATCGCACCCTGGCCAGCGGCGAGGTCTGGGACGCCCGCCTCGAATTCCCACCGCCAGGCGCGACCGGCACCGTCGCAGTCGGCGTCTACCGTGACCCCATCAGCCATCATCCGCGCGGGGTGTTCGTCGATCTGGCCACCGGCATGCCGATCGGCGCTAGCGACCTGCTCCCCGAGGCCGTCAACGTGGCGGCGGTGGACAGCACCGTGGTCTTCGAGCCCGGGACCGCGCGCGGCAAGATCTTGTTCGTCGACGACAGCTTCAACCAGCCCCGGGCGTGGATCGTGTCGTTCGAGGGCGCGTCGTTCACGCCGGCCCAGGCGCTGCGCCCCGATCTGGTGTTCGGCACCTATCCGCACCTCTTCTATCACCCGTGCGGCGGCTACCAGATTCTGCATGTGAGCCGCGCGCCGACCGCGCCGGCCGACAGCGCGCCGATGCTGCTCGAGCCGCTGGCGACCTTCGCCCCCGGCCTGTAGGCCAGCGCGGCCGTGCTAGCGTGCCGCTGTGGATTCGATCACTGTCCGCGTCAACGGCGACGAGCGGAGCCTCTCCGCCGGCGCGACCATCGCCGGGCTCCTCGAGGAGCTCGGGCTGGGCGGCAAGCGGGTGGCGGTCGAGCGCAACCGGGCAGTGGTGCCACGGGCGCGCCACGCCGAGACCACGCTCTCCGACGGCGACCAGCTCGAGCTGGTGACGTTCGTCGGCGGTGGATGACATGACCGACGACACCTGGACCCTGGCTGGCCGCACCTTCACCTCGCGCATCATCATCGGCACCGGCAAGTTCGCGTCGCACGACGAGACTCGGGCCGCCATCGCCGCCTCGGGCGCCGAGATGGTGACGGTGGCGCTCCGCCGCGTCGATCTGAGCGGCCAGGGGCCCAACCTCCTCGACGCCATCGACCGCACCAAGACGTTGCTGCTGCCCAACACCGCCGGTTGTTACACCGTCGACGACGCGGTGCGCACCTGCCACCTCGCGCGCGAGCTGGGCATGGACGAGCTGATCAAGCTCGAGGTCATCGGCGATCCCAAGACGCTGTTCCCCGACAACGCCGCCACCGTCGAGGCGGCCCGGGTCCTGGTGCGTGACGGCTTCACCGTCCTGCCCTACTGCGGCGACGATCTGGTCACCTGCAAGCGGCTCATCGACGCCGGTTGCCCCGCGGTGATGCCGCTGGCCGCGCCCATTGGCTCGGGCCTGGGCATCCGCAACCCCCACGTCTTGAAGATCATCATCGACGAGATCGGCGCGCCGGTCATCGTCGATGCCGGCGTCGGCACCGCGTCGGACGCCGCGATCGCGATGGAGCTGGGCGCGGCCGCGGTGCTGATGAACACCGGCATCGCGGCGGCGCGTTACCCGGTGCTGATGGCCGAGGCGATGCGGCTCGCCGTCGACGCCGGCCGCAAGGCGTTCCGGGCCGGGCGCATGGCGATGAAGGCCTACGCCAACGCGTCGTCGCCGACCGTCGGCCTCATCGAGTGACGTCGACGGTGGCGCTGGTCGCGATCACCGCGGGCGAGACCGACGACGATCGCCTGGCCGCGCTGTGCGACGCGCTGGCGCCGGGCGCGCTGGCGATCCAGGTGCGCGGACCGACTCTGGGCGGCGCGGCCCTATACGCGCTGGCGGTCCGGGTGGTCGCGGTGGCGCGTCCGCGCGGCGCCGAGGTCTGGGTCAACGACCGCCTCGACGTGGCGCTGGCGGTGGGCGCCGATGGCGTGCACCTGCCCGAGCGCGGCTTCGACGTGGCGACCGCGCGCGCAGTCGCGGCGGGGCGCGGGGCGCGGCTCGCGATCGGGGTCTCGCGTCACGCCGCCACCGTCGAGGACGCCGCCGACCGGGTCCACCTCGGCCCGATCTGGGGCACGCCCTCGAAGACCGGGATGGGCGAGCCACTTGGCGTCCCCGTCTTGGTCGTGGCTCGCCCGCGGGTGCGCGGCACGCTGGTCGCGGTGGGCGGCATCGACGGACCGTCCCGCGCCCAGGCGGCCGCCGCGGCCGGCGCCGACGCGGTCGCGGTCATCCGCGCGCTGTGGACGGCGTCGGACCTGGCGGCGGTGGCCCGCGCGCTGGTCGACGCCGTGCGCGGCGGTCAGCGCGTCGCGGTCAGCCACGGCACGCCGTAGCGGGCCAGCCGCTCCTGCAGGCCGCGGAACTCGCCGTCGGCGACCGCGTGCTGGGTGGGACGGCGGCGGTCGCGCGGCCCCGGCACCACCAGCGAGCCGACGTAGTCGCCCTTGTCGTAGACCCGCGCGATCTGCGCCGCCATGCGGTCGAGGTCGGCGGGCCCGACCACGCCGTTGGCGGTGGCCTGATAGAACTGCACGGTCACCCGCACCGGGAAGCGCGGGTCGCGCTCGATGGTGAGCCCGTCGAGCTCGGTGTACGCGCCCTCGGTCTCACCGTGGCCGAGCACCGCGACGTCGACGTCGGCCTCCCGGTCGCGGCTGCGCCCGGGCCCGCTCGACCCGCCACCGCCGCTCAGCGTCGCCATCGGCATGGGCGCGCCCGCCGCGGCCTCGTCCATCGGCGCGTTCGGCATCGCGAGCCGGGCCGGCTGCTCCTGCTTGAGCGGCACCTGGATCAGCATGAGCAGGTTGGCGTCGTCGCCGAGCGAGGCCGCGGCCTCGCCGTTGCGAGTCGTCCCCTTGTGCTGCACGTCCTTGAGCCGCTCGGCGAGGAGCGGCGCCTTCTGGCCGTCCTGGTTGAAGAACAGGCGCTGGCCCCAGCTGGCGCCGCCGTCGACGGTGTCGCGATCGTTGTCGATGATCGTCATGCTCGCGCCCTGGCGCGTGACGAGGATGGTGAGCACCGCCGGCTGCTTGGCGTACGACTGGTAGTTGAAGATGACCGGCCAGAAGGTGGCCGTGCCGTGCTTGGGCACCGGCAAGAACGCATGCTGCGCGCTCACCAGCGCGTGAGTGTCGCGCTTGGCCAGGAGCGAGCGGCCGCGGATCTTGCCGGCGTCGGCGTGGGACAGGTAGCGGCCGGGGTGAGCCAGCACCTCGGTCAGCGTCACGGTCTTGAGCTTGCCGCCGCGCTGGTTGCCGACCGGGATGAAGATGCGGTCGAGCCGCACGTCGGCGGTCTTGTCGGTGAAGTTGTCGTGACGGATGACCGGCATCAGGTAGCGCTCGCCGGGCCCAGCCTCGACCTCGATCGTGACGTCGCTGATGTTGGGGCCGACCGAGCTGCCCTCCCAGCGGCCGGTGTCCTCCCACAAGACGTTGAGGACGCCCAGGCCCTTGGCGGCGGCCAGGCGAGTGACCTCCTCGTCGGAGACCATGTTGGCGACGTCGCGCACCATGTCGCCGAAGCTCGCGTCAGGAGTGGCCAGGAGCGGCGCATCGTCGGCACCGGCGGAGGAGACCAGCGCGACGCCGGTGACGGCGGCGAGCGCGGCGCACAAGAAGCGGGGGTGGCGGGACATGGAAGACTTGCACGCACGACGCCGCCGAGTGATCTGCTACAACCCGCCGCCGTGCTCGACTTCACCGGCTGGGAACCGCTGGCGATCGACGTCGCCGGCGACCTGCGCGACGCCAGCCGCGCCGACGCCGACGCCGCCTACGCCACGATCATGGCGGCGGTGCCGGCTCGGGTCGCCGGGTTCGAGGCGTTGGCGGCGCGGCACGGCGTCGACCTCGCCGGCCCCGACGCGGTGGCGCGCCTGGGCGCCTGGCTGGTCGAGGTCGCCAAGGCCGCGGGCCCGGGGCTGGTCGGCACCCCGATGTGGTCGGGCCTGGCCGCCGACGTCGCGCTGTGGCTGGGCCAGCGCGTCATCGCCAGCACCGGCGGCGCGGTGCGCTGGCAGCACTACGTCGCGCACAAGAAGGCGACCGGCTACCAGCGCGCGGTGCTGGTCGGGTTCGCCGCCGTCGACGACGAGCGCTACTACGTCGACATCGCGCACTTCGTCGCGAGCTGGCTCGAGCTGGCGCTGCGCCGCCGGGGCGCCCGCGCCGACTTCCTCGCCGTCATCGTGGCGACCGCGCGCCGCGACGCCGGAGTCGACCCGTGATCGGCCTGGTGCTGTCGTGCGAGCACGCGTCGTGGACCTTGCCGCCCGACGTCGATCTCGGCGTGCCGCTCGACGTGCTGCGCTCGCAGGCGAGCTGGGATCCCGGCGCGTTCGACATCGCGGCCCAGCTCGGCGAGCGCTTCGGCCTGCCGATCCACACCGGCGCGTTCTCCCGCATGTGGGTCGACCTCAACCGCCCCCGCGACCACGTCGACGTGGTGCCGCAGGTGAGCTTCGGCGCCCGGGTGCCCGGCAACGCCGCGACCGTGCTCACCGGCGCCGTCCGGGCCGCCCGCATCGCGACCTACCACCAGCCCTACTGGGACGCGGTGCGCCGCGACGTCGCGGGCCGGCTGCGCTCGATCGGCGGGTGCCTGCACCTGTCGTCGCACAGCTTCGATCCCGGGCTGGGCGCCGATCGCGACTTCGACGTCGGCGTGCTCTACGACCCGGCGGTCGAGTTCGAGGCCGACCTCGCCGAGCGCCTGCAGTTCAAGCTGCGCGGTGGCGGCCTCGCGGTGCGGGCCAACCTGCCCTACCGCGGCACCGAGCCGGCGCTGGTCACCAGCCTGCGCCAGGTCTTCGCCGGTCAGCGCTACGCCGGCCTCGAGCTCGAGACCTCCCACGCGGTGGTCCGGTCCCCCGACGGCTGCGCCCGCATCGCCCGCGCCACCGCCACCGCCCTCGACGACTTGCTCAGCTGAAGGCTTCGTCCGCGAGCTCCATGAGCCCGAGGTCGCCCTGCTCGATGATGAAGCGCGACGCCGAGATGCCGGGCAGCACTTCTTTGCAGTAAAAGCGGAGCGCGGCGACCTTGCCGTCGTAGAAGGCGCGGTCGCGCTCGGCGGCGGCGCTCGCGGCCTTGAGCGCGACGGTGGCGTTGACCGCCAGGCGCCAGCCGATGACCAGCTCGGCCAGCGCGAACAGGATGCGGTTGCCGTGCAGGCCGACGTGATACGGCGACTGCCCCAGCTTGCCCAGCATCGTCGGGAAGATCGCGGCGACATCGCCGACGGCCTTGCCGAGGGCGGCTTGCTCGGCTTTGAATTCGGCAGGAAGCGCGGCGACGTCCTTGCCGATGTCGCCAACCAGCGCCTGCAAGGTCACGCCGCGATCGCGGCCGACCTTGCGGAAGAACAGGTCGAGCGCCTGGATGTGGGTCGTGCCCTCGTACAGCGTGTCGATCTTCTGATCGCGGATGTACTGCTCGATGGGATAGTCCGAGCAGTAGCCCGAGCCGCCGAAGCATTGCAGGCTCACCGACAGCAGCTCGTAGACCTTCTCCGAGGCGTAGCCCTTGCACAACGGCAAGAGCAGATCGTTGCGGGCGTCGAGCGCCTTGGCGTCGGCGCTGCCGTAACCGCCGGCCAGCTGAACCTGATCTTGGATATGTGCCGTATACAAGATCAGGGCACGTAGCCCCTCCGCAAAGCACTTCTGCAGCATGAGCATGCGGCGCACGTCGGGGTGCCGGATGATCTCGACCCGGGGCGCGGCCTTGTCGGCGCTGCGCGCCAGATCGGCGCCCTGCTTGCGCAGCTTGGTGTACGCGAGCGCGTTGGCGTACGCAGTCGACAGCGTCGCCATCGACTTGGTCGCGACGCCCATGCGGGCGTACTCGATGACGTGGAACATCTGCGCGATGCCCTCGCGCTTGCCGCCGACCAGCAGGCCGCGGCACGGGGTCTTGGCGCCCAGCGTCAGCTCGCAGGTCGCCGAGGCCTTGATGCCCATCTTGTGCTCGATCTGGGTGACGACCGCGCCGTTGCGCGCGCCCATCGAGCCGTCGGCCTCGACCCAGAACTTGGGCACGATGAACATGCCGAGGCCCTTGGTGCCCGGGCCCGCACCCTCGGGCCGCGCCAGCACCAGGTGCACGATGTTGTCGGGCTGGTCGAAGTCGCCGTTGGTGATGAAGCGCTTGACGCCCTCGAGCAGATATTCGTCACCCTCGACGTGGACGGCCTTGGTGGTACCGGCGCCGACGTCGCTGCCGGCGTCGGGCTCGGTCAGCACCATCGTGCCGCCCCAGTGGTGGTCGATGATGTTGGTGACGTAGCGCGCCTTCTGGTCGTCGGTGCCGAGCTCGTCGATGACCTTGGGGTGGAAGTTGCCCAGCAGGTAAAACGTGATCGACGCGTTGGCGCCCGACATCAGCTCGAACGCGGCCCAGCACACCGACGGCGGCGCGCCGAACCCGCCCAGCTTCTCGGGCAGCTCGAGCTTGTTCCAGCCGTCGCGGTAGTAGGCCTCGAGCCCGGCCTTGAAGCTGGGCGGCAAGGTCACGTTGCCCTCGCCGTCGAGCTGGAGCGGCTCGCGGTCGCCGGGCGCGAAGGCCGGCGCGAAGTGGGTGTCGACGAACTCGGCCAGGCCTTCGAGGGACGCGCGCGCGGTGTCGGCGTCGAAGCTCGCGAAGGGCCCGTGACCCAGGACGGTACGGTCGACGCCGAGCACCTCGAACAGGTTGAAGAAGACGTCGCGAAGGTTGGGAATGTAGTGACTGCTGCCGGCCATCGCGGCGCAGTCTACCTCTACATCGCGGGGCAGGCCGCGGTGTCGAGCATCAGCGTCTGCGGGTTGAGCACCGTGACCTGGTTGGCGGCCCGGGTCGTGAACTGCGACGTGCGCTTCCAGCACGGGACCGCCCCGACCGCGCCGGTGAACAGCATCGAGTGTTGACCGGCCGTGACGCCGTCCGCCCGGAGGTCCTGGTCGGCGGCGATGCAGCCGTAGCTCGAGCCGTTGCAGTCACTGACGTAGGTGCCGCCGGGGTCGTTGGCGCCGGCCGCGATCGTGAATGTCGTCGGCACGCAGGCGTTGGCGGCGTCGCGTAAGACGATGGTGGTGGCGGTGATGCCGGCCCCCATCGCGGAGGTCGCGGCGCAGTTGCCGCCGGTCGCGGTCGTGGCCATGCGAAACACCAGCGAACCGGTCGGCTCGACGTCGAAGGCGGCCGGACCGACCGGGGTGACGCTGCTAGAGGTGACCTCGACGTCGCGGAAGACCACGGGCTCGTCGAGATCGCCGACGCCAGCGACGGCGACCGTGACGATGTACCGGCCGGGCGCGAGGTCGCGGCTGGTGCCGGTGCCAAGCGAGCAGCCGAACACGTCGGTCACGCCGAAGGGCTGGTTGACCGGCACGATGCCCGCGACGATCGACGACGCGCCGATGCTGCTGCAGGTCTGAGGCGCGCCGCCGTGGCTGAGCGTCCAGGTGAGCTGGAGCTTTCCGGCCGGCGGCGCGTCGATGAGCGGGCGCGCGTCGGGCAGCCCGGCATCATCGCCGCAACCGACGAAGATCAAGGCCAAAAAGGCGAGGCGACGAAACGACATGCGGCGAGGATACACCGCGCCGACGACCTACAACGCCTTGGACATCTGGATGAAGTGACAGGGCTGCTTGGCGGGGCGGTGATCGTAGGGCGCGGTCCCGATCTCGCGATAGCCCTGGCTGCGATACCAGGGGCCGAGCTCCTGACGCAGGTTGACGATCTGCAGCGTCACCGTCGCGCAGCCGACCGCGGCGCACATCGCCTCGGCGACCGCGACCAGGCGGCGACCCAGGCCGAGGCCTTGCCACTCAGGCGCGACCGACAACAGCCCGATCGCGCCGCTGCGTCCATCATCGTCGATGCGCACGTAGACCGCCGCGGCGATCTCGCGGGCGGCACCCAGGCCCGACGCGCCCAACGCCGCGGCGGCATCGAGCACCAGGAAGTGACCGCGCTCGGCGAGCGTCCGCAGCTCGTCGGCGTCGATGCGCTCGCCGTCCACGAAGAAGTCCTCGACCGCGTAGGCGGTGTTGATGAGACGGCGCAGCGCCGTCAGGTCGGTGGCGGCCTGGGCGCGGCGGACGCTGGGCGCCAGCGAGGCGCGGGGCGCGCGGGTGAAACGATCGACACGAGCGGGAGTCACGAACGCGTGCGCGAGATCGATCATCGCGCGCTGGTTAACACGGCGGTCCGACAATCACGCTCGCGAAACCGCGGCGAGATCGCGCCCGCGGCTCGCGGCTCGCGGCTCGCGGCTCGCGCCCGCGGCTCGCGGCTCGCGCCCGCGGCTCGCGGCTCGCGTTACGTCGGCGGCGCCTCGGCCGACCGCGCGAAGCCGCCGCGCTCGTGATCGGAGACCGCCAGCGTGCGCCGTCGGCTGGCCAGCGCTGGCCCACGCCAGCCACCGCGCGCAAGCCGCCACCACAGGATGCCCGCGCCGACGACGATCTCGAGCGTGAGCCCGAGCCAGCCGCCGGCCGCGCCCCAGCCCAGCCCGAGGCCGAGGAACCCGGCGAGCGGCGGCGTCACTACCCACGCGGTCACCACGCCGACCCACGCGGGGTACACCGCGTCGCCGACGCCCCGCAGCACGCCGCGCGCGATCACGTTGGCGGCGTCGGCGACCAAGAACAGCGCGCCGATATGGATGAGCTGCTTGGTCGTCGCGAAGACCGCGCCGTCGCGGGCGCCGAGCGCGTGCGCCATCGGCCCGCCGGCGACCACGAACAGCACGGTGCACAGCGCCGCGTAGGCCGCGCCCAGGAGCAGCGCGCGGCGCGCCACCGGCATCACCAGGTCGAGGCGGCCGGCGCCGACGGCCTGCCCGACCAGCACCGACGCCGCTTCGGCCAGCGCGTGCGCCGGCAAGAACGAGACGTGGCTGAGCTGCAGCACCAGCTGGTGGGCGGCGCCTTCGACGCGTCCCATCTGCGCGACGACCAACGACACCACCATGAACGCGCCAACCTCGAGGAGGAACTGGATGCCGGTGGGCGCGCCTTGCTGCCACAGCGCTCGCGCGTAGGCCGGCCGCCACGCGACCTTGCGCAGCCGGGGCCACATCGGCACCGCCAGCAACACCATCTCGACGGTGCTGCCGGCCACGGTCGCGAGGCCGGCGCCGACCACGCCGTGGTGGAGCACGACGATCAGCAGGTAGTCGAGCAGGCCGTTGACGAGGTTGCCGGCGATGGTCGCGCGCATCGTGGCGCGGGTGTCGCCCTCGGCCCAGCGGGTCTCCCGCATCGCGATCCCGCACAAGACGATGGGCGCCGCGAGCGCGCGCAGCCGCAGGTAGGTGGCCGCGTGCTGCCCTTGCTCGGGATCCTTGGCGAGCAGCGCGAGGAGGGGCGCGCCGGCCTCGGCGATGACCAGCGTGAGCACGCCCCAGCCCAGCGCGAACAACACCGCGACGCCGAGGTAGCGGTCGGCGTCCTCGCGCCGGCCCGCGCCGAGCGCCTGGGCGATGAGCGTCTTGGCGGCCCGCAGCGCGCCGATCGCGAAGCACATGAGCGTGAACGCGGCGACACCGGCGAGCCCGACGCCAGCGACCTCAGCCGGGCCGACGCGCGCGACGAAGGCGACCCCGACCAGGGTCATCGCGCTGTAGCTGAGGGTCCCGATGGCGATCGGCCAAGCCCGCTTGGCGAGCTCGCGGCCGGGAGTTGCGGACCAGGGTATGGAAGTGAACAGTAATGGTTCGTCGTGATCAGGAGCCGTGGCGGACATGACACCCTCGCCGCGGCGGCGCGGCGCGAGAAGAACGTGATGCGCGACGCGTCGAGGCGCGATCGCGACGTGGCGCGAGGGCAGCTGCGACGACGGATCGCCTGAGCGATCGGCGGTCAGCCACCTGGCCCCGATGGGGAGGAGCAACCGGACCGGCGGCCCGTCGGCCTTCGGTCAGCACCAGCGAAGACTGGAGGTCTTCTCGTCCCGAGTCGTCAGGACAGGTGCGAGTCGCCCATCCAGGTGCCGGCGCAGCGCGTGGCATCCGGCGAGCAGGACTCGACGACGATGTTCACGGACTGGATGGCGGGCTGCATGGGAGCGACTCCTGAAGGAATGCTCGTCTACTCACATGCTCGCGCCAGGAAGTCAATCACGGCGATGCGTCCACACTTCCCGATCATGACGGCGCGCACGCTCGGTCGAATCGTTTGTCCCGCTCGCGCGTACAAGTGTCGATGCCTCCCCGCCTGACGCTCGGTCTGTTGGCGATCGCGCTCGGTTGCGGCACGCCGGCCGACGGCGCGCCCACGCCGGGCGCCGTCGCCCCCGTCGCGGCGGTCGCACCTGCACCGACGACCGGGGCTAGCGTCGCGCGGGTCGGCCGGGCGCGCCCCGACGCCCGCGCCGTGGCGACCGTCGCCATCGCGTCGCGGGTCGGCGATCGCGGCGCCGCCGACCGCAGCGGCAAGCACGCGCGCCTGGGCGAGGCGGTCACGCTCTACGCCGTGGTCGTCACCGACGACGGCACGGTCTACTCCGACGCGCCGTCGCTGCGCTGGCAGCGCCGGACCGTCACGCCCCGCCCGCTCGCCGACGCGCCCGAGCTCGAGTTGGCCTGGGCCAAGGTCGAGCCGACCGAGACCAACCTGTCGAACACCTCGACGGGCAGCTTCCGCTACGAGCGCATCCCCTACGCGACGACCGCGATGACCGCGACCGGCGGCGCCATCGCCGCCGACGTCCACCCGACCCGCACGCCCGATCGCGGCGACGGCGTCGGCACCATGCGCTACCAGCTGACCGCGACCCAGGGCGACCGCACGATCGCCAGCGCGGGCATCGAAGCCCGGCGCGGTCGCGGCGCCGGCGGCCTGTCCGAGGACGTCCATCGCATCACGATCCGTCGCGACGACACCTTCCTCGGCTATCTGACCGAGATGTACGGCCAGCCCTACATCTGGGCCTCGGCCGGCGGCACCGCGCGCACCCACCAGAGCGAGCGGCTCGAGGGCTCCGACTGCGCTGACCTCATGGTCTACGGCGCGCGCCGGGCCGGTCTCGACATCCCGTACACCTACACCGGCTCGCTGCCGACCTATGCCCGCACCCTCGCGCGGGGCGACCTCGCCAACGACGGCATCTATCGCGACGCTCGCGGCACGCCGGTCCCGTTCACCCGCGCTGGCGATCTCATCCTGTTCCCTCGCCACGTCGGCGCGCTCTTCGCCGACCGCGGCTCCCTCGGCGTCGTCGACGTCGACGACCTCATGATCCACACCCTGTTCGACTCGCCCAAGGAGCAAGCCATCCGCGACTCGGGCTACGCCGAAAACCCCATCCAGATCCTGCGCTGGAAGGGGCTGCGCTAGAGCAGATCCTCGTCGACGTCGACGCGGCGCATGACCAGGCCGGCGGCGACCGGCGGCCCCAAACGGGTGGCGCGGGCCGGCATGACGTCGCCGACCTCGACGACGTGCTTGATGGTCTCGAGGCGCACGGCGGGGACCAGGAACCCGGCCTGGGCCTCGCCGCGCTCGACGGCGGACAGGGCCTCGGCGGTGCTGTGCGGGTAGCGCAGGTGGGCACCGGCCTCGAGCGCGGCCGCCGGGATACCGAGGATGCGCTCGAAGACGATCGAGTGGATGAGCGTGACCTCGAGCCGCTGCACCGCGGGGTGCCCGGCGATGCCGAGGGCCGCCAGGTTGACGTGGGGCGCCAGCGTGAAGCGCCAGCCGTTGGGCTCCCCAGCGATCACGACGACGAAGGCGGGCTGGTGGCCATAGGCGTCGCCGAGCGCGCGCTCGACGGGCGCGCCGTCGCGGGCCGCGTTGGGCACGACGTCGACGAGGAAGTACTCGCGGGCCCGGGCCAGGAGCGCCTTGGAATCGAAGCCGTCCAGCCCGACCAGGAGCCGGTGCGCGGGCTCGATCGTGAGCCCGGGATCGTGCTGCTCGACGAGCGCCATGGTCGCGTACTGCGCCGCGCTGTACTGCGCGAGGCCGCGCGGGCCAGCCTGCGCCGCCAGCTCGGCCTGCCAGGCCAGCATCGCTTCGTAGCGGTGGTGGCCCTCGCCGAGGATCAGCTTCTTGGGGCCGAGGGAGCGGCGGATCTTGCCGATGAGCTCGGCGTTGCTGGTGCGCCAGATCTGGTGACGCACGCCGTCGGGCGTGGTGACCTCGAGCAACGGTCGCTCGCGCTCGATCTGCTTGAGCAGGCGCTCGACCTCGCCGGCCGCGTCGGCATAGATCGCGGTCATCGGCGTGGCGTGGAGCCGGGTCGCGCGCAGCGACGCGAGCTGGCGTTCACGCGCGGCCTCGACGGTGCGGAGGTGGGGCTGGTTGCGGCTCTCGCTGTAGGCGGTGAGGCGGACCGCGGCGATGAGCCCGCGCCGCACCAGCGGGCGACCGTCGGGGCCGGGGCCGCCGATCTGCACGTAGCGGTACAGCGAGGGCGATCCGTCGCGGACCAGCGCGCCGCTGGTCAGCCAGGCGTCGAGCAGCGCGGCCCCGCCGGGCTCGAGGAGACGCGCCGGATCGTGGGGGTCGCGGCGGTCGGCGACCGACGCGTCGTCGGCAACCGGCGCGGCGGCGGCGGCGCCACTCGATGGCATCGGCCGGTCCGCTGGCACTGGCCCGTCAGCCGGCGCGGGCGGCGGCGCGACGGCGGCTGGTGGCGGTGCGACCGGCGGCGCGCCGGTGAGCGCGCGCGTGAGGTCGACCTTGGCGGGATCGAGGTGCAGCCCGTGGAACGGCGCGATGTCCGGCATAGCGCGAGCAGTATCGCAGAGCGCGCGCCGCCGTGGATCGCGGCGTGGCGGGAACCTAGGCGGCGGCGACCGGCGGCCGGCCGTCGCACTCACCCAGCGCCGCTAGCCCGCGGCCCACCGCACGCGGATGGTCGAGCGGCTTTGGGAGGGCGGTCGAAAGCTCACGCCTTGGCCGCGCGCAGCCCGATGTCGCGCCGGTATTGCATGCCGTCGAGCCCGATCCGATCGATCGCGGCGTAGGCCTGTGAGCGCGCGGCGGCCAGATCGCCACCCAGCCCGGTCACGCCCAGCACGCGCCCGCCAGCCGACACGATCGCGTCGCCGCGCCGCGCCGTGCCGGCATGGAACACGATCACGTCGTCGCCGTGCGCCGCGTCGAGCCCGGCGATCGCGTCACCGGTGCGCGGCGCCTCGGGATAGCCGGCGGCCGCCACGACCACGCACACCGCGGCCCGCGGGCTCCAGGTCAGCTGCCCGGTTGGCATCGCGCCCGCCGCCGCCCCGGCCAGCACCGCGCCCAGGTCGCCCTCGAGGCGCGCCATCACCGGCTGGGTCTCGGGATCGCCGAAGCGGCAGTTGTACTCGAGGAGCCACGGCACGCCGTCGCGATCGATCATCAGGCCGGCGTAGAGCACGCCGCGGTAGTCGATGCCCTCGGCGGCCAGCCCGCGCACCGTCGGCTCGAGCAGCTCGGCGCGAGCGCGCGCGACCATGGCGTCGTCGATCCACGCCGGGCTCACCGTGCCCATGCCGCCGGTGTTGGGGCCGTGATCGCCGTCGCGGAGCGTCTTGTGATCCTCGGCCGGCGCCAAGATCTCCAGCGTCGCGCCGTCGGTGAGCGCGAGGATCGACACCTCGCGACCGGCGATGCGCTGCTCGATCACCAGCCGCTCGCCGGCGGCGCCGAACCGCCCGTCGAGCATCGCGCGCGCGGCCGCCCGCGCCTCGGCCGCATCGGCGGCGACCACCACGCCCTTGCCGGCGCACAGGCCGTCGGCCTTGACCACGACCGCGCCGCCCAGCGCGTCGATGGCGCGATCCGCCGACGCCGCGTCGGTGCACACCGCGAACGCCGCGGTGCGGATGCCGTGACGCGCGAAGAACTCCTTGCTCCACGCCTTGGACGCCTCGAGGCGCGCGCCGTCGGCGCCCGGGCCGAAGGTCGCCACGCCGGCCGCGCGCAGCCGATCCGCCAGCCCCGCCACCAGCGGCGCCTCGGGGCCGACCACCACCAGGTCGACCGCCTCGGCGGTCGCCAGCGCGACCAGCCGGTCCAGCTCGCCGACCCCCACCGCCACGCAGCGCGCGACCTGGGCGATGCCGGGATTGCCGGGCGCCGCGATCACGTCGTGACCGCCGCGCGCCAGTCGCCACGCCAGCGCGTGCTCACGTCCACCACTGCCGACGACGAGGATCTTCACGGCGGCTCGCTCAGTGCCGGAAGTGGCGGGTGCCGGTGAAGACCATCGCGAGGCCGTGCTCGTCGGCTGCCGCGATCACCTCGGCGTCGCGCACCGAGCCGCCGGGCTGGGCCACCGCGCGGGCGCCGGCCGCGGCCAGCACGTCGATGCCGTCGCGGAATGGGAAGAACGCGTCGGAGGCCACGACGCTGCCGACCAGCGCGGCGCCAGCCTTGCGCTCGCAGATCCTCACCGAGTCGACGCGGCTCATCTGGCCGGCGCCGATCGCGATGGTCGCGCCGTCCTTGGCGAAGACGATCGCGTTGGACTTCACGTGCTTGGCGACCCGCCACGCGAACTCCAGGTCGGTCAGCTCGCCGGCCTCGGGGCTGCGCTGGGTCGCGACCGTGGCGGCTCGCAGGTCGACGCGCGCGGTGTCGGCGGTCTGCACCAGCGCGCCGCCGGCGATCGAGCGCACCGTCGCGATCGTCGCGCCCGCACCCGCGGTCCAGTCGCCGCCGGCCGCCACCAGCCGAAGGTTCTTCTTGCTGGCCAGGATCGCGCGGGCCTCCTCGGAAAAGCCGGGGGCGATCACGCACTCCAAGAAGGTCTCGGCCAGGAGCGCCGCCAGCGCGCCGTCGACGGGCCGGGTCACCGCGACGATCCCGCCGAAGGCGCTGACCGGATCGGCGGCGCGCGCGCGCTGGTAGGCCGCGGCGACACTGTCGCCCAGCGCGACGCCGCACGGGTTGCAGTGCTTCACGACCACCGCGGCCGGTTGCGCCTCACCGGCCAGCTCGATCGCCAGCCCGAGCGCGGCGTCGAGGTCCAGGAGGTTGTTGTACGACAGCTGCTTGCCGCCCAGCACCTCGGCGGTGGCCAGGCTGGGCCGATCGCGCGGCGTGCCCGGCAGCGGCTGCCGCGACTCGGCGTAGAACGCCGCGGTCTGGTGCGGGTTCTCGCCGTAGCGCAGGTCGTACTGCTTGTGCCACTGGATGGTCAGCGTCTGCGGATACCGATGGCGCTCCGGCGCCGCGGCCGGCGCGGTGATCGCGTCGTCGGGGATCGCGCCCAGGTACGCCGCGATCGCGCCGTCGTAGGCCGCGGTGTGAGCAAAGACCTTGCGCGCCAGCTCGAGGCGGCGCGGCGCCGCGACCGCACCGTCGCGCGCGGCCAGCTCCGCGAGGAGCGCGGGGTAGTCGTCGGGATCGACGACGACGGTGACCCGCTCGTGGTTCTTGGCCGCCGAGCGCAGCATCGCCGGCCCGCCGATGTCGATGTTCTCGATGGCGTCGCCGAAGCCCAGGTCGGGGCGCGCGACCGCCGCCTCGAACGGGTACAGGTTCACGACCACCAGATCGATGGGCTCGACGCCATGGGCCGCCATCTCGGCCTGGTGCGCCGCGGTCGCGCGGCCGAGCAGCCCGCCGTGGACCCGCGGGTGCAGCGTCTTGACGCGCCCGTCGAGGATCTCGGGCGCGCCGGTCCACTCGGACACCTGCATCACCGGCACGCCGGCCGCCGCCAGGGCCGCGGCGGTGCCGCCGGTCGACAGGAGCTGCACCCCGCGGGCCGCCAACGCCTGGGCCAGCTCGACCACGCCGCGCTTGTCGGACACCGACAGGAGGGCGCGGCGGATGACGACCGCGCCGGGGACAGCTTCCGAGGGTGTTGAGCGATGCACGGGCCCTGCCTAGCAGGCGCCACGCGAACCGGTCAACCCATACCGCTCACTGCCCCGGGCGACGCAGGAGGCAAGCGCCGATCTCGTCGGGCGACGGCGAGCCCATCTTGAGCTTCAGCAGGCCCCGGACCTCGACCTGGCGAATGCGCTCGCGCGTGAGGTTCATGATCTCGCCGACCTCCTCGAGCGTGATGCCACCGCGCTCGGCCACGTCGAGCGAGCAGGTCGTGGTCAGCTCCCACGGCTCGAGGTCGGGGAAGTTGATCTTGATCGACCCGGTCTCGGGGTTGACGTCGAGATACAGGTGGAACTTGCACGCCACGTAGGGACACGGGCGCAGCTCCTCGCGGCACTCGCCGCGGCTCTTGGGGCGCTCGTCGTCGACCGGCGGGTACATCAGCGCGCCGACCCGCAGCTCCTCGCGGGTCAGGCGCTTCATCGCGATCGTCTTGGACCGCGGTCGGGTGCGGCGGCGGCGGCGCCGCACCTTGCGCGACAGCTCGGGGACCTCGGCGCCGTCGACCGCGACCACGACGTTGGCGTCGTCGAGCGCGTCGTCGTCGTCGTCCTCGAGCGTGTCGTCCAGCTCGTCCTCGTGCGCGTCGCCGAGCAGCGACTCGCTGCTGGTGGGCGCCAGGCTGCCGCGGGCGAGGCGGCGGGTCCCCTTCGAGTCCTCGTGGTCGGTGGTCATGGCGGTCTCCTTCGTTACGTCGCGGTCGGAGGTCACAGCAGGTCTTCGGCGCCGTCGGCGGCGCCGCTCTTGCGCAGCTCGGCAGCGCGCGGTGCGAGCGCGCGCTGAGCCAGCGCGGTCAGGCGGGTCACGAGGTCGTCGCCGAGGCGGCGGGCGTCGGCCGCATCCTTGGCGAGCCCGCGCCGGGCCTGGGCGTCGAGGCGGGGCGAGGTCAGGTTGTCGTCGAGGCGGTCGAGCAGCTCGCGGATGGCCTCGTCGACGTTCTCGACCAGGTCGGTGAACTGCAGGAACTGGGTCTGGATCTCTTCGATCGTGTAGCCGTCGTTCATCAACCGCTTGACGTGGTCGATGCGGCGCACGGTCTTGGCCGGGTACATGCCGAGCGAGCCCTTGTTCTTGCCCTTGCGGCCGATGCGTCGGCTGCGCGGCAAGAGGTTCTGCTGCACGTACTTGCGGAAGGTGGCCTCGGAGAACCGGATGCCACGGCTGACGAAGACGTCGACGATCTGCACCGCGGTGATGCCGTCGGCAAAAGTGTCCTCGATGCCGCGCAGCTCGGCGTCGGTCAGCTGGTCGCGCGGGGTCGGCGCCGGCGCGGCCTCGTCAGCGCCCCGGCGGCGCGGCTGCACCAGCCCCGACCGCATCGGTCCGGGCGCGCCAACCGACACCACGAGCGCGTCGCCTTCGACCTCGTAGATCGTGGCGCCCCAGCTGGACGCGGACGCATCGGAGGACGTGAAGGTGGGTCGGGTCATCGTGGTGGTCGCTTCGCAACACCGAGCGCACAGGCGTCGCGTGGCAGCTGACCCTTCGATGTGCGCCCGGACTCCTCGGCGCGTCATCCCCCTGGTCTGCTGCTGTAGCTACGAGATGCTTCGTTCGTTTGTCGTCGGTGAGTCGGAATCGTTCCCGGAAAGTAGCGTCACTGTATTCGCGTGAATGTAGTCGGTCAACAATAGGACTTGGGAAAGAGTCAAGAATTCCGCTGGTACTCTGTTCAGGTCTGCCACTCCCGGCCCGCGGCGCTTCATCGACGGATTCCTCGACGGAGATCGAGTACTTTGCAGCGATGTCGCGCTCCCTCGTCCTCGCGCTCGTGGTGCTCGGCGCGCTCGTGGTGCTCGGCGCGCTCGCGCAGCCCGCCAACGCCGACCTCGAAGGCGAGACGTTCACGTCGGAGACCGCGGGCGTGCGCGCCGAGGTCCCGCGGGGCTGGCGGGTCTCCGAGGTCAGCGGCTATCCGCGCGTACTCTTCATCATGAGCCGCTCCACGCCGCCGGCCCGCCTGTTCGTCGCGATCGATCCCATCGTGCCGGGCTGCCGCACCGAGGTCGACGCGGTGTTCTGTTCGTCGGATCCCGGCGTCGCGATCGCGCAGCTACGTGAGCGGCTCGACGCCGCTGGCTTTCGGGTCACGGCGCAGACCCAGAGCCGCACACCCGAGCTCGAGTACGAGGCCAACGGTCGCTACGTGCGGCACGCCCTCATCATCATCGGCGATCACGTCGTGAGCGTGATGCTCGCGACCCGATCGACCACCGCGCGGTCGTCGCTGCGTCGGATCTTCGACCGGCTCACGCAGAGCGTGCGGCCGACCGCCAGCGAGTAGCTACCAGCGCCGCAGGTAGAACCACGGCGTGCCGACGATCGGCCGCGCCGCGACCGCGCGCGCCAACGCCGCCTCGGGCCGCCGCACCGACTTCTTGCGCGGGTTCCGCGCGCCGAAGTCCACACAGGTCGAGTCGCCCTCGGGGCAGTAGATGCGGACGTGCAGGTGATCGTCGTGAGGCGCCGAGTCGCCGGGTTGGCTCAGCACCGCGCCGGCCCACGCCACCAAGCTGTCGGGCTCGCCGATGGCGCGCGCGTGGTCGAGCAGCTGATCGCGCAGCGGCGCATAGATGAACAGATGCTTCACGCCCGGGCCGGGCGCCTCGAGCAGCGCGCGCACCACGATCCAGGTGCGCACCGGATCGAAGAACAGCCGCGGGCCGGCGTCGACGGTGCCGCCGTCGGCACCGAAGTGGCGCATCTCGGTGAGCTCGACCGCTTGGCCCCGGGTGTCGCGCACCATGAACAGCAGGTCGGCGTCGCGACCGGTCTGGTGCGAGCGGTGATAGCTGCTGCGACCGCCGCCGCCGATCGACAGGTCGGCGACGCCGATCCGATCGCCGACCGAGCGGGTCGCCACCAAGTGGCCGGCGTGGGTGATGAGCCCGACCAGCTCGTCGGTGCCGTACTGCGCGCCGCGCAGGCGCCAGCGGCTCGGCACCACGAAGCCGTCACCCTCGGTGGGCAAGCGGCGACCGTCGACCAGCGCGCCCTCGTCGGGCGGCCCCCACGCGAGCGAGGTGCCGTCGCCGACCACGCCGAGATACGCGCAGCCGCCGAGCGCGACCGCGGCCAAGAGAGCGACGAGGCGAGGCACGCCTCATCATGCATCGATCGACGCGTTCCACCAACAATCAGTCGCGCTGTGCGCGCAGCACCCACTCGCGAAAATGCACCGCGCGGCGCCCGGCGCGTTACGATGGGCCACTGTGCCCGCGGTCGAGGAGGTCAGGACCAAGGTGTTGCGCGTCGCCACGCGCTGCACGTCGATGGACCAGTTCGTCGAGGCTTTCGCCCAGTACTGTCAGAAGCGGACCCTGTTCATCGCCGGCCTGACCACGCGCGCGCCCGGCACCCAAGGACCCTTCGTGGTCCTGCTCGCCGACGGCACGCGCGCGATGCGCGGCACCGCCGAGGTGATCGAGGTGTGGCCGACCCCGTCGGGGCCGTATCGGCGACCCGGGCTACGGCTGCAGCTGTTGCAGCTCGACTCGGCGAGCGAGGACACGCTGCGGCGGCTGCACGGGATGGCGCGACCGGCGCCGCCGCCGCTACCGGCGCTACCGGCGCTGCGCGCGCCCAGCGCGGCGAGCGAGCGGATGACCAGGCCCTCGTCGATGGTGCCGATCCCGCGGCCGCCGTCGACGCGACCGGGCGCCGGCCCACCGGCGCGCCCGCGCTCCGCGACGCTGCCGTCGCTCGACGACGCGAGCCGAGACGACGGACCGGCGACCGAGGTCGACGCCTCGCCGGCGGCGATCCACGCCATCCGCGCGTCGCACACGGTGAAGGTGCCGGCGCTGCCGCCGGTCGCGGTCGCGCCGCCGCTGCCGAAAGGCAAACCGCAGCGAGTCGGCGGCGCGGTGCCAGAGCCCGTGCCCGAGGCGGTGTCCGAAGCGGTGACCCAGGCGGTGATGACGAGCGACGCCGCGAGAGCGAGGCGCGCCGGGGCTGAAGCGGTGGGAGTTGTCGAGCCGCGAGCCGTCGCCGCCGCGGAAGCCGTGGCCGTCCCCGTTGCCGTCCCCGTTGCCGTCCCCGTTGCCGTCCCCGTAGCCGTCCCCGTAGCCGTCCCCGTTGCCGTCCCCGTTGCCGTCCCCGTAGCCGTCCCCGTTGCCGTGACCGTTGCCGTCCCCGTTGCCGTGACCGTTGCCGAACCGGTGGCCGTCCCCGTTGCCGAACCGGTAGCCGTCCCCGTTGCCGGTTCGTCGCTCGGTGGCGCGGCGGTCGCGATCAGGCCGGCCCCGCCCGTCGAGGAGCGCACGCCGGGCTCGCCGTTCATCCTGCCGGTCAATCCACTGGCGCAGCTGAGCGAGGAGTCGCTGTTCGGGTTCGTGGAGTGCTCGCTCTACGAAGAGACCGACTCGTTCTCCTTCGAGGAGCTACTCGCGCGTCCGCCGTCGGCCGACGAGGACGAGGCGCTGGTGCCCGACTTCCGCCTGCTGCGGCCCTATCCGCATCCGCCCAACACGCCGCCGCGCCCGCCGGTGATGCCGGGGTCGTACCAGCCGCCGGTCGAGGTTGCGCCGCTCGCCGCGCTCGCGATCGCGCCGCCGAGCCCGCCGCGGCTGCCGCGCAGCTTCGAGCCGCCGCGACCCCGTCGTCGCTGGCCCATCCTCCTCGCCGCGGTCGCGGTCGCTGCCGCTGCCGTGAGCGCGGCGATCCTCCTCGCGGCTGATCGCGGCGCGGTCGCGAGCGCGCCGTCCCCGCAGACCGCGGCTGCCGCCACCACGCCTCGGACGACCGCCGCCTCGAAGGCTGCCGAAATCAGGACGGCGGCACCCGAGGCAGCGCTGGCCCCGCCCAAGCCCGCCGAGCCTGGCCCCGCGCAGCCCGGATCGCCGCATCCCGTCGCGCGCGCCCCGGCCCTCGCCACCGCCGCCCGGCCCGCCGACGCCCGGCCCGCCGACCGGCCCGCCGACGCCCGGCCCGCCGCCCGGCCCGACGACGCCCGGCCCGCCGACGCCCGGCCCGCCGACGCGCTGGCCGACGCCCGGCCCGCCGAGGCCCGGCCCGCCGAGGCCCGGCCCGCCGAGGCCCGGCCCGCCGACGCGCTGGCCGACGCCCGGCCCGCCGAGGCCCGGCCCGCCGCGCTGCCCGCCGAGGCCCGGCCCGACGCGCCCACCACCGGCGACTGTCGGGTCAACCTGGCCTCCTATCCCGACGGCGCGACCGTGCTCCTCGCGGGGCGGGTCGCTGGCATCACGCCGGTCACGCTGGCGCTGCCGTGCCGCCGGACCATGATCACGCTCAAGCGACCCCGCTACGCGCTGCTCGACAAGGCGATCGTCCCCACCGCCGGCGCGCCCCTCGACCTGCGCCTCGCGCTGCACCGTCCTGAGCACACCGTCCGCATCGTCTCGACGCCGGGGGCCGCGACCGTCTCGATCGACGGCCGGGACCTGGGCATCACGCCGGTCACCGCGACCGTGCTCGGCTTCACCACGGTCGACATCGAGCTGCGCAAGCCTGGCTTTCGCAAGCAGCGGACCCGGGTCTACATGCGCGCGCCCGGCCAGGTCGTCGCGCTGCGCCTCGCCAAGTAGCTGACCGAAAATGCCGACGGCGAGGATCACGCGATCCCCGCCGTAATCATTTCAGGCCGTCGCCGAGCCGCGGGGCGGCGGTCTGCCTACTGCTTGTCTTCGAACTCGGCGTCGATCACGTCAGCATCGGCCCCGCCGGGCTGGGCGTCCGCGCCAGCCTCACCAGGGGCGCTGCCGCCCGCGTCTCCACCGGAGGTCTTGTACATCGTCTCGGCGATCTTGTGCGCGACGGTCTGGAGCGACTCGAACGCGGCGCGGAGCGCGTCGGGCTGCGTGGGCTCCGGGTTGGCCGCGAGCGCCTCATCGGCCTTCTTGAACTCCTCCTCGGCCATGAGCTTGTCGGCGTCCGACAGCTTGCCCTCGTTCTCCTTGACCAGCTTGCGCGTGCCGTAGAGCAGCGAGTCGAGCTGATTGCGGGCCTCGATGGCCTCCTTGCGCGCCTTGTCCTCGGCCTCGTGGCTCGCGGCCTCTTCGACCGCGCGCTTGATGTCCGCCTCGGACAGACCACCCGACGCGGTGATCTGGATGTTGCGCTCGGCGCCGGTCGCCTTGTCCTTGGCCGACACGTTGAGGATGCCGTTGGCGTCGATGTCGAACGAGACCTCGATCTGCGGGACGCCGCGGGGCGCCGGCGGGATGCCGGCGAGCTGGAACTTGCCGAGCGTCTTGTTGTCCTTCGACATCGGGCGCTCGCCCTGGGTGACGTGGACCTCCACGGTGGTCTGGTTGTCGGCCGCGGTCGAGAAGACCTCGGCCTTGCGCGACGGGATGGTGGTGTTGCGCGCGATGAGCACGGTCGCCACACCGCCGTAGGTCTCGATCGCGAGCGAGAGCGGGGTCACGTCGAGGAGCAGGATGTCCTTGACGTCGCCGGTGAGGACGCCGCCTTGGACCGCGGCGCCAAGCCCCACGACCTCATCGGGGTTGACGGTGCGGTTGGGCTCCTTGCCAAAGAACTCCTTGACCTTCTGCTGGACCAGCGGGATGCGGGTCGAGCCGCCGACCAGGATGACCTCGTTGATATCGGCAGGCTTCTTGTTGGCGTCGGCGAGCGCGCGCTTGAGCGGCTCCATGGTGCGCGCGACGATGTCCTCGATCATGCGCTCGAAGGCCGAGCGCGACAGCCGCTTCAGGAGGTGCTTGGGACCGGTGGCGTCGGCGGTGAGGTACGGCAGGTTGACCTCGGTCTCCTGCACCGACGACAGCTCGATCTTGGCCTTCTCGGCGGCTTCCTTGAGGCGCTGCAGGACCATCTTGTCCTTCGAGACGTCGATGCCGCTGTCCTTCTTGAACTCGGCGATCAGCCAGTCCATGACTCGGTTGTCGATGTCGTCGCCGCCGAGGTGAGTGTCGCCGTTGGTCGACACGACCTCGACGACCTTGTCGCCGACCTCGAGCACCGAGATGTCGAAGGTGCCACCGCCCATGTCGAACACGGCGATGAGCTGCTCCTTGTTCTTGTCGAGGCCGTAGGCCAGCGCCGCCGCGGTCGGCTCGTTGATGATGCGCTTGACCTCGAGCCCGGCGATGCGACCGGCGTCCTTGGTGGCCTGGCGCTGCGAGTCGTTGAAGTAGGCCGGGACGGTGATGACCGCCTCGGTCACCGGCTCACCGAGATACTCCTCGGCGGCACGCTTGAGCTTCATGAGCACGCGCGCGGCGATCTCCGCGGGCGAGTACTTCTTGCCGCGGCTCTCGATCACGCAGTCGCCGTTGGGACCAGCGACGACCTTGAACGGGACGCGCTTGATCTCTTCCTGCGTGACCGGGTCGTTGAACTTGCGGCCGATGAGCCGCTTGGACGAGAAGATGGTGTTCTCGGGGTTGGTGATGGCCTGACGACGCGCGATCTGACCGACCAGGACCTCGCCGCGGTCGTCGAACGCGACCACCGAGGGAGTCAGCCGCTGACCCTCTTCGTTGGTGATGACCTTGGGCTCCTTGCCGTCCATGATGCAAACGACGGAGTTGGTCGTGCCGAGATCGATGCCGATGATCTTGCCCATGATGGGTGTGCCTCTTTGAGCGTGGGGTACGGGTTGCTTCGCAAAGACCTGGCCGGTTGGTTTCGACCGCCAGGCCAACTCGTCCGCCCCAACCGGGTACGGAACTTGTGTGGCGCGCAACCTAAGCAGCCACCAACTAGCCGTCAACACCCGACCCACACATCGTCCCCACGATCTCAGACGAGCAAAGGGCCCGCCGATCGAGCGATCGCGCGGGCCCTCCTGACGCAGCGTGCGTCAGCGCGCGCTGACTAGCCTTCGGCCCGGGCCTGGGCCGCTAGATCGATGATGCCCTGGGGCGGATCCTTGAGCGCCAGCGCGAGGACCTCGTCCATCCGCTTCACGCCGATGATCTCGATCTCGTTCTTCACTTCCTCGGGGACGTCGATGAGGTCCTTGAGGTTGCGCTCGGGGATGATGACCCGCTTGATGCCAGCGCGGTGGGCGGCCAGGAGCTTCTCCTTGAGACCGCCGATCTGCAGCACGTTGCCGCGCAGCGTGATCTCGCCGGTCATCGCGACGTCGGGGCGAACCGGAGCGCCGATGAGCAGCGACACCAGCGCGGTGTACATCGTCACGCCGGCGGACGGGCCGTCCTTGGGCACCGAGCCGGCGGGGACGTGGACGTGTAGGTCGACGTTCTCGAGGAAGTTGCCGGCGTCGAGCCCGAGCGCTTGGGCCCGAGTCCGCACCACCGACAGCGCGGCGGTGACCGACTCCTTCATCACGTCACCGAGCTGACCGGTGAGCGTGAGCTTGCCCTTGCCGGGCATCTTGGTGGCCTCGATGAAGAGGATGTCACCGCCGACCGCGGTCCAGGCCAGCCCGGTGCAGACGCCGGGCTCGCTGGTGCGATCGGCGACCTCGGACACGTACTTGATCGGGCCGAGGTACTTGTGGACCTCCTCGACGCCGACCACCTCGTGCTCGGCGGCGTTACCCTCGGCGACCTTCACCGCGACGCCGCGGCAGACCGAGCCGATCTCGCGCTCGAGGTTACGAACGCCGGCCTCGCGGGTGTAGCTGTCGACCACCTCGAGGACCGCCTCGTCGGTGATCTCGCAGCGCTTGCCAGCGCCGCCCACAGACGAATCAGCGCCGCCAGCGGACGCATCAGCGCCGCCCAGCCCGTGCTCCTCGAGCTGCTTGGGCACGAGGAAGGCGCGCGCGATCTGCTTCTTCTCCTGGCGGGTGTAGCCGGGCAGCTCGATGATCTCGAGGCGGTCGCGGAGCGCCCACGGGATCGGGTCGAGCTGGTTGGCGGTCGCGATGAACATCACCTTGGACAGGTCGAACGTGACCTCGAGGTAGTGATCGCTGAACGACGAGTTCTGCTCGGGGTCGAGCACCTCGAGGAGCGCGGACGACGGATCGCCGCGGAAGTCGTGGCCGAGCTTGTCGATCTCGTCGAGCACGAAGACCGGGTTGTTGGTCCCGGCCTTCTTGATGCCCTGGATGATGCGACCGGGCAGCGACCCGACGTAGGTGCGGCGGTGGCCGCGGATCTCGGCCTCGTCACGCACGCCGCCGAGCGAGATGCGGCCGAACTTGCGGCCGATCGCGCGCGCCACCGAGCGCCCGAGCGAGGTCTTGCCGACGCCGGGCGGGCCCACCAAGCACAGGATCGGGCCCTTCTTGTCGTCCTTGAGCTTGCGGACGGCCATGTACTCGACGATGCGCTTCTTGACCTTGTCGAGGTCGTAGTGATCCTCGTCGAGGCAGCGCCGCACTTCTTTGAGCTCGATGTGGTCCTCGGTCGAGATCGACCACGGCACCTCGACCAGCCACTCGAGGTACGTGCGAGTGACGGTGTACTCGGCGCTCGACGGTTGCATGCCCTTGAGGCGGTCGAGCTGCTTCTTGGCGACCTTCTCGGCCTCCTCGGGCATCTTGGCCTTGAGGATCTTCTCGCCGAACTCGTCGAGATCGCCGCCGCCGTCGTCGAGCTCGCCCAGCTCTTCCTTGATGGCCTTGAGCTGCTGGCGCAGCACGTACTCGCGCTGGTTGCGGCCCATCTCCTCCTGCACCTGGGTGTTGATGCGCTCGCGGACCTTCAACACCTCGAGCTGGCGCGACAGGAACTGCAACACCTTGCGAGTGCGGGTCTTGATGTCGAACGTCTCGAGGACGTCCTGCTTCTCGCTGACCTCGAGCTCGAGGTTGGCGGTGATGAGATCGGCGAGGTGGCCGGGCTCGGTGACCGAGTCGACCAGCGCGCCGGCCTCCTTGGGGACCGCGTCCATGAGCTTGACGACCCGCTTGGCGATGTCCTTGAGGTTCATCACCAGCGCGTCGAGCTCGACGTCCGACGCGACCGGATCGGGCACCGCGCGGACCTTGGCCGACAGGAACGGCTCGGCACCGTCGAAGCCGGTGACCTCGAAGCGGCTGACGCCCTGCAGGATGACGCTGAAGTTGTCCTTCGCGAGCTTGATGACCTTGAGGATGCGCGCGGCGCACCCGACCAAGTACAGGTCGCCCGACGCGGGATCCTCGGTGCGGGCATCCTTCTGGGTCAGGATCCCGATGACGGGCCGCTCCTTGGCGATCGCGTCCTCGACCAGACGGACCGACTTGCGCCGGCCTACGTCGATCGGGATGATCGATCCTGGGAACAGGACCGAGTTGCGCAGGGGCAGGATCGGGAGCGTGTCCGGAATCTCGACAGGCTGATCTTGACCAGCCTTGGCCTTCGACATCCTCGAAAGCTACTCAGCGCCATACCTGATCGTCAAGCGAACCTGCCTGCTATGACAGGTACTTGCGCACTCGCCGGCAGATCGTGCAGCCAGGGCTTGCCCTCTGGGGTGATTCCGCATAGAACTGGTCTTACCAACTGGTCAGGCCAATGATTTCAACCCTCGCTTCCCGACGCGCGCCGACCTTGCCGGCGGCGACCACCGCCGTCGAGGCCGTGGTGGAGGCGCTGCTCGCCGGTATCCTGCGCGGCGATTTTCCATCCGGCACCCGGCTCCCGGCGGAGCGCGAGCTGTCCAAGCTGCTGGGAGCCAGCCGGCCGACACTGCGTGAGGCCCTGCGCCGCCTGGGCGAGTGGAACCTCGTCGAGCCCCGCCGCGGCTCGGGCATCGTGGTGCGGGCCCAACGCGAGTGGACGATCGAGGTGCTGCCGGCGTTCCTGCGCTACGGCGCGCCGACCGCGGGCATGACGATCCCCAGCCTGCTGGGCGACCTGCTGGCGCTGCGCCGGGTGCTGCTGGCCGACATCGTGCGGCTGATCGCGCCCCGCATGCCCAAAGGCGGGACGATCACCGCGCGCGCGCAGCTCGCCAAGGCCTGGGCCGCTCGCGCCCTGCCCCGCGAGTTCGTGCGCGAAGACTTCCTGGTCATGCGCGCGGTGGTCGAAGCCTCGGGCTTCTTGCCCGCGGTGTGGATGCTCAACCGCATGGCCGGCGTTTACCTGGAGATCGCCGCGGTGGTGACGGTCCGGGTTCCGGACGACTACGTGACCGCGTCGACCAGCTACCTCGACGCCCTCGAGCGCGGCGACGGCGACCAGGCCGCGAGCCTGGTCGGCGCGTACCTCGACCGTCACGACGCCGCGATGAATGGCCTGTTCTCCTCGGAGGCAACCCGATGACGTACCAGCACGCCGAGTCGACCCGTCGCTTGCTCACCAGCCTGGTGCCGGTGATCTGTCCGCCCGACGCCCAGCCCCTCGCGGCCGACATCGTCGACCACGTCGGGCTCACGATGTCGGCCATGCCGTCGACGTTCCGGCGCGCGCTGATCGCCGGCCTCACCGGCTACGACACGCTGGCGCTGGCCTGGGCCCCCGGGGGCCGCCGCCGCGCCAACCGCCTGCCGCCGGCCCTGGCCGAAGGCTATTACCTGACCTGGGAGCACGGCCCGACCCCGGTCCACGTCCAGCTCGCCAAGGGCGTGGGCCAGCTGCTCAAGCTGGCCTGCTACGAGCAGCCGGCGATGCAGGCCCAACTCGGCTACGCGCCCGCGCCGTGGATCGAGAAGGTCACGCGGCGCCGCCTCGAGCAGTACACCCCCGACATCGAGCGCCACGAGGCCAGCCTCTACGCGCGCGACCCGCTGCCGCGGCGCGGTCGCAAGGAGCAAAGCTGATGGTGGCCGTGCCCCGCGCCGCCGTGCGCCAAGATCGCATCCCGCCCGGCGTGACGACCCGCGACGCCATCCACGGCGATCTGGTCCTCGACGCCGACGTCGTCATCGTCGGCTCGGGCGCCGGTGGCGCCACCTTGGCCGCCGAGCTGGCCGAGGAGGGCCTCGACGTCGTCCTCGTCGAGGAGGGCCGCTACTACACGACC
>Ga0209591_10000240_pt1 | contig 71793 bp, 69 predicted proteins | sample MAT01_FD_187207 | JGI IMG/M metagenome (GOLD analysis project Ga0209591, IMG submission 187207) | Freshwater microbial communities from Lake Fryxell liftoff mats and glacier meltwater in Antarctica - MAT-01 (SPAdes) (version 2) | ecosystem: Environmental > Aquatic > Freshwater > Ice > Liftoff...
ACTGAAGCTCTTCGGCCGCAGCGACCCATAGAGGATCAGGATGCGCGGCGGATGGCTGCTGGGCGCCTTCGCGAACGTCGCGAACGTCGAGACCGGATCGTGCTCGGGAAGATCGGCCTCGATCGTCTCAGCTGGGTTTGTCACTGGCAGGTACTCCTGTTAGGCAAATCAAAGCCGTTCGTGAAGCATAGCCGGCTCGCCACTTTTAGGCGAAGTTCGCCCGCTCAACCAGCCAGCTTGGTCATGATCCACTGATTCAGACTGACGGCCTCGCGCTCCGCTTCACTCGCGAGCCGTCCGTGGAGCGAGACTGGCAGGCGCAGGCGCAGATTGCCAGAATGGCGCCTTTCGCGAGGCGGAATCACTTCGCCGTGATGCTTGGCGCTCTTGATGAGTAACGAAAGCACCTCGCGCCCATTTTGCACTGCTTCAGTCGGCGTCGTGCCGTGGGTGCGCGCGTTCTGCCACGCCGGCAACGTAACGACGTAGCACTGATCCGGTTCGGACCAACAGAGTACCATTTGGTAGTCGTCAGGGCTTGGGGGTTTGGCGGACGGCTCGGATTGCTTCTTCGACTTAGAGTTCCTGGTAGTTTTTTGCATCGTCGCCTTCGCTTCCGCTCATGGCGGGAGAGCAGAGAGTAATCGTACACGATTCATTGGAATTCGACCCGAAAGCTGGCGCCTGATAGAATGTGCCGAAAGGCCACTCCGCTCACTGCAGAAGAAATTCTCCTGTTGGTGGCTGCTCTTTCTGCCCACGAGCGGGCCGGCTTCCTTCGGTTGCTCAGCGCGCCGACACCAGCCAATGAAGCCTACGCCGCACGGGCCCCTTGGACCGACGTCGATGTTCGCAGCAGAGTCCTGGTTTTGCGAGAATTGCGCTTCATTTCCTACCGTGGTAAGAATTGAGAATGTCAGCGTCAGCCGCGAAACTCTCCATCAGCCTTCCCGCTGGTCTTGCCAAGGCTGTTCGGACTCACGTTGGCAGCCGTGGCCTTTCCGGATTTGTTGCTCGGGCAGTTGCTCATGAGCTTGAACGCGAACAGCTAGGTGTTTTCCTTGCCGAACTTGAGGAACTCCGCGGGTTCATCCCGAAGCCTCTTCTTGCTTCCGCCAGGCGCGCATGGCCGAAGCGCTAGTTCTCGATTCCGAGGCTCTCAACGCCATCGCGAACCCTTCCACTCGAAGCGTTCTTGCTCAACGCGCTCGTGCCATACTCTCCGTCGCGTATGATCGCCGCGCTCTCGTCCGAGTCCCGGCCCCTGTTCTCGGCGAAGTTTGCCGTGGTCCTCGTTTCGACGCTGCTATTAACCATGTTCTCAACGGCCGCGGCATTCTCGTCGAACCCCTAACGCAGCAGATTGCTGAACGCGCAGGCGCACTTCTCTCCGAAGCCCGCATGTCCTCCAGAAACGCCGTCGACGCTTTCGTTGTCGCTACGGCTCTTGAATTCGATAGCGCCATCATCGCCACGGGTGACCCAGACGACATTAAGCGCTTAGTCGCACGCCACGCCAAAGTCCGTGTATTCCCCATCTAACCGCGCCATCGCGATCCAACAAGCGCTTGTGGCAGACGAGCGCCTCTGGCCGCCGCTTTGGGTTGCGCGCCGCCGCCACCGGACGGCCCAGCTTACGTTGTAAACAGCATTGACATGTATCTCGCCGCCGGGTAGCCAGCCGGTAAGGCTGCGGCACATGTTCGAGGAACGAAAAGACCTGATTCGCAAGGTGGAAGGGCTCCGGGGCGGTCGGAAGCTGATTTGCTTCCTCAACTTTGACCGCGTGAGCCATCCAAAAATTCCTGATCTGGGGCTCGACATTTCCTTCGACGCTGAGGCGAAGGAAGCCTTCTTCCGCGTGCTCAAGGAGACTGGCTCTCAGCGCTTCGACGTTTGTATTTACACACGGGGCGGTGACGCCAATGGCGTTTGGCCGCTCGTGAGTATCATTCGGGAATTTGATCCGGACTTCGAGGTCCTGGTCCCCTTCAGGTGTCACAGCAGCGGGACGCTCTTTGCACTGGGGGCGCGCAAGATCGTTCTCACTCCGCTGTCTGAGTTAAGCCCGATCGACCCGAGCACCGGCAATCAGTTCAATCCACTGGACGAGAGCGACAAGAAAAACCGGCTTGCGATCAGTGTCGAAGATGTCCGGGCTTACCGAAGCTTCATCCTGGAACAGTTCGGCGCCGACGAGTCCCACGCTGCGCAGTACCTCGCCCCGTACCTCACTCGCCTAACGGAAGCGGTGCATCCCCTTGCGCTAGGCAACGTCGACCGGGTGCATCGGCAGATAAAGCAGCTGGCCCGCAATCTGCTGAATCTGCATCCCGTGCCCGGCCGGGACTGCGACAAAGTCATCGAGGCGCTCACGATGAAGTTCTGGTCTCACCTACACATGGTGAACCGGCACGAGGCGCGTGAGATCCTGTCGGAGGAGCATGTAGTCTTTGCCGACCAGCCGCTGGCTAGCGCCCTCGACGATTTACTGAGGGCGTATGAGGATACTTTTCACCTCCGTCGGACATTCTTCCTGGCCCAGTTCGGCGCCGATGAGCCTCAGAAGGACGTCAGATTCATCGGTGGCGTTCTCGAATCAGAGATTTGGAGTTATCTGCACGAAACCAAGGCCGTTATACGACAGCATCCAGTGCTCCCGAACGGCGTCCAACTTCAGCTTCCTGCGGGCCAGCCCCTCCCAATGATCCCTGGCCTTTCGCGTAACTATCAGGTAGATGTCAGCTCGCGTGGCTGGGTACGCAACAAGGCTCCGATTGGATTCGACAGATGAGCAAATTCGTTTCCGAACAGTTTTCGCTGTCAACGGCGCAGGTTGCCGCGAGCTACTTCACGGGGAGTTTGCGCTCTGATTTTCAGCCAGAGCCCCAGATTCTTGCTCCAGGAGTTTACCGGGTAGTGAATGGCGAGGTTCGGCAGGTCGTGCCCGGCCTGCCTCCTGACCTCGCCGGGCGTGTCGCGGCTCGGACGACCTGACGCTCAGCCGGTACCTACACTCGTGGCTCGGGCGCTGTATGCCAACGCGGTGCTGATCGACACGTCGGCATGCGTTGCGGCCTTCGACGAGGCGGACGCTCTGCACACGGAGGCGACGACCACGTTGGCTCAACTGACGTCCGACGGTCATTACCTGCTGTGCGCGGTCAATGTGACCGCCCACGAGTCTTTCACGCGTATTCGATACAATGCGCGTCTCAATGCTGGTCTTCTCGGCTATTCGTGGTTGCGATCGGAAGGGCTTGAGACCATTCAGTTCTCGGATGATGACGAGCGGGAAGCCCTGTCTCTGATCCGCAAGTATTCGTCGGTCAGGCTCAGCTTCCATGACGCGCTCTGCGCTGCTGTGATGCTGCGACTCGGTATTTACCGCATCTTCTCATTCGACGCAGACTTCTGGACCTTTGGCTTCGAGTTGATCCCCGGCAGCTATCAGCGACGTTGACGTTCGACACATTGCGACAGACCACGCGCGAGGGGTTCGGCCAACCGTTTCCGGCCCTCCCCAAGGCTCTCTTGGAACCCCAATCGCACGGCCCAATCGCACGGCCTCTCGTAACCCCCCGTAATCATCCCCCATTCGGAGGTGAGGACGGGATTCGAACCCGCGTATAACGGTTTTGCAAACCGTTGCCTAACCACTTGGCTACCTCACCGAAAGGTCCGCCATTGGGCGGGCTCGGTATGTTCCACTTGCTCCTGGTGCTGTCAAGCACTCGAATTCCTGCACTCAGATGCAGGCGTGGCCGAGAAACGGATCCTCAGCTCTCTTCAGCGAGGTCTTCCGCCAAGTAGCTCAGGATGACCTCGTCGAGTGACTTTTGGCTCACGAGATCGTCACCAAAAATGGAGCGGCTCGCGCCTCCTGGCATCCCGCCAAAGCTTGCGGCGGGGCGGCTGGCTTGCTGGGTTGGCGGCTGGTTATGCGTGACGCTCGGGCGTGGCGGCGGGGGCCTTGGGAGACTCGATTCGACTCGGACGGGCGCGTCTGCGGTGGGGCTGATCTCTGCGACGTAGCGCCTTGAGTTGGGGACGGTGTCCGATTCGGGCTCAGGGTACGGCCCGCAGCTGGAGATCACGAGCTCGTCGAAATCACCCGCGCGCAACGCGATGAACATGGAGCGATGTTGCTCCTTCATGAGACCTCGCACCGTGGGAACTAACTCGCGGCTGCCAATGTGCGCCGAGTAATCCGTGCGTGTGCTCTTAATGATGCGCCCGCCATCCGCAAACAGGTGTGTCATCAAACGGGCGTGGCGCACTCCCGAATCCTCGGTTTGGATGTGAAAAAGCCTGCCCTTGTGACGGACGTTATTGTTGAACCCCAAAAGCGGAGGCGGCTCAATCGCGGCAAACGATTCTTGTTTCACCTGTCTGAGAGAGTATCACGGTCTTGACGCTCCCACAGCCGGTGTTTTCAGTGATGAACAGATGTGCACAGGTCGGATAGTTACTGATGTAGGGCGGCAGTCATACTAACGCGCACCTTCATCCAGCCGACGCATGCCCTCCAGAAGTAGAGCTTCGGGGCTTTCTTTGATCACTTGTTGCGGTGCACGGAAGTTTGGCTCTAACGAAAAATCGCCTTCGTTGAGCGTGATCATCGCGTAGAAGGCATCTGCGCCCCGTACTTTCGCCCACATCGCGTTGTAAACGGAACCATCCACGAAGTGGATCTCACCGCGTTCACCGTTGGCTTGGATCTTGAGCGACCCTGTTTTCCTGCCATGCCACAAAACTTGCACGATGTCCGGCAAGCTCATTTCCTGAAGCGAACCGCTCACACCCCGAGCACCGCCCGCGCCCGCCGCTGAATGTTCAATCAATTGTTTCATTTTTGCCACGAGGAGTTCAGCGCTCACGGGCTTCGCCACCACGTCGCTTGCGCCCAGTTCAAAGGCGCGCTGGGCCTCCGCTGAGACACTGCGGCCCGAGAGGATGATCCACGGCAGCTTCTGACCCCAGCGTTGCTTTCTACCGTGCTCAAGCAAGGCCAAGCCGTCTTGAGGCTTCAAATCGAGTTCACTGCAAACGATCTCCACGCCGCCTGCTTCCAGGATCTTGAGCGCTTGGTCGGAGGTTGAAGCAAGCTTCACTTCAAAGCCACGCTCAACCAGACGCAGCTCGAGCACCGTTGTTTCCTCGGGATCCGGATCAATGATGAGCGCGAGCCGCCGATCGGCTAACAAGCGTGCTTTCAGATCTTCTCCGGTCACCGTGAGCTTGAAGAGATCAACCAGGTTGGGATCGAAGATCTTGCTCTTGCTGGTAGCTAAAACCTCACATGCCTGGGCTGGCGTGAGCGCTTTTCGGTAAGGATTTTTCGGGTTCTGTGTGAGATCTGCGTAGGTGTCTGCGATGGCCAGAATGCGGGCACCGAGGGGGATCTCTTTGCCGCCGATGCCGCGTGGCAAGCCTTGTGCATCGAAGCGCTCGTACATGTTCTCGACCGCCGCTAGCACTTCGCTCGGCAGGCGGATGGCTTCCACTAAGCGTGAGGGAGCCTTGAATTGTTTGGTGGCGGATGAGCGATGTCCTTCGTAGTCCGCAACATTCAGCGCCGTCAGATGGTACGCACCCATTTTTCCTAAGTCATGAATGTAAGCGGCGATCATCACGCTTGTGCGCTCGACCTCGCTCAGCCGCAGGCGTTCACAGAGCTTCTTCACCAAGCGCGCCACCTGAGCCGAGTGGCCGCGTAGATCTGGCCGTGAATTCTCCACCAGGCTGATCAGCACATTCAGCGTTTCGAGGTAGGCGGCGCCTTCAACACCGCCCGGGGTCGCGGTGCGCCCGTGCGACGTCCGGCCCATGTCTTCTGCGGAGAATGTGCGTTCACGTTGGGTCCCTTCGTGCGCCAGCGACGCGACAATGCTTTCCTCAGAAAGCAAGCGACGTTCGAAGACATCCATCATGTTAGTGAATTGTTGATGGGCAGTTCGGTCCAACTTCGCAAAGGCATGGATGTCGCCACCGTAGGTCTTAGCGATGGCCGCAACGATGGCTTTGGGTCTGCCCACGAACGCCTGAATCTGTTTAACGCCGGAGACGGCTCGGACGTTATCGAGGACGCCGATGTCGTCCGGATCCGGCGTCACCACGCTCAAGGTACCGGTTGCCTCGGCGTAGAGCACCGGAAAGACGAGGCTACGTTCTGCCACTTTGCGCGGAATTTTCTCGATCACCGCTCGATCAATTTCGGCCTTCGCAAGTTTCTCAGTTGAGACGAAGCGCGTCTTATAGGCAGCCGCGAGGTAGCGAAGCAGATCGGCCTCTTGGAGCGCCTCGGTCTCAATCAGGGCTTCCTCAACCCGTTCGCCCGTGCGCGCGATCCAATTGAGAGCGGCCTCCCGCTGCTCGGGGCGGATGACTTCCTCTAGGACAAGCTTGTCGAGTAGTTGCGAGGCTCCTGCACTCATGGGTAGTCCCAATCAGTATAGCCAGCGGGGTGGCCCAGAAGGCCGAGAATCGGGCTCCTGGGCGGACTACCTTTCTTCTGGGGGCGCTATGGACTGGCAACTGCCGAGCGATTGGGTTATGCCCCGCGTCCCTGATGGGCGAGCCGAAGGACAGCGTTCTCGAGGGCTTGACCAAGGGGCGGTCTCCCGGTAGGGAGCCAGTCCATTTTTTCTGCATGCATCATGATAGGCCACTGATGAAGACGTACGTTCCGAAAGCCGCAGAAGCCCTAGCCGCCCGTAAGTGGTGGGTCGTGGATGCCACTGGTTTGCCGTTGGGCCGTCTGGCGAGCCGCGTGGCGACTGTCCTTCGTGGAAAGAACAAACCCACGTTCAGCCCCTCCGTTGATACCGGCGATTTTGTGATCGTGGTCAATGCTGGGAAGGTAAAGCTTACTGGGCGGAAGGCCGAGCAGAAGCTTTATACCAAGCATTCCCGCTATCCGGGGTCCCTGAAGCAGGAGTCCTTTCAGTCAGTCATCCAGCACGCCCCGGAAATCCCGATCCAACAGGCCGTGAAGCGCATGCTTCCAAAGAATGTGCTCGGGCGAACACTCCTCGGCAAGCTCAAGGTTTATCCAACCGCTGAGCATCCGCATTCCGCCCAACAGCCACAGCAGCTCCAACTCAAGACCGCGTAAGGCAACTCCGACGATGACCACCGCTCAGACATTCTACGCCACCGGGAAGCGCAAGACCGCAGTTGCTCGCGTTTGGATCTCCAAAGGTGAGGGAAAAATTAGCGTCAATAAGCGTACGATTGAGGATTTCTTTCAGCGCGAATCTTCCTGCATGGTCGTCCGCCAATCGCTTGAGCTGTTAGAAGTCAGCGACAAGTATGACGTGCGCGCCACGGTTGCCGGCGGTGGCAACAGCGCCCAGGCTGAGGCGATGCGTCACGGAATTTCCCGAGCTTTGCTGCTCGAAGACGCTGAGCGTCGCCTTGCGCTGAAGCGTGCAGGTTACCTCACGCGAGATAGCCGCCAAAAAGAGCGCAAGAAGTACGGTCGCCCTGCTGCCCGTAAGCGCTTCCAGTTTTCCAAGCGCTAAGAGCCTTCCTGGCTTTGAGCGGCCGCCCTTTTGCCCTAAGGTGTGGCGTTTTTCGCCATGGGTCGTCCATTCAAGCTTCGCAGTGACTTCCAGCCCAAGGGCGATCAACCTCGGGCCATTGAAGCCTTGTGCAATGGGTTAGATCGCGGGGCGCGGTACCAGACACTGCTCGGCATCACGGGGAGCGGCAAGACGTTCACCGTGGCCAACGTGATCCAACACGTCCAGAAGCCCACGCTGATCATCGCGCCGAACAAGACGCTGGCAGCTCAGCTTTACGGAGAAATGCGCGATCTCTTTCCGGACAATGCCGTCGCCTTTTTCGTCTCCTATTACGATTACTACCAGCCCGAGGCCTACCTCCCCACCACTGACACGTTTATCGACAAAGACGCCATCATCAATGATCAGATTGATCGAATGCGTCACGCTGCGACTCACGCCCTCTTGTCGCGTTCAGATTGCATCATCATTGCGAGCGTGAGCTGCATCTATGGCATCGGTTCGAAAGAGAGCTACGGCGGCCTCCTGATCGAAATTGTGAAGGGCGAGCAATGCCGTCGGGATGAGCTCTTGCGGCGCTTGGTGGATATTCAGTACTCGAGGAATGATGTGGATTTTCATCGCGGTACGTTTCGCGTGCGCGGTGATGTGGTTGAGATATTCCCAGTCTACGAGGAGTCAGTCGCGATCCGCGTGGAGTTTTTCGGTGACGAAGTCGAAGCGATCAAAGAGGTGGATCCGATTCGGGGCAAGGTGCTGGGCGAGCTGCCACACTACTCGGTCTACCCAGGGTCCCACTACGTCACCCCGCGTCAACAGCTCAATCGCTCGATTGAGGCTATCCGAATCGAGCTTCGCGAAAGGCTCGATTATTTTGATAAAGCGGGCAGATTTTTAGAGAAGCAGCGCATTGAGCAGCGCACGATGTACGACATCGAGATGCTCGAACAGATGGGGTTCGTGCAGGGGATTGAGAATTATTCGCGGCACCTTTCCAATCGGAAACCGGGCGAGCCTGCGCCGACACTCATTGATTATTTTCCCGAAGATTTCCTGCTCATTCTTGATGAATCCCACCAGACAGTGCCGCAGATCGGTTCGATGTATCGGGGCGATCGCTCGCGCAAGGAAACCTTGGTGGAGTACGGTTTTCGGCTGCCGAGCGCGCTCGACAATCGGCCGCTGCAATTCGACGAATTCGAGAAGTACATGAAGCGCACGATCTTCGTGTCCGCAACTCCCGGAGCTTGGGAGCTGGAGCATTCCAAGTCCGAGATTGTCGAGCAGCTGATTCGCCCGACGGGCCTCATCGATCCTGAGATCATTATTAAGCCGATTGAGGGGCAGGTAGATACTCTGCTGATTGAGATTCGTAAGCGCGTTTTATGTTCGGAACGCGTGCTAGTAACGACGCTCACCAAACGGATGGCCGAAGACCTGACGGATTACTACACCGAGCTCGGCGTCAAAGTGCGGTATTTGCACTCGGATATCGAGACTTTGGAACGCATTGAGATCCTGAAGAATCTGAGGGCTGGCGAATTCGACGTCTTGGTGGGGATCAATCTCTTGCGCGAAGGGCTCGATTTACCCGAGGTGAGCCTGGTGGCAATCTTGGACGCCGATAAAGAAGGATTTCTAAGGAGCGCCCGTTCACTGATTCAAACGATCGGCCGTGCTGCCAGAAATCTCCACGGCCAAGTTATCATGTTCGCGGATCGCATCACGGATGCGATGGCTTTTGCTATGAGCGAAACGACCCGCCGGCGTGCGATTCAAGAAGCGTACAATCTTGAGCACAACATCACGCCCGCCAGTGTTCAGCGCGCGATTTTGGACATCAGCCCCGCGAGCGGGCAATCGGACTATTACGCGGTGTCTCGCGGTGCGCCTCAGGCGACCGCCCCTACAAAAGCAGGAGCCAAGCAGAAGCCCGGCACTGCCCCCAAACAGGCGTCGCCCGCTGATCTAGCTGCCATTAAGGAACAATCGGAAGCGCTCCGCCAGGAGATGTTCTTGGCCGCAGAGAATCTGCAGTTTGAAACAGCGGCTCGGCTTCGTGATCAAATTCGTAAGCTCCAGGCTAGCGCTGGAGAGGCTACGCCCGACCTCTTACCTCCGGCTCCGATCAAGAAACAGGCGTCGAAAACTGGCCGTCGCGGGTCGGCGAGCGCCGGACGACGCCGCTAATTCGCTCCGTACGAATAAGTAATCCCGGAGAGTTAGCGGACTTCTGCCAGCTCTGCTTGTAGCTCGCGTTCGCTCATGACGTGAGTCCCCACAAATTTGATGCTGCCTTGGCGGTCGATGAGGACCAGCGTGGGCAATGTGGTCACGCCGTACGAGTTGGCGACATGGCCGCCTGCGTCTTCGACAGAGGTGTAGCGCACGCCGAGTGTCTGCAGGAATCCCTCGGCCTTCGCGCGCTCATCGCCGGTATTCACGCCGATCACGATCAGTTCTTTTTCGAATTTCTGCGCCACGCGAGCCAGAGTTGGGATCTGCTGTCGACACGGCGCACACCAACTGGCCCAAAAATCCAGAAGGACTGCTTTGCCCCGCAACTCCGAGAGCTTGATCTGGCCCTTGCCTGCGCCGCCGTGAATCACCGGGAGCGTAAAATCAGGCGCACTTTTCTGCTTCATGCTGCGGACCCGATTGAGCTTGGGCAACACAATGAACCCAAAAAACGCGCTGCAGAGCAGGACAAGAATAACGAGCGTGCGGGCTTCGGTGCGGCGGTTTGGCTTGGGATTCATCAGCTTGGCTCCAGACTATCTTTAAAACTCAAATCTTCCGCTTTCGAATGAGCAGGTCGAGAAGGCTGCTTGCGACTGGCAAGGAAGGATTCCTGAGCATGCGTGCTCTGTGCTGGCAACCAGATAGAGAGCTTGGCACCGCCGAATCGACTCGAGCCCTGAGCAATGCGGCCGCCGTGGTCAATGACGATCTTTTTGACGATCGCGAGGCCAAGGCCTGCGCCTTCCGATTTGGTGGTCACGTAAGGATCGAACAGGCTTGTGCTCAGTGCTTCGGGGATCCCCGGACCACTGTCCTCAACGGTCAGCTGCCAAAAATCGGCGTCGCGCTTCAGGCTCACCAATAGCTGTGGCGGCGAGGTAGCCATGCTGAGTGCATGCCTGGCATTCTCGATCAAGTTAAGAAATGCGCGCCGAAACATCTGGCGGTCCAACCAGACGGGTGCTGCCTCTGCGGGCAGCTGAAAGCGGATTTCAACTGAATTATCCGGTATATTGAGCACCGACTCGCTGCCTGGCAGTTTTTCGTGGGCGAGCTGTTGCGCCTGCTCTTGGAGAAAGGCTCGCAGATCTGCAGGTTCAAGGTCGGGCTCAGGCAGGCGAGCAAAGTTCGAAAATTCAGTGACCAAACGTCGTAAAGTGCCAACCTCATCTTCAACGATCTCAAGCGAGGTATCGAGCAGTTGTTGGTAGGCAGGATCGGCACCTGAGTACCGTCGATGGATGTCTTGGACAGCGAGTTGGATGGGAGTGAGAGGATTTTTGATCTCATGCGCTAGGCGTCTAGCCATCTCTTGCCAAGCGGCCATTCGCTGTAGGTACTCGATGCGAGCCCGGCTGGTCTCAAGCTCCGCTAACATGCGATTGAAGCCCTTCGCCAAATCGGTGATTTCATCTTCGCCAGTTTCGCGGACACGCACAGTGAGATCACCTGCCGCGGCAGCCGAGGTCGCGTGGGCCAGCGCCGAAACCCTCCCTGTTACCCCGCGCGCTAGCAAGATGCCAACACCCACCGCCGCTAAAATGGTTAGACCCAGCAACGTGGCGAATGCGTAGACGTAGCTTTGGTCATCCTGCTCTCGGCGGTGCTCCAGCTTGTGGTAAGTCTGAACGAAACGCCCCATCCCTTGAAACGCGTCGAATTGAGCCTTATCTGCTGCGAAAGTCGCCACGAGTCGCAAGCCTTTGCTTGGCAGCTCTGGCGTTTCCTTGAGCTCATCGAGCGGTGGGCTTCCGTCCTCCGCGTCGATCTCATTCAGAGAATCGTTGTCAGCATCCTTGGATAGAGGGCCCGCTTGGGGCGGCGTGTCTTCGAGCAGTCGTGTGAGCTTGAGGACATTCTCGTGACGGAGATCGAGTGGGACACTCCGCTGGGCTTCTGCCAGGACCTGATCGTTGACGTCTAACACCGAAAGCTGGGCTAGGCGGGGAAAAGCTGCGAACTGTGCGCTAAGCAAACTCTTGAGGGCTTCTCGGTCTTTTTGCGTCGCAGCTCGGCGTAGTTGAGCGTTGTTGGCAACCGCCGTGGCTGCGTATTGCATGCTCTCTTTGGTCGAGCGGGCGAGTTCCTGGTAGACGCTCAGCGATTGATCGAGGTGTTCTCCAACCTCCGGTACAAAGAAGCGCGCTGATGTTTGGCGCACGGTCGTTTCTACGAGGCCAATCGCAACCAACACCGGCAAGAGCGCAGCCAGCACCAGGGCCAGTGCAAGCCGGTAGCGGATCCGTGCGATGCTCGAAACAGCCTTAAATTTCACGGCCGGGGAAGCTCTTTCGGTTCGTTGCCAGTTCGCGGACGGCTCGCGCGGCCACCACTTAACAGTGTTCTTAGGAACGTGATCGGGTCAAATCCAATGAGAGCGCCGAGGTCAAATTGAGAGGAGGCAAAGTCAGAGAGCTTCTCGACCCTCGGGGCCAGCTGCGAGCGCATCCCAAACCATTCACTCTTTTCGAGCTGTCCTGCAAGCGTACGCACCAACGCGAGAGCAGCTCGCCCAACATCCACCCCAAGGGGCAGTGCGATCGCGGGTGCCAGGGGTGAAACGATGATGTCCCGCGAGGCCACTGCACTCGCCCAGGCTCCGGGAGCTGGATGATGGATGAGTGTCCTTAAGACGCTCTTTTCACCGAAGCAGCCCACTCCCAGCGGGCCCAGCTTGTTTTCGATGGCGCCGACCAGGTGCTGGTAGTCGCGTCGGAAATCTCCGGACAAGAGCCCCATTTCTTCGCGGAGCAGCGCGGGCCCGCAAATCCAATTGAAACCTGTGGTGCTGCGGCGCGCGGCAATGCAAGTTTCCAAGAGCCCCTCGTGAAAGACGCCGACGGCTGCCACCTTGCCAGTGGCGCACAGCCCATTCAGCGCTCTGTGCACGATGGATTCTGTGGGAACGGGCCAGTCAGCGATTCGTTTAGGCCAAAGCTCGAAGGCTCCTTCGGCTTCCAGTTCTTTGAGTACACCGAGCAGCACGAGCAGCTGGCGCAGCAAGTGGTCTTCGCGGCGCAGCTTCGTAGCAAAACGGTCAGCAACTTCGCTTAAAGCGCCCCCATGAATCGCAAGCACCCAGTTAGCCTGATGTTCTTTGGCAAGCCCTTCAAGATCCCCGTGCCAGGCGTGCTCCGCAAGTGGAAGACGGCCGCGTTGGCTGTGCAGTAGCTTGCTCAGGCGGCTGCCCTGGGTGATGGCAATCACTCCACCGCTCGGGCTCGGCTCCGTGCTGTCGGCCCCGCCGGTGTTGGGTTGAAAGAGCGCCCCGAGCAGAGACCAGTCCTCGGCGCTGAATCCCTCAAAACGGACGTCGGGTGCAAACATTTGGGAGACTTCGGAGTATAGTGCCGGCTGATATGTCGCAAGCCATGGACGCCAGGGTCGCGGACCTACTCGCCTTCATCAACGCCTGTCCGTCCCCGTACCACGCGGTGCTAGAGGTCAAGGGGCGGCTGGCGAGAGCCGGTTTCGTTGAGCATGATCTGTGTGAGCTCTGGCAGATTCGGCCACAGACGCGCGGGTTTGTGGTGTGTGCTGGGGGAACGATCCTGGCTTTCGAAGCGGGCACGCTCCCGCCCGCCGAGGCTGGTTTTCTGATCGTGGGGGCGCATACCGATTCACCGAACTTGCGCCTCAAGCCCCAAGCTGATCTGGCTTGCCAGGGCATCGGTCAGTTCAACGTCGAGGTGTACGGGGGCGTCCTTTTGCACACTTGGTTTGACAGGGACTTGTCGGTTGCGGGGCGGGTGAGCCTCGCGGGCGGTCGGAGTGTGTGTGTCGATTTCGCTCGCTCCTTGGCTCGGATCCCCAATCTGGCAATCCACTTGGATCGTGAGGTCAACACCCGCGGGTTCATTGCCAACGCGCAGACGCACCTGCCGCCAGTAGTCTTTCTGGAAGATGAGGGCGTGAATCTGTCGCTGAAAGGCCTGCTGGTGACGGAATTCAGCGCACTGCTTCAGACCGAAGATCCGAACGCTATTTTGAGTTACGATCTGTGCCTGTACGATTGCCAAAACGCCGCCCTCGGCGGCGCCAATCAGGACTTCCTGATGGCCTCTCGCCTGGATAATCTGGTATCGTGTCACGCGGCGCTGGCCTCGTTTCTTGACAGCCAAAAACCGACGAATGCCACCAAGATCGTGGTGCTTTATGACCATGAAGAGGTGGGGAGCCAGAGCGTGGCGGGTGCGCGTTCGCTCTTCCTGAGCGGAGTTCTCGACAGGCTAGCAGAGGAGTACGAGGGCCAAGCGGCAGGTGCAGCCCGTCGTGCGCTCGCTCAGTCCTTTTTAGTTTCCACCGATATGGCGCACGCAGTGCACCCGAATTATGCGGAGCGCCATGACAAGCAACACAGGCCTCGGCTGGGCTTCGGGCCCGTGATCAAGAGCAATGCGAATCAATCGTACGCAACTGATTCGGTCGGTGCGGCCGTGTTCGTTGAAGCGTGCCAGAGCGTTGGCACGGCCTTTCAGTACTTCACCACCCGCAATGATTTGCCGTGCGGCAGCACGCTCGGTCCGATCTCAGCGGCGCGCACCGGCATTCGCACACTGGATGTGGGGTGCTCGATGTTGAGCATGCATTCGTGTCGTGAAATGGCGAGTGCCCGAGACGTGGGTCCCATGATCGAAACGCTCACGGCGCTTTTTCAGAATCCACCCAAGTTTCATCCAAGTACTTGAGAGCCAAGCCTCAAGCATTAGCGTTGAAATAGCGCGAACAGCGCCAGCAAGGCGAAGCCCAGCGCTGCCAGGAAAACCCCAACAATCGCCCAAAGTGCCCCTGCACTGAAAGTGGGTGCCACGTTGCCGGGGGGCGTTCCGGACAGCTGCTGCATCGCGAGGTCGAAGGCAGGTGAGCGTGAACCCCGATAGACATACACCAGGAGCCAGGCCGAAACGCCGAGCCCGAGCAGCGCCGCTAGCGCGGCAACGAAATGGGCATGACGTTGGCGTTTCTCCTCCAAGCGAAGCGCCGCAGGTAACCCGTCGGCCAGTGGAAAATCGGGTGTGTCGAGCGTTGCTCGAGGAACGAGGTGCGGGTCGCCTGCGGCTTGGTACATCGGCCAACCGACGGTCGCGAAGCTTTGCAGGTCAAAATCTCCCGAAGTTACCACCCACACCGGGGCCAGATCCGGAATGCGGCGTCGCACCGTTCCAAAAGCTGAGCCATCAGGAGCAGTCTTTAGGGCAACACTGCCACCCAACAAACGCAGTTCCCGGCTAACAACGCTAAAATAGACGCGATCGCGGGGGACCGGAGAACGAAACGTCAGCTCTTGCTCGCTGCCCTGTCTGCGCCAGCTGACCGAAATGGCCCCTGGAACGACGGGCAAAACACCGTTGTAGTGGCCCTTCAAGTGGGGGGGCTTGTCGGCTTCAATGTTGAGCGAGATCTGATGGAATGAGGGGCGAACGAGTACCCGCGCCCGTCCCTGCTCATCGGAGCGCAGCGTCGCACCTTTCGGAAAGGTGACCCCTTCTCCTGACACGTGCAAGCTCACACCGCTCGCCGCGACGCCTGCTTGGTCTACGGAGAGCAACAGCTCAGTCTCAAAGGGCACTGCCAACACTCCATCGCGTGGCGACACCGAAAGCGTTAAGTCTCCGTGCTTTTGTGTTGAGGCCCCGCCCCGCACACGCTGGATGCGTCGCCAGGTGCTGACGCTCAGGTTAAGTGGCGCCTGGAGCAACGTTCGGGGCCCGTTCGGGCTCTGCCAGATCACTGTGGCAAGCAGCTTTTCACGCGCTTCGTGCCTGCCCACGGACAGCTCTACGTCGGCCAGACCGTCTGCCGCCGTGGTGCCACCCCAACCGATCACGCGTCCCGACGGCAGTTCCACTTCGACATGCAGGCGGGCGTTGGGAATGACATGATCCACGCCTCCGACGCGCTCAAACACCAACACTCGCCATGCTAGAATCTCGGCTCGTTCGGTCGGACCGCCGTAGATGCGCGCTGCCGGCACTCGGCCTCCTGGCCCCACCATCAACAAGGCGAAGGCGAAGAACAGGACCGTGATGGCTGGCAGGGCGATCAATAGGGTTTTTGGGGAAAGGGCCACAGGCGCCGGAGCATAGCCCGTAGCTCGCACCCCCGAAGAGCTGCTAGCGTCCCTCCGCGATGTCGGAGACCAAGAAGAAGGCAAGAAAGAAGTCTGGCCCAAAGGACGGGCGCACCGAACGCAGGTTTGGCCCGGGTCAGATGCACCTGTCGCTCGTTGCGTCGGTGGTCGGCATGCTGGGTGGCCTGGCCTTGGGCACTGGCGTTTATGGCCTGTGGGTGAGCAAGAGTGGCCTGAGTGTTGCTCCTTACCTTTTGGCCGTTGGCTTGATGCTGTTGGTGGGTGCCTTGGCGTTTGGGGACGCGGATGCGATCCCGGTGCGCATTGGGGACGCGGGAGTGGGTGTTGAGAAGGGGAGTGAATTTTTGCAGATAGCCTGGTGCGATATTAAGCGCCTCTCTGCTGAGAAGGATGCGCTTGTTATTCAGGGAGTGGAGCAAACGCTCCGCATCCCGATTCCGATGCAGCCGGAGGCCTGCGCCTGGATCATCGTTGAGGCTACCCGGCGTGTGCCGGACGCGGTCGACGTGAAACGCGACGCCGTGGACAAATTACCCAAGCCAGAAGATACCCAGGGTGAGAAGGTTGCGCCCATGCCAGTGCAGATTGCGGGCAGGCGTTGCGGGAAGAGCGGCAAAGCTATCGCCTTTGAGCGCGACGCTCGGGTGTGCCCGAATTGTGGGCAGGTTTACCACCGGGAGCAGGTGCCTGCGGAGTGCGTTACCTGCAAACAATCGCTTGGGGAAAAGGCGTTCGCTGTTTCTGCCTAGTCGCCCGGTATTGGGTCTCATTTACTGATTATTGTTGAACCAAGAGTATAGAAAGGAAGCATCATTTATGGCTCAGTTTCCGCCCGTTTCAGTTGAAGGGCAGGGGCAATTGTATGCCCGCCTGCACACCACACAGGGTGCAGTTGTTATCAAGTTGGAAGAACAGCGGGCACCGCAGACGGTGGCCAATTTCGTGGGCCTCGCTACGGGCACCATCGACTGGAAGGATCCACTCACCAGCAAGAGCATGCTCGGCACGCCGATGTACGATGGCGTACGCTTCCACCGAGTGATTCCTGGCTTCATGGTTCAGGTGGGTGATCCACTGAGCCGCAGCACTGAGCCATCTGCGAAGAGCCGTTGGGGCACCGGTGGCCCAGGCTACAACTTTGCCGATGAGATCCACCCCGAGCTGAAGCACGACCGCGCCGGCATGCTTTCGATGGCGAATGCTGGCCCTGGCACGAACGGCTCGCAGTTTTTCATCACCGAAGGCGCAACGCCGCACCTCAATGGTAAGCACGCCGTATTTGGTGCAGTGGTGGCGGGGCTTTCGGTCGTCGGGAAAATCGCCAATGTCCCGCGTGGGCCGCGTGACGAACCGAAGGAAGATCAGCTGATTGAGCGCGTGGAGCTATTCCGAAGCGAAACCCCGCCGACGGCGTGATTTCAGGGAGCCCGGCGCTCTGCCGTTGAGCACGTGAGCCTCTGGCGTTAGCGGAGGACACCAAGCTGGTGTTGCTGCCCACCCCGCTGCCGCGAAGCGCGTCAGCCGCCCCTCCCCGGCATCGCCCCGTCGCTGCCGGGGTCGCTGCGGGTGGGGCACGACTGGGATTGTGGTAGCGGGGCCGCGCCGCAGGAGTGCGTGGTGAGCGGCCCTTTTGGTGCGTTGGAAGATAGTAAGCATGCTTACTATCTACGTTCGACTTTGAGAGGGCACGGACAAGTTTGGGAGCACTTGCGGATGCGCAACCTCGAACTCAACCTTAGCCCGGGCGCGGCGCTGAATTTCCACTACGCCTCACCTAAAAAAGGCACTCAATCTATGCCGCCGAATTAGCCACGAAGCGAGAGCACTTGCACTTGGACTTCGGGGCGATACCCACTGATCTTGGAGAGCGCCTGGCGAGCCGTCCGCCGCACGGTCTCTTCGAGCTCGGTCTTCGATTTGTAGCTGGGCTTCAGCTTGAGCGCGATGTCCCTGGCAACTGATCGCAAGGCAGCCGCATCATCGTCGACTAACGGCACTCCCAAGCTTGTCACGTCCGGTCCCGAAACGATGCGCCCTGTTGCATCAAGCGCGATCGCCACGCAAGCGACCCCAGCGCGGCCAAGCTCCTCGCGGCGCCCTAAGATCTCGGGCTCGAGCACATCACCCCGGTGCGAAATCGCCACCTTGCCGTAAGAGATGAGCGCTTCTTTCGAAAAGCCTGCGTCTCCGAGCACGACGGGCGTACCATTTTCGACCACCACAGCGCTCGGAACGCCCATATCTAGGGCTGTTTCAGCGTGGCGATTCATGTGCCGGAGCGTACCGTGCACCGGCAGGAAGTGTTCAGGCTCGATGAGCTCGATCATCTGACGCTGCTCACGGCGGCTCGCGTGACCGCTCGTGTGCACATCGGGATCGCTGAGTGGGGTTCTGAGTGTTGCCCCGAGCCGCGTCAGATCATTCATCAGAGTGGCGACAGCACGCTCGTTGCCGGGGATCACACGGCTTGAAAAAACGATGGTATCGCCTTCCGCAATTTTCATTGCTGGGTGCTGCCCTTGAGAGAGGCGTTGCATCGCGGAAAAGCGCTCAGCCTGCGTGCCTCCCGCCAACACTAAGAGCTTCTCACGTGGCCAACCAGCGGCAGCATCCGGCCCCAACACGAGATCACTCGGCCACTTGAGGACGCCCAGGCGCCGAGCCAGCTCTGCTTGGGTGCTCAGGCTGCGCCCCATTAGGAAAAGCTTGCGGCCCGTGCGCAAGGCAATATCGCCCAACATCAGCAGCCGATGAATGTTGCTGGCAAAAAGCGCCACAAATACGCGTGCCGGAGCCGCTTCTACGATGCGCTCCAGAGCTTCCCCCACCATCTTTTCCGAACCACGCCGATCCTCCACATCGACATTCGTACTGTCGCTCAGAAGCAGGCTGACCCCTTCTCGACCCAGCTCTCGCATGCGATCCGCATTCGAGGGTGGCCCGGCAGGCGGAGCTTCGTCGAAGCTGAAATCTCCCGTATGGAAGATCATGCCCTGCGACGAACGGATCGCCAGCGCACAGGCATCAATGATCGAATGCGCCACCTCAACCGGCTCAACAGAAAATGGGCCTGCCGAGTACACCTTGCCGGGGCGAACTTCGATGAGCTCAACATCCTCGTCATCGAAATCAAATTCAGTGAGCCGTTTTCTTACGAGCCCCAAGGTGTGTGGCAAGCCCCAAACGGGCACTCGCAACTCATCCATCAGGTAAGGCAAAGCGCCGATATGGTCTTCATGACCGTGCGTGAGAAACACACCGCAGATCCGATCGGCGCGCGCAGTGAGCCAACTGAAATCGGGGCGAAACAGATCAATGCCGTGATCATCCGCCGGGAAGGTGCAGCCGCAATCGACGATCAAGATCCCTCGTTCGTGTTCGAGCGCGAGGCAATTCATGCCAATTTCACCGAGGCCTCCCAAAGGCACTATACGAATGGACTTGGAATCAAGCGAACGAGGCATATTACGGGAGCTGAGCAAGGGGGTGGCGGTGCAACAGGTGGCGAAGCCTTAGCAGAGATCGTGTAGGACGAGTATACTTGTGCGCGGTTCTGCAATAATCCTTCGGCAGGGAGGCATCTCTTGACACAAGCGCATTCTCCAGAGGTTGTCTGGGCTCTTCTCAAAGACGGCTACGTTTATCTTGATGTGCGTTCGGAGCTGGAGTTCGTCGACGGACATGTTCCCGGAGCCGTCAATGTTCCGCTGTTGGGTGAGGGTCGGTTCGGTAGCAGGGTGGATGAGCGCTTCGTTGAAAAAGTGTGCGCCTGCTTGTCCAAGGCGGAGCGGATCGTGGTGGGGTGTCAGTCTGGGCTGCGCTCGAAGCTTGCGTTGGAGTTGCTTCTAACGGCTGGGTTTGCGGATGTTGTGGAAATGCCCGCGGGCTATGCTGGCTGCCGGGATGCCTTTGGGAGGCTGAGCCCAGGCTGGGTCAAGTGCGGGCTGCCAACTGAAATGGGTGCTCAGTGCTTACGGGCTCCGGCGACGCGCGCGTAGTCGGAAGCGGCGTGTTCGATCAGGAGCGCGTCTCTTGCGGCACGCTCGGCTTCGGCTACGAGAGTTGCAGTGTAGAGCGTGAGGCCCCAGATGCCGTTCTCACTTCTGACTCGAAAGGGGTAGCGAGTGCCCCGCGCTGTCTCGACGCTGGCACGATCACCCGTTTGTTCGACGCGCGCGACACCCGAGAGATCGCGGCGCAAGCGGTTGAGCCAACCTTCGCGGCGCGCGTAGAGTGCGAAGACATCCGCGCCATCGGGAGCTTCAGAAAATGGGGCATACTCAGGCGCGAGGCGAGCACGCTCAGCTTCAGGGAAAGTGGCTTGAATCCGCTGCCAAGACTTCTTTCGGTAGGCGAGTATCGTGTAACAGGCGTGCTCCGCCTTGGTCTCGATGTACGCAAAGAAATCCTCAGGGCGGCCGGTGTTGACGGCCTTGACGATTCGAAGATAGGCGCCGGTTGGTGTCCGATCGCTCGGATAACTCAGCGCCTCATAGCCAACGAGAAGCGCGACTCCGAGCACCACGGCTCCTGCAATCAACCAGCTTCGCTTGCGCATCACGGGGCGAAGCTAGCATTCCAGCTCGTGAGCGCCAACGCGCTTAGTACGGCTTGCGTTTGAATCGTGGGCAGAGTTAAGAAGGTGGAGCTATGCGGATGGGCGCAAAAATCGCGGTAATTGTCCCAGCTTTTAACGAGCAAGCGCTGATCGTCCGCACATTGTCGAGCCTGCCCGAGTGGGTGGATACGATCTGCGTTGTCGATGACGCCAGTGGAGATGAGACGCGAGAACGCGTGCTCGGCGTTGCCGATCCACGCATTCAGTTGCTGGCGCATCCCCGGAACATCGGAGTGGGCGGAGCGATCGCAACAGGGTACCGCGCAGCGCTCACGGCAGAGGCTGATATTCTCGTGGTGATGGCGGGCGACAATCAGATGGATCCTTCAGATCTCGCTGGGATCGTGCAACCGATTCTGGAGGGGCGCGCTGATTACGTGAAAGGCAATCGCTTCGAGCACGCCGCCTTCCGTGAGATGCCGCTCTTGCGGCGGGTTGGAGGCCGCTACTTGTCAGCACTCACCCGCCTGGCAACAGGCCTGCGCGTGGGCGACACGCAGTGCGGCTATACCGCCCTAACCGCGAAGACACTCGAACGCCTTCCGCTCGATCAACTTTGGCCAAGCTTCGGCTACCCCAATGACCTGCTGGCCATGCTGGCGGCTGCGGGTTCCAGGGTGATCGAGGTGCCCGTGCGCCCCGTCTATGCCGACGAAGAGAGTGGCATGCGACCGTGGCATGTGTTGACGATCACGCGGGTGATCGGGGCCGCGTGGCTCAAGCGCTCATTTCACCGAAACGTGCACATGCGAACCTTCGTAGTAGACCCAATCGAAACCCGCGGCGATAGCCAAACCCGCGAGTCGTGAGAGCCTGCTGCTGCCCAGCTCGGATGTCGTGATGTCGGCAGCGCGCCCGGCGTAGTGCAAGCTCCCTGGGCCGTGTTCGTTCTGTTCATCCCAGGCCTCGGTGATGCGCAATTGGGCCCCGGGCCACTCCGTTTCAACCAGTTTGGACAGGCGCATGAGCCGCTCGCGCAAACGCGGAGACATCACGAGGTCCTCGCCTGTCCCTTCTTCGTCCTTGAAGACAAGCTCGGTCGGATCGCCACGGACTAGCCGTTTGAATCCCTCGGAGTTTCTGGAAATGCGCACGCCCAGCGCACCCGAAGCGTCCTTTTCTGAGATCGCAGGGAAGAACTGCCTAGGCAGCAGGCGCCGCTGCTGCTCGCGATTCTGGGAGAGGCTGGGCGCATCGCTGTCGAATGAGTCGCACGCCAGTACTCCCAAAAGCAGAGCACAACTCACGGACACGAGCCTCGACACCGACCGCAAATGAGTCGTGAGAACTGCCGCTCGGGCTCGGAAAGGAGTACGCATGGGCGTCCGCCATCGTAGGCTCAAACTTGGGGCAAGCTACAAGTTTTCTGCTGACTTTGGTGGGCTCACGGGAGCAGCTTCCGAACTATCGGGAGAGCAGGCAGCGTTCGCGCGCGGATCATATTGCAGCAGATCAAAGATGATGGGCCCCCAGCGCGACTCAGCGGAGATGCGCAAGGGTACGTGACGAGCATCGTCTGAAAACCAGATTTGAACCTTCCGTTTCTCGAGGTTCTCTTCCGGAAGCTCTCCGATCCTGACGGCTTGACCCTCCACTCGCACCGCAGGCCGAGGCGCGCCATCGATCATGACCACGTCGAGTCCGTGGTAGATCATGTCCACTTTCAGCAAGAAACGCCCAGAAACAACGTAAAAATATCCTGCGGCACCAACTTTTGGACGCCAAGATCGAAGCAATAGGATTGCCGTCTGGAGATCATGTGCCGGCAAGCCGTCAGGAACTGAAACCGTCTCCTCGCGGGTTTCGCCAGTGTTCTTCTTGCGTAGATAGTGGAACGCTCCGTGCGAAAAATCGACGTCGTAGGTGATCTGGGATTCGCCATCCACGATCTCGAAAAAGCTCTTTGTGGGTGACGCGTCAGCTGCCCGCACCGTCGTGTGAGCTTCCGCCCGCACGCTGCGCACGAGGCGAGCCAGACCACTGGTTCGAATATTCGTGCTGAGCTTGAGTGAGTTCTCGCCGACAGGGCAGTCGCGTACGGTCACGGCTTCGACCTGTCCGGCAGTGATTCCTAGCAGGTCAAACCGCGCCAAGATGCGCTCTGTGTGCGTCAGTCTGAGCGTGTTCGAGTCGAACCGGATTGGGGAGCCTGCGGTTGACGAGAGCGGTGCGGTGCTACCCAAGCTCTGCGTTGCGCACCCAACGAGTGAGGTGGCAAAACCGACAAGGATGGCGAATGTTCCCCTGTGCACGTGGCGCCAAGCGTGCAGCCTGGCTCACTGGTTGGCAACCGGAGCTGGTTGGCAACCGGAGCTGGTTGGCAACCGGAGCTGGCTGAGCCCTTGGAGCAGCTTGGCTATGCTGACAGTAGAATCGCCTTTTCGTCAGCAGCGGGAGTAGACTGCGAAGGTGTTTGGAAAGCTGCTGGCGCTGCTATTTGGGGTACTTCTCGTCGGAAAGCTATTTTTTAAGCCACAAATGAAGGTGCTCCGGATCTGGTTCGATGCCCTGGTGAACGCGATGCTGGTCGCGCTCGCGCTCACCTGGACTGTTCAGCTGCTGCTCTATTTTTGGGGCCGCTAGTCGATTGTACCAAGACTCTCCACTCTGGGTAATCCGGCCCGCTGGCGGTCCGTAAGGATCCTTAAGCGATCCATGGACGAACCTGGGCAATCAAAGAAAGCGGGCTTGCCCCCTTCACCTCCGGGGCCGGGTTCGGATGGGCGTGTCGCTGGCAAGACGCGCGTTGGGATCGGCTTACCGCCCAAGCTGGCGGCGTCGATGTTGGGATCGGGGAGTAAACCGGCAACTCAGGCTAACACCCAAACTGCAAAGATAGGCGGACTGGTTACGGCCACTGGGCGGGCCTCGACGCTACGCAGCAATACCGGATCAGAGACCTCGTCACCGTTGGAAAAGACTGAAACCGGCAGCCCAAAGCCGGGCGGCTTTGCGCCACCCTTGAAGGCGCTCGGAGTTGCGCGACCCTTAGCAGCCAAGCCACTCGGTGCCACGCAGCCCCTCACCAAACCGCTACGCCCATCGCTAGCGCCGGCACCGGCTTTAGCCACGCAGGCAACCGCCGCGCGCGTAACACCTCGCGCCCAAGTGGAACCTGCAGTGCTGGCGATTGGTACCGATGACGCCATCCTGCCCGGTCTAAAAATTGCGCTCGCTCGGCATGGAGTGTTTGTCGAATCGGCGGACGCCCCCTCGGTGGTGGATGCGGTGGTGGCGGCTGCGCCTGATCTGATCCTGTTGCTCGGCGAAGCCGCGAAAGACTGGGGCCGCGCCACACTTGAAAAGCTGGCGGCTTCTCCGCAAAGCTCAGTGGTACCGGTTGCGCTGATCGACGACAATATGGCGCTCAACGCGCGGCTCCAAGCGTTTCGTCACGGGGCGACCGCCGTTATCCCACGCTCGGCGAGTATTGATGCGATTGCGGAGAAAGTGGCTCGCCTTGCGAAAGAAATCCCGGATCGTGGCACGGACAGTCCGCACATGGTCGGCGAGGCCACACTTGAGGAGTTCGTGGATGCGTTGAGGTCGGAGCTCCGAACCGGGATTTTGAGTGTGCAGGCGGCCAAGGCTCCACCTGAACAAGCGATTCGACTGATGCTGGGTGGCGGTAAGCTGCTGGCAGATTTCTTAGATGATTTCGTGCGGCGCGTGCGCGCCCACGTCGTATCGGCGGAGCCGTTAACTTACGAGTTTGACGAACGAGCCGGTGGGACCCTGGGACTGCTCGGCGGAGATTCGCCACGCGCTGCCGCCGACGTGAGCGGGCTGCGCTTGGCCTTGGCGGATGATGACGCCGCCCGTGCGGATGCGGTCGCCCAGGAACTCCGGAGCCACGGGGCCAAAGTCTTTGTGACGGACCTCGCCCCGACTGAAGCAAGGCTTGCTAAACTCAGGCAACTCGATCCTGCGGTGCTCTTGATCGGCGAGACTCAGTTGAAGGGCGCTGGCTATGAGCTCATTCGTCGAATGCGGCGTGACACTCGGCTACGCTGGGCATCCCTGTTGGTGCTGCGGTGGGAGGAACTTTTCAAAGATCAGGGCGATGCTCCGATCGTTGACCAGGTTTCTGGAACGCTTGCCACACTCGTGGAGCCGGAACGTTCGCTCTTGGAACGCGCCACGGGCGGTAAGGGATTCGACACTCGGCTTGAAACGACTGGCCCCGCGCGGTTGCTCAAGGCGCTAGCGAGTTGCCCGCGGGCGCTTCGGCTCAGTGTCTACAATCCACGCCTCAACGTCAGCATTGATCTGGCTGAGGGCTTGATCGTCGGCGCTACGGCCCAGGTGGTGAGTCCTGTGGCCAAGGAGCTGTCGGGGCCTCTAGCGCTTGCAGCTTTTTTGGTTCTGAGTTCGGGTCGCGTGCATGTGGAGCAGACAAGCTCAGCGTTGCAGGCTAACCTCATGGCCACGGTTGATGTGGCGATCAATCTCGCGGAAGCAGAATCTCCGCCGATTGCGCCATCGATTCCGGCACCTTCGCGTTCGGTTGAGCCAGCGCTCGCCTCGCTGCCAGCGCCGTCAAAATTGCCTGATTTCCAGGTCGCTGGTCCGCCGAGTTCGGTCGAAGCAATCGACCCGCCTCTCAGTCTGCCGGATTCGGTGAGCTCCGATGCTTTTCTGGAGCAGGATCTGCTGCGGGCCGTAACTTTACGGCCAAAAGCAGTGAAAGACTCGGCGTTGGGCTGGCGGGCTTGGGTCATGCTCTCGGCCCTCGCCTGCGTTCAGGTGGCATTGGTTATTGGAATTGGCGTGGTGGTGGTGAAGCACTTGAGTGGCTCAGCAGCGAAGGCGGGCGAGGTGCGCGTCACGGAGCACCTCGCAGCCGTAGAAGTTAATCAGAAACGGTCTCAGCCTTCGCTGGCAGCGAGAACTGAAAGCGCCGATATTACCCAACCCTCAAACCCGGAGGCCAACACAAAGCCTGCCGTGGCAGAGTCTAAGGCAATCCTGGGCGCCCTACCCCTCCCAAAGCCCAGCTCCACGCCGAGCTGTGAAGAGATAGAAAAATCCGTCAAACCGTTGCGCGGCGCCCTTCCCTTGGACGCCGCGGGGGCGCTCCGTCTGGGTCATAAGCTCTTGGTTCTTGGTAATGTGGAGGATACTCAAACGGCCTTTTGCCAAGCCATTGCGCTCGACCCCGAAAACCCCAAGGCGCAGCTCGCGCTCGCGCAGCTGCTCGTGTTGCGTGGAGATGGCAAGTTTGCCGCGAGCGTCGCCAGACGTGCGCTTGAACTCCATGCTGAGCCTGCGCGTGCGAAAGGCCTGCTGGGAGACGCGCTCATCACCAGCGGTGACTTGGCTGGCGCTCGCCAGGCTTGGCTGGATGCGGCCGGGATCACCCACCACGATTCAGTCGGGGTTGCCAAGCTGGCCAGCCGCGCCCGGAGCGAGGGCGCGGCCTCCGTGGGCAACAAGGACTATTCGCGTGCCGAGAGGTTCTTTTGGCGAACGCTGGCGTTCTTTGAGCAAGATTTTGGGGCCAATCTTGGCATGGCCCGAGCTCACCTCTTTCGAGGCAATAACCCGCTCGCCGCAGAGTGGGCACGACGCGCCACGCAGATTGCCCCCGATGATGCTCGAGCGCGCCTCGTGTACGGTGACGCTCTCATGCGCACTGGAGATCGCAACGCGGCAGTGCGTGAGTGGCAAGAGGCCTTCAGGCTCGACCCACGCAGCGGCGAGGCGAAAATTCGGTTGGAAGAATAGAAGGAATGTGCCGGGTGCGCGGCTGCCCGATGCGATTGGAGTGGCCGAATCACCCTCCGCTGCGAGCTCGCTGATCGCGCCCAGAGCTGAGTGATCGCACTTCGGTGGAGGAGACGTAATTGCGCCGACTTAGGACCGAAATCAGCCGCTTGCTAGTGGGGTTTTGCCTGTCGCGCAAACTGAAGTAAGACGCGCGCATGAGTCACGAACCTGCGGCACACCTGAGAACGTCTGAGCGCTCTGGGGAGCTAGTTGAAAAGAAAATCGCGTTCTTGCTGACGGAGCTCACGCTCGAAGAAAAAATCGGATTCGTCCATGCGAATTCTAAATTCACGATCGCGCCCGTGCCGCGTTTGGGTATCCCGGAATTCACAATGTCGGACGGGCCACACGGAGTGCGGCGTGAGATTGCCCGCGATAGCTGGGCCTTCTTGGAAGGCTGCGATGACCTCTGCACCTACCTGCCCACCGGAACCGCCCAAGCCGCAACCTGGAATCGAAACTGCGCCAAGCAGGCGGGAAGCGTACTCGGCGCTGAGGCGCGCGCACGTGGCAAGGATGTGATTCTCGGGCCCGGCTTCAACATCATTCGTTATCCACTCTGTGGCAGAAACTTCGAATATTACACCGAGGATCCGTTCTTAGCCGCGGAAATCGCGGTGCCCGCCGTGCAGGCGATTCAGGCGGAAGATACCGCCGCTTGCATCAAGCACTTTGCCTGCAACAGCCAAGAGCTCAATCGCATGCGTGTTGACGCGCGTTTGGATGAGCGAGCCCTGCGTGAGATCTATCTGCCGGCCTTCGAGGCGGCGACACAAGTGGGCGCCAGCTTAACGGTGATGGGTGCTTACAACCAGGTGCGCGGCCAGCAGGCGTGCCATCAGAAATATTTGGTGTGCGATGTGTTGAAGCGGGAATGGGGCTTTTCTGGGGCGTTTATCTCGGATTGGGCGGGCGCCACCAGCACCCATGAATCGGTGCGGTTTGGTTTGGATATCGAGATGGGCACCAACACCGACTTTGAGGACTACTATCTAGCCAAGCCGTATCGGCAAGCGATCTTGGAGGGAACGTACGGCACCCTTGAGCTCAACGACAAAGTGAGCCGGGTGCTACGGGTGATGTTTGCGGTTGGCATCTTTGATAGCCAGCGCAAGGTTGGCGCTCGAAACACGCGTGCCCATCAGCAGGCAGCTTACGACGTTGCCGCGGAAGCTGTGGTGCTATTGAAGAACGAAGGGCAGCTTTTGCCGTTCAAGAAGTCGATCAAGACGTTGGCCGTGCTCGGCGATAATGCTGATCGGCTGCATGCGGAGGGCGGGAACAGTTCCGGGGTGCGTCCCGTGTACGAGGTGAGCCCGCTTGCAGGCTTGAAGAACAGGCTGGGAGCTTCCGTGGAGATTGTCCATCTACGCGGTTACCCGGACACAGGCTTCGCGTTTGAGAGCATTCCGGGTGCGGCCTTGGTGTCTGCCGATCCCGGTTCGGGTGTCAAAGGCTGGAAGAAGTTCGGCTACGCGAATGCTCGACTCGAAGGGACACCGGTGCAAGAGATCTTTGTGGAGGAAGTTCGCGTGCAAGGTGATCAAGAGGTGCCCTCCACGGGGGAGAATCCGAAAAGCCTGCTTTTTACAGCGGAAATAATGGTGCCAGAGGCGGGCGAGTACAGCTTCGCGGCCTCCGGAGCGGGTGTGCTGCGTTTTCTGATCAACGAAGAATTGAACTTTGAGAGCGAGCGTGGGTTCGAAGAGCGAGTTGTAGAAGTGAAAGTGCAGTTGTCTCCCGGGGTGCCCTACCGGCTGCGCCTGGAATGCCTGAACGGCGCTGAGGGCGAACGAGTTCGCTTCGGGTGGCGAACACCCGGGGATTCCGGACGGCTCGAAAGCCAAGGATTAGAAGCTGCGGTGGCACTCGCCAAGCGTGCCGACGCCGTGGTCATTTTTGGAGGCCTCAACCATTTTCACGATACCGAGGGCAAGGACCGCAATGCGTATGGCTTGCCTGGCGGCCAAGATGAACTGATCGAGCGAGTTCTCGCCTGCAATCAAAATACCGCAGTGGTCCTGATCGCAGGCTCACCGGTGGCGATGCCGTGGTTAGCGCAGGCGCCAAGTGTGGTGTGGGGTTGGTATGGCGGAATGGAGATCGGGAACGTGCTTGCGGATGTGCTGTTTGGGGACATCAACCCTTCAGGCAAGCTGCCATTTTCGATTCCCAAACGCTTGGCCGACAATTCAGTGATTGCGCTCGATGATTATCACAGTGAGGCGTCTGACTATCCGGAAGGTGTTCTGGTTGGGTATCGTTGGCACGATGCGAAGGGCATCGAACCGCTCTTCCCATTCGGTCACGGTGAGACCTATACGACGTTCGAACTCACGCAACTTGAGCTTCAGAATAGCGGCGCACAGACGCTGGCCGTCAGTGTCACTTTGACCAATACAGGCACCAGGCCGGGTGCCGAGGTGGTGCAGTTGTACGTGGAAGATGTGGAAGCTTCTGTGATCCGTCCGCCGCGCGAACTCAAGGGGTTTGAGAAAGTGCTCCTGGCAGCGGGGCAGAGCCAGAGGTTAAGTTTTCAGCTCCCGAAGCGCGCCTTCGCGTTCTGGGATGACTCCGTTCCGGGCTGGGTCGTTGAGCCTGGCGAGTTTCGGATCCACGTGGGAACGAGCAGTCGACGGCTTCCGCTGGTTGCGAGCGTCGTTTGGTAGGAGCTCGGATTTGAGCTTCAGCTGAAGAAAGTGGTAGGTTCCACGGGTGGCGGAGCCGGAGCTTTCTCTCTTTGAACAGTTGGGTGGAGAGCCCGTGCTCAGGCGTATCATGACCCGATTCGTTGCGCGAATTGTGGATGACGTGATGATCGGGTTTTTCTTTCGTGATGTGGACCATGAACGGCTGATTCAAAGGGAAGTTGAGTTCGCTGCCCGGCACCTGGGGGCGGATATCGCGTACACTGGGAGGGCGTTGACCGAGGCGCACGCCCCGCATCGCATCATGGGTGGCCAATTCATGCGCAGGCTGCAGATCCTCAAGGAAACGTTGGCGGAGTTTCAGGTTGCCGATCCGATCCGGGAGCATTTTGTTGAGCATACTTTGAAGCTGATGCCGCAGATCACTGGCAATCTGGCTTCGGAGTGTATTTCTCCCAGCGAGAGCCTGAAGCTGCGAAGGAAGCAGACATGAGGATGAGGCCATGGTGGGCCAGGTGTTGGTGGGTCGGCTTTGGATGTTCGTTGGTTATGGGCTGCCACAGTGGCGGGGCTGCGTGGACGATGGAGCCGAATGCTGTGGATGTGGATGCGGACGGAGTGGTGGTTTCCGCTCAACACGTTGAGCTTGTGGCCAACGTTCGGCGTCCGCCTACGCGGGCTCAGCACTACCGTGTTCGTTCCATTGGCGGTGAAGAGGGCCTTCCAAAAGCGGCTGAATTGCGCGGGGGTGGGCGGTCGAGGCTATCGGTGCGTCCCATTGATGGGCGCGTGCTAGGTACTTTTCGCAACACCTATTACGACTTTCCAAGCGAGCGGCAGTTTGAGGCTCGGGGCACTCCACGCTCGGTCCTCAAAGACGCCGAGTGCAAGTCAATCGCCGAAGTGAGCAAAGCCTTTCACGACACGCTGTGTGTGCAGGGTAGCGGGAGGTTGGCCTCGGGCCAGACGGTGAGTTTTGCCAAACGCGATTGTGCATGCGCAGAAGTGTGCCCAAAGAGTGCGCAGCGGATTTGCTATGAAGCGCTTCGCCCTGAAGCCTTCCCCTGGGGCAGAGGCGCCACAGGGCGACCGATCACACCGCTCCTCACGGTGGCTGTAGACTCCAGTATTATTCCCCTGGGCACCGCCATCTACATCCCAGAATTCAACGGAGTCCCGCGCGGTCTCGAAGGGCACTCCAAACACGATGGCTGCTTCATCGCGCAGGATCGCGGAGTGCGAGTGGTGGGTAAACACGTGGACATTTTTATGGGTGAGCCTGCGCTCACGAAGCTCTACAACGCGCTCGTGCCGAGTAACCAGGGAGTTACTGTTGTGCTTGATAGCCCGCGTTGCGCTAGGGCACCGGTTTCGGCTGAAGCAAGCCAGCTCTGAGCGCCAACGCTTTCCTTCAAATCACGCCCGATTGCTTCAGGAAATCTTGCATCACGCGAAAGCCTTCGCTGCGGCCAAATTGCAGCAGGTGCCCGCCGGGAACACTGTGCAGAGGCGCCTGAAAATGCCGCGCTAAGCGTTGGGCGTGGGTGATGGGCGTGATGCGATCCGCGCGGGCGCCGATCACCAACGTGCGTCCTCTTTCGAGCAAGGGCGGGCGCTCTAGCGGAGATACTTTGGAATAGATGTGGGCGAGCGTTTGGTGCGCACGGGACCGCGTTTGGAAATCATTGCCGAGCTGATGCTGCTCCAGCGCAAAATCAGCAAAGGAGGCCAGCGGTACCCAGGTGACTAGGAAATCAAGATCACCGGAAAGAGTTGCCAGGAGTGCGCTCACATAGGAACCAAGGCTCATGCCCGCCAGACCGACTTTTGCCTGGCTGGAGGCGCGCAGCCAACGGATCAGATTGCCCAGATCGAAGACCGCTTGCCTGAGACCTTCAATATTTTCTCGTGGCGACTTCGTCGGAAATCGGCGGCGTTCACCCTTGCCGAGGCGAACCCCATGAAAGGGCAACGTGAAAAGCACAACGTTGAGCCCAAGCTCGCTGAGCCACGCGAGTGGCCAAATCTTTTGCTCCAGAGCGTACTGCCCAGCCAAATAACCATGAACAACCACGACAGTTGGGCGTTTTGGATCAAACCCAAAGAAGCGCGCGGCGGCCGTCTGGTTCTGGGATGCCGGAAGTGCGCGAGCGAGGTCCTCGAAGAACGGCGAGTACTCGCTGGGCCAAGCGGCATCCAATTGCCCCGTTGCCGTCTGCGTCAGGAGGGGAGATATTTCAACAAAAGGTGCAAAATCAAACGTGCTTTCAACGCGTTGCCATTCGTCCGCGAAATCAAAAATTTGGGTTAACCGCGCCCCCGTTGAGCTTCGGGCGCGGACCCGTAGCGTATCTCGGCTAACGGCAATGGTGGCCGCCTGATCCACTGCGCTCGCCGCCGCGTGGATCAGGCGACGGGTCACCCCCTTCAGAATTCGGCGCATGCAGCTCTCGTCATTTCTGAAGGGTCATGTGTGAAGTGGCGGTCGCCTAAGGAGGCTGACACCGCTCGCGGCAACGCTGGCGGCAATCAGCAGCATGGGCCATTCAATACCGGTTTGGTGGGTCGGTTCCTCCTGGCTCAGGAAGGCTAAGCTGAGAACCAGGCCATTATTTAGAGTATGCGCCGCGATTGCTGGCAGAATTGAGCCAGTGGCGAGGCGTGCGAACCCGAACGCCAGCCCAAGAATCATGGTGCCAGCCGCTTGCGCCGGCTCGAGGTGTGCCAAGCCAAACAGCACGCTCGGCAGCACGAGCACCTCCAGTTTCGAATACCGTGAGAGTTGGCGGGTGATGACGCCGCGGAACAATATTTCTTCGGCGATGCCGGGGAGCACAGCGACCGAGAGCAACAAGCCTAAAAGCTCTAGCACAGAGCTCTTGTTCGCGATCTTTACAATGAGGAGGCCCGTCGTGAGTTCTTGACCCATGGCTCGCCGCACGAGCTCCTCTGCGGCGCCTCCGATAGGCAGAGCCCCAAGCGACACGAGAAAGGTGCCAACCCACGCGCGGACCGGCACACGCTTGAAGGGTAAAGAATCCGGCAGGCCGAAGTACCACAACCAGCCAATCCCGCAGAGCAAGAGCGCTAGTTGAACGGCACTAGCGTTAAGGATGAGCCACTTAGGATCGGTGGTGAGCGGTGAATTTTCGAGGTCTTTCAGGACCCGCGCGCTCACCCCGTGCGCGGTGAGCCACTGCTGCTGCAGCAGAATCATCACCCCCGAGACATTCACGTTGATGAAGATGGCAGAAAGCCAAACAATGATGGCCCAGGCTCGCGGCGACAGCGACTGGGAGAAGGGCGGGGTCATCGGGGCTGGCTGCGGCTCACAAGTCTTGCGGCTCCTAGCCAAAAATGGGGCTGAGCGCGAGCGCCTTTTCGGTACTTGGCTTGATCTCTCTGCCCGTGGCGTCATGATGCTGCCGGTGAGGCGGAATAACTGGCTTTTATGGGTGTGCGCTCTTGGGTTTTGCCTTGGCTGTGAGGAATCGAAATCCGAGCCGAAGCCCGCAGTTTCGGAAAAAGCGCCGAAGGTGGAGGCAGCCGAGCCAGTAGCTGCGAAGCTGAAGGGCCCGCCTGAGCTGGCGCTCGACGACATTAGCCCGCGCGTTGGTTACTCGCGGATCGTGATTAAAGAGGAGCGGGACCGCGCGAATCTACGTACTGAGCTTGCCGAGTATAAGGAATTTCTGAGCGGCAAGGATGTCCCGCTCTTAGTGGACAGAAAAGCGAGCATCCGGCTGGTCACGTACTACCTGGGTGAGCTGGGTGAGCTGGGTGTGGCGTCTGTGCTGATCCGCACTGAGACGCGCCAGGAGTATCCCTCGGAGCTGCGATTTGTGCCGCAAAAACGCGCAGCACAACCGACTGCTTGCACTCCGGTGGCGATGATTCTGGAGGATCGCGGCACGGCCGTTTGGAAGCTCTCGGGAGGCGTTGCCAGCAAGCGCACTCACGGCTTGGGTGGCCCTGATCTCAGCATGACGAGCGAGACGCTCGAACGCTTTCTCAAAGGCTGCAAGCAAGACAAGCGCTTGTATATTGCCGCTCCGGAGGGGATTGGCTGGGGTCTGCTGTTTGACCTGGCGGCTTCCGCGCAGACGCTAACGAACCTGAAACCAGACGCGACTATCCTCCTGGAGCAGCTTCCGGTGCCCGGGCACAAGGTTGAGCTTTAGGGAATCAAGTCTCGGTAGAGAATCGCACTAGCTTCTCAGCGCATGGCGCTAATGGCGCTTGCGAAGTGCCAAAAACTGCACAATAAGCGCCTCAACGTCTTGAACTTGGAAGGGCTTTTCCAGGGTGAGGCCCTGAAATTCATCCAGGAACTTCTGAGTGGCGGGCGTGAACGCGCCACCCGTCATCAGCACGAAGCGCGGAGCGAGCTCGGGTGCTAGCTCTTTGATGCGCGCGAAAACCGCCGCGCCGGTTTGTTCTGGCATCATTAAATCGCAAAGGATAAGATCGAAATCGCGGTCGCGTTCGAGTAAGGCAATCGCACCTTTGGCGCTCGTTACCGCCCGGACATCGTGGTCGCTACCGAAGGCAAGCTGGAGCGTTTCCGCGAGCAGTGCTTCATCATCAATGAACAGCACTCGGGCCGAGAGTGTGCGCACCGCCGATGAACTGGCGGGGCTTGAGCGGCGAGCCGCTTCGGCCAGCGGTAGATCCAATTCGTAACAGCGTTGGCCGCCCGATGCGCGCTGGGTTAGCCGCAGGTTACCCCCCGTTGCCGAAATAGCGTCTCGCGCAAATTGGAGCCGCCCTTCGTCGATCGTTCCCCACACGTGGGCACCCGAAACCGGCCTTTCGTTGACGATTTCCACGCTTGCCGTCTCTCCGTGCCGCTTCACGGAAAGCGAAAGCTCGGTGGACCCGGCTTGTCGATACTCCTCGCCTGCGATGGCCAAAAGTTCAGCGACGGCACGGGTGAGCACATGTTGATCACCCATCACACGAGGCAACGCGGTGTAGCGTTTGATCACGGTGACGGCATGACGCAGCTCATTCCAGGCGAGCAGCAGTGCATGATCCAAAACGAGCGTCAGCTCGGATTCTGCCGGCCAGGAAACGCCAGAGTCCTCTGCCGTGGTTACTTTTTTTACAATGCTTTGCATGCGGCCTGCCCCCTCGTGGGCACTTCGAATATAGCCAAGAACGGTCGGGAAGGGAGGGGCGAGTGTCTCTTCAGGCAACTCCTCGATTTTTCTGAGCGCAACTTCAAGACTTGCCAATGTGTAGGTCAGCGGGTTGGAGATTTCGTGAAGGATGCTGGCGACGAAACTTGGTGTTGGTAAACCTCGGTCTGTGGAACGCGCTGTGGGGTGTGGGGCGTCTTCTGTGCCTAGGAGCACGTAGCGCTCTGGATCGCCAAGACTGACTACCCGGAAGAGCAGCTTAGCTCCGGATACGGCTTTCCAAATGAGCGATCGGCCTGAGCTAGCGGCTTGCTTCAAGCGAGCGGCCACCGGTTCTGTGCTCTCAGCCGCTAAAAGCGTCTCGCCCAGCGAAGCTCCAAGAAGCTCGCTCGCGTCCTTACCGAAGGCCGTTTCGGCCGCGCGATTGACATAACGGATTTGTCCGTCGCTGTCGGCTGTCAGCGCCGCTACGCATAGCAACTCAAGCAATACTCGTTCCCGCTCTTCTTCCACGGTCGTGGTGGCCCTCTCCTCAAGCCTACACGTCCGGCTTCTGAACCCACCGGACGCGCACCCTTTTCCACCCGGTCCCGGCCGATGGCAAGTCCCAAAAACCAGCCACTCGGTGGGGGCGCGTTCGTCTCGGCCAACAATTCGCTAACAATTCGGCTAACCTAGGCGTTCCCCAATGGCCGCCCCGGTAGCTTCCACCGCACGCTCTTTAGGGCGTTATCAGCTCGTTGTTGAGCTCGGGAAGTCGCACTTGGGTAGCTTGTGGGCAGTCCGCGGGCCTGACGACGCACTCTTCTGCTTGAGACGGCTGCCAACCGCAGGCGTCGAGGCTGTCCAGCTTCAGCGGTTGGTCGATGCCGCAAGCCGCGCAACACGGCTGGTGCACCCCAATATCGGTCGAGTTCGGGAAGTGGTTCAGCTTGGAACGGAGCTTGTAGTCGCGACTGACTTTGCTCAAGGTGAGTTACTGAGGTCTCTGCTACGCCTCTCAAATTTTCTACGTAAGCCTTTCCCCGCTGCGGTGGCGCTCAAGATAGCCAAGGATTTGCTGGGTGCCCTGAGCCACGCCGAGACGCAAGGTGTTAGCATCTCCGGGGGGATCAGCCCCGATAGCGTGTTGGTCGAACAGAGCGGTCTGGCTTTGTTCATCGATCCCTGTTTGTCCGGACAAATGCAGGCGGAGGGATTGGCAGCTGAAGCCGTGGATGCCGTCGCGTACCAAGCGCCTGAGTCGATTGCGGGCGGCTTGAGTCGAGCGGCAGATATCTTCAGCGTGGGCGTGCTCTTGTGGGAGATGTTAACCGGAGGACGCAGGTTGTTCACGGGTGCCACCCGGTTAACGGTTCTGGCCCGGCTCGAAACCCTTGAGATAGTGGAGCTAAGTGGCTTCAAGCTCCCGGGAGGGAAGCGGATTCCCCTCCAGGTTTCCGCGGTAGTATCACGCGCCCTCAGTCGGGAGCCCGAGAATCGCTTCGGCAGTTTCGCGGAGATGAGCGCTGCTATCGACGCGACGCAGGTGCCGCTTGGGGTGGAAGAGGTGCAGGCCTTTTTGAAGGAGTTGGCCGGCAACGCCATTCTGGCCCGGGAGAAGTTGATTGGGCGTCGCGGTGCCGACAACCAATCCCCAGCTCCGCCAACCGCTGTCACCTTGGCAACAGTGCAACTCGGCAAGACGCTTGCCACGCCTCCCGCGCCGCCGGTTCGAGACCCAGCCGTGGCAGGCAAGCCCGCAAGGCGCACGATTCTCGGGATGGCACCACCCAAGCCTGCGGATGTGCTGCGTGCTTCCCAGATGGTTTCCCATTCCGAAGTCGAAGCGATTGAGCCCTCAATTGCCGCTGGGCCTCCGCTACAGCGTGCCCCTGAGCCAGCCTCCGAAGTCGAAATGGCAAGCGAGCTCCTTGATGCCTTGGAAAGGGAGCCTTCATCGTCGGCCGCTTCCTCCGAACCCTTCCCACCACAGGCCGAGCGATCTCCAACGCGGCTAGCCAGCGCAACCCGGCAGACCACCGAAGAGGAGCAGACCCTACCGATCAGCCCGGTGCGGCTCGACGAGATCCTTACGGCGATCAAGGGTCCGGATCTTGGCGGGATGGAGGGCGAAACAACCGATGTCGACCGTCGCCCGAGCGAGCACCAGCTGTTGGGCTCCCTCGTGCGCGAGGTGCTGAATACGTTACCGAACGAGGAAGGCCACACCGAGCAGACGAAGCTGAGCGTTGGCATGGTTCCCGGTCCGGCGCGATCAAAGCGCAAGATCCTGCTTTGGCTAGCAGTGGCCGCGAGCGCGTGCCTGGTCTTGTGGTTGGGTTGGCGCTCAGTCGTTGATGCGGATCAGAGTCAGGCAGAGGCCTCGGTGCCCAGCGCAGCCAAGGCACGGGCCCTGCCCGCGGTTCCCCCGCCGGTCGAGAAGAGTGAGCCTGTGGTTCCGGTTCCGGTTCCGGTTCCGGTTCCGGTTCCGGTTCCGGTTCCGGTTCCGGAAGAGGTAGCCCCTGCATCGAATGTAGTCCCCGGGTTAAAAGTGAAACCGGTAGTTGTGGCGCCGCCTAAGCCGACACTGGCGCCCCCGAAGGCTGTTCGCCCCGTTGTGCCCAAACGCGCTTCGCGGCCTCGCGCACCCGCCCCCAAGAATGACTTCACGCCATCTGGCATTTGACACTCAGATCCCAGTTAGCTCCATGGCAGTACACGAACGGAAACCTTCAAAATGATCGCGCCCCGCAGCCTGCTCACCCTGACCGCACTGTTCTGTGTTTTAGGTTTTTGTACCCCAGCGTTGGCTGAAGGTGCAGGCATCCTTGCTGCTACCCCCCAACAAAAAAAGACAGCGACCGATAGCTACATGGCGGGCATGCTCAAGTTTCAGAAGAAAAACTTTGGGCTGGCGATGGCCGATTTTGAAGACTCGTACGGCGCCGTGAAGAGCCCGAATGCGCTGCTCATGGTGGCGCGTTCACTGATCGAGCTCGGGCAGCTTTCGGAAGGGTATCGTCGCCTCTTGCAAACCGAGCTTGAGGCTGCGGAGGCAAAAAAGAGCTCCACCAAGTACGAAGCCACCGAAGTTGCCGCGCGTGAATCGCGTCTAGAGCTCGGAAGAAAACTGGGCTTGTTGACGCTCAAGCTGCAGGGCACGCTGCCCGGCGATAAGGTGCTGCTTGAGGGAAGAGAGCTTGAGGCCGAAGATTGGAAGGAGCCGGTGCCCGTGATGCCTGGAGTTGTGGAGGCCGTCTTTCAACGCGGCGAGAGGCAGCAGAAGCAGAGCGTTGAAGTGCAAGCTGGCAGCAGCGCAACCCTCGAAATCGATGCCACGGAGCCCAAGGCAGCGCCTCCGCCTGAGCCCAAGCTCAAGCTAACGCTCGAAGCCAAGGTGCCCGAAGCCTCAGCATCGAAAACCCTCTTTTATGTGAGCGGCGGAGTTGGTGTAGCGGGGGTGGCTACGTTTGCGTTTTTTGGTGCGAGCAGCCGTTCGAAATATAACGAGTTGGAGCGCGCTTGTCCGGGCGAGAAGCTGTGCCCGGCAAGCCTGGCGAGCACCCGGGACGAAGGCAAGCGGGCTCAAGCGATTGCGAATATTGGGTTAGTGTTGGGCATTTTTGGTGCAAGCTCCGCAGCTTTCTTCTATCTCTCGGCGGATCCAGCGCCCGCCAGCACGGCCCCCGTTGCACGCGTGACGAACGTTGGCGTTGGGCTAAATTCGGTGGTTTTGAATGGGAGCTTCTAATGAATAGACCTTGGATTTTAGCTGTGCTCAGCTTCATTGGGATGCTCTGTGTCGGAGCTTGCACACAGAATTTTGAAAGCTTTGAATTTGGGCAGGCGGGTGCGGCTGGAAAGGCCACGGCTCTGGGCGGCACGCACAGTGGAGGGAGCGGCGGCAGCGGAGCGGGAACAGGGGGTAAGGTCGCGACAGGCGGTAAGGTCGCTACGGGTGGCACGGGCGGCGGCAAGCTTTTGTGAGCACGCTCCGAGCGCTTGACGGGTGGGGCCACAGAAGCCACGCTGCTTGGCCCGAGCAACTAGTAGACCCTTGCGTGTGACCACTTTAGACCCAAAGAGATCCCGCAAATCCGAGCGCGCTCCGGAGCCAGAGGCCGAGGCGGAGCCTGCGGGCGGGGAGTCCGATCTCGACAATATCGACGATCTTTCGGCGGATGCGGAGGCCGTGTTCTCGGATGATGTGCCGGAACGAGCCATTTTGCCTGCTGAAAGGCGCAGCGCGCTCGCCAAGACGGACGCGCTGGCCGTCTATATGCGTGAGGTGCAGCGGCACCGCTTACTCACCGCGGATGAGCAACACGAGCTGGCGGTGAGGTACACGAAGACGGGCGATGTGGATGCCGCCGCGCAGCTCGTCACCGCCAATCTGCGCCTCGTGGTCAAAATCGCGTACGAGTACCGTCGCGCGTACCGCAACATGATGGATTTGGTGCAAGAGGGGAACATCGGCCTAATGCAGGCGGTCAAGAAGTACGACCCCTATCGAGGCGTGAAGCTCTCCAGTTACTCAGCCTGGTGGATCCGCGCCTACATGCTGCGATTCATCCTGAATAACTGGCGCATGGTGAAAATTGGCACCACGCAGGCGCAACGGAAGCTCTTTTTCAATCTCAACAAAGAAAAAGAAAAATTGCTGGCCATGGGCATCGTGCCCACTCACGGCGAAATCGCCAAGCGTTTGAACGTCGACGAGCGGGACGTGGTCGAGATGGATCGTCGCCTGGCGCGGGGTGATGCTTCCCTGGATGCCACCGTCGGCGATCCAGATGGCAAACAGACGACGCGCATGGATCTCTTGCCGGGCAACGGAACAGCACCTGACGAAGCTGCGGCAGGGGCCGAGCTGCAGGAGCTCGTGCGCATTCATTTGGATACGTTTCGGGGTACGCTCAAAGGCAAAGAGATTGAAATTTTTGATGATCGTTTGGTCTCCGATGAGCCGCTCACGCTGCAAGAATTGGGTGATCGATTTGGTGTTTCGCGCGAACGCGTGCGCCAGCTAGAAGCTCGCTTGACGGGCAAGCTGCGAGTCTTTCTCGAAGAGAAATTGGGCGATGCCGTCCGAGTGCGGGATTAAGGCGCGATGGCGCAGCATTCGGGACCCACGCCCCCGCCCAAGCCCCCGCCCGAGCTCTACATTGTCGCGACTCCTATCGGGAATCTCGGGGACATCACGGCGCGCGCGATCGAGACGTTGCGCCAGGTCGATTGGGTATTGGCTGAGGACACACGCCGGACTCGGGCGCTGCTTTCACACCTGGGGATTTCCAAGCAGGTAACCCGCGTCGACGCTCATTCGAGCCCTTCTGCCTTGCAGTCCGTGGTGGAGCGGATTGTCGGGGGTCGTTGTGCGGCGCTCGTGACGGACGCTGGTGTGCCTGCGGTGAGCGATCCCGGAGCGTTGCTGGTGGCGATGGCTACCGCATCCGGCGTGAAAGTCGTGTCGGTGCCCGGCCCGAGTGCAGTCACGGCCGCATTGGCCGTTTCAGGTTTCACCGGGGGAGCGTTCTTTTTTATTGGGTTTTTGGCGCGCAAAGGGAAAGAACGGCGCCGCGAGCTGGATCGGATCTCTGCCATCCCGGAGCAAGTGGTGTTGTTTGAGTCGCCGCACCGGCTGAGTGCCACGCTCGCCGAGCTTGCCGAGCGCACTCCCGATCGTAAAGCGATGGTGGGCCGAGAGCTCACCAAGCAGCATGAGGAATTGGTCCGAGGCACCTTGGCGGAGCTGGCCCAGCGCTCCGAGTGGCGGGGTGAAATCACTTTAGTCCTAGGATCAATGGCGCCAGCAGCCCCCGCCCCCATCGACGAGTCGGAGCTGTTGTCCGCGATTTCTGCGAAGGTTCAAGCGGGGCATGCCGCCCGGGACATTGCGCGGGAGCTTGCGCTCAGCTTGGGTCTGCCGCGCCGGGAGATTTATGAACGTGTTTTGGACCTGCGCCGTCAGCGGGTCGCCCGAGTGGAGGGCGACGGCGCAGCCGAAGAAGACGAATAACGCGTTCTTTCGTCGGCAAAGCTCGGGCTCGGCCCCCGCCCAAGTCTGTGGTAAGGGGGCGCATCGTGTTTGAAGCTCTAAGTAAAGGTTTCCGTGAGGCTCAGAACCGGCTTGCCGGGCTCACTGAGCTCGACGAGAAGAACATCAAGCCAGCTTTGAAGGAGGTTCGGCAGTCGCTCCTCGAAGCCGACGTCGAATTGGGCGTCGTGAAACGCTTCCTCGCGAACGTCGAGGAAAAAGCGATTGGGCAAACGCTCCGCACCCGCGTGAAGCACGCTGGGGAAACGCGCAGTGTCTCGGCGGCTGAGGCCTTCGTCAAGATTTGCCACGATGAGCTGGTTGAGCTCATGAGCGATCCCGGAGCTGGGCTTGTTTTTGCGGAAGGCGGGCGCACGAAGTTGATGATGGTGGGCCTGCAGGGCTCCGGCAAAACCACGTCGTCAGCGAAGCTCGCCTATTACCTCACGCGTGAAAAGAAGAAGCCGCTCCTCGTGGCTGCCGACATGCAACGCCCGGCTGCCGTCGAGCAACTCAAGGTTCTTGGCGAAAAGATCAACGTTCCGGTTTTCAATATTCCCGGCGAAACGCCGGTGAATATCTGCGCCGCTGCCGAAGCTGAGGCTAAGAAGCTTGGCTGCGATGTGATCATTTACGACACCGCAGGCCGGCTCGCGATCGACAGCGCTTTGATGCAAGAGCTTGAAGAGATCAAGGCCGCCATTCAGCCCGACAATATCCTGTTGGTGGTCGATGCGATGATTGGCCAAGATGCCGTCCAGACGGCGCGCGGCTTTCATGATCGTCTGAAGCTCACCGGTGTGGTGCTCACCAAGCTGGATGGTGATGCGCGCGGTGGCGCCGCCCTCAGCGTGAAAGAGGTGACGGGGGCGCCTGTGCTGTTCGTGGGCATGGGCGAAACCACCGATAAGCTTGAGCCGTTTCGTCCGGAGGGGATGGCGAGCCGTGTGCTCGGCATGGGCGATGTTGTCGGTTTGATGCAGGATTTTGAGGAGGTGATCGACAAGAAGCAGGCGGAAGAAGACGCCATGCGCATGTTGAGCGGCCAGTTCTCGCTCGAAGATTTCTTGAGCCAAGTCAAAATGATTCAGAAGATGGGCTCGCTCAAGGATCTCGTGGATAAGATCCCGGGCATGGGTGGCATGCTGCCCACCGGCATCAATCTGGATGATAAAGAGCTCACGCGCATCGAAGCCATGATTCAGTCGATGACGAAGAATGAGCGCCGGGATCCGCAGGCCTTGATCCGTGAGCCCTCGCGCGTGAAGCGTATTTCGCGCGGCTCGGGGCAGCCTGAAGTGGGCGTCGGTGAGCTGGTTCAGAAGTTCATGTTCATGAAGCAGATGATGGGGGGCATGGGCGGCAAGCTGGGGATGATGGGCAACATCCCGGGCCTTAAGCAGCTGGCCCAAGTGCGCAACATGAAGAAGGCAATGAAGGGCGGCATGCCCAACATGCCAGGTTTCCCCGGTATGCCTGGTATGGGGATGCCTGGCATGGGCGGCATGGGCGGCTTGCCTGGCATGGGAGATCTGGCCTCCCTGTTCGGCGGTATGCCTGGCATGGGCGCGGCGGCTCCCGCGGCACCGCGCATGAAAACGCTCTCGCGCGTGGAGCGCAACGCGAAGAAGAATCAACGTAAGCGCGAACGCGATGCCCGCAAGAAGTCAAAGAAGTAGCGTTCTTTTCGGGCTAATTCGGCGCGGCTGGGCGCCGAGCTTCGTGTGCGGGATGGCGCTCCTCGGCTGCGGCGGAGAAGCTGCGCGGGCCAAGCGTGAGAAGGCCCGGCTTTCCGAATACATCCTCGCTTCTGCCCCCGCGGCGCTGAATCGCTTGGACATCGATTTCGAAGGCAAGGCCAAGCTAATCGGTTACAGGATTCAGCCGGGAGGGCCCTGGCAACCGGGCACGGCCGTCAAGCTGACACTCTTCTGGCGTGCCCAGCAAGATATGGAGAGCGGTTGGAACGTGTTCACCCACCTCTTGGACGCGTCCGGCGAACGCATCGCGAATCTGGATGGCAATGGTCCCTTGCGGCAGTGGGTCACGCCCGGTGAAACGCAAATGCTCGGCCCGGCGGATTGGGATCCGGGTCGAGTTTATGTGGACGAGTCTGAGGTCACGCTGCCGCTTGAAACCAAGACAACCAGCGTCCAGTTGGTGGCCGGCATCTTCAGGGGCGAGCAACGTTTGATCCCAGTTTCTGGCCCTCACGATCGACTGCAACGCGGCATTGTCGCCACACTCGCTGTGGATCTGGGGAAGGCTGCCGCGCCCCCTCAACCCAAGCCGTCCAGCGAGCTTCCGCTCTTACGCGTCCCAAAATTGCCTGAAGGCGCAACGCTGAAGCTCGACGGAATTTTGGATGAGCCCGCCTGGCAAACTGCCGCAGCGACGGGCGGCTTTGTTGACCCTCAAACGGGCGAAGTGAACCCGGATTCTCCAGTCGCGGCGCGCGCAAAGCTTTTGTGGGATGCGGAGGGGTTCTATGTGGGGTGCGTCGTGCGCGATGCTGATATCGTCGGCAAGTTCAAGCCTGGCCAGTCCGATCAGAAGCTTTGGACCGAAGACACCGTCGAGATCATGATCGATCCGGAGGGTGATGGGGACAACCGAGAGTATTACGAGATTGAGGTCAATCCGCAGAATCTCGCCTTTGACTCCCAATTTGACTCCTACAATCTACCCCACGACGAAAAGGCCCAGCGCTTTGGCCATCAAACGTGGTCGTCCCAACTCAAGAGTGGCGTGCGGCTAGAGGGTACGTTGAACAACCCAGCAGACAAAGATCAGGGCTACAGCGTTGAGCTGTTCATTCCTTGGAAATCTCTGAGCTTCGCTCAGCGTCGGCCTCCGCTTCCCGGGGATATGTGGCGGATGAATTTGTATGCGCTGAGCCAGGCTGCGGCGGTTGCATGGTCGCCTATTCTTGGGCAGGGCAATTTTCACAAGGCTTCCCGCTTTGGAAGAATTGTGTGGAGCGAGGCGGGGCAGGGCTCAGACGCGGTCGTTTCAGCGCCGGCGAGTGCGAGCGCACCTGGGGTTTTTCCCATGCGGCGCGATTCCAGAATAGGTGTCGAGCGGCTGCGCGCGGCTGAGCCAGTTCAAGATCGTTTGCAACGGGCTTTGGAGCTGCGTCGACAGGCTCCTTGATTTTTAGGCGGGGTTAGAATCCGTAACCGAGCTTGGCCGAGCTTTGGGATTGTTCACACTGCGCCAACGCGGCGCGGCTAGCACGGAGCTTGGATTCGGCCTTCAGCAAATCTTCTAAAATCGCTTGAGGCTTCAGTGTTGCCGTTGGTTCCGAACTGGTTCGGAGTGCCACCCTGACAGCCGCGGTTTGGTTCAGGCTCTCGATGTAGGTCGTGTACGCCTCCAGGCAGACGCGCTTCAACGCACAGGCTGGTTCGACACTGCATGGCACCTGGCGGAGCGTCTTCAACAGCAGCTGTTTATTCGAATTGGGAGCGTTTCTCAGCTGATCGATCGCGAATGAAACTTGTGCCGTCTGGGCACGCTCCAAGGCGTTGCCCTCAGTTCGGCGCGCGCAACCTGAAGCCGCCAGGCACGAAGCGAGCACCAAGCCCGAACAGGTGCCAGCGAAGCTTCTAGCGGAGAAGCTACTCACTCCGCTGGGGAGGGCCCATCTGGACTCTTTCACCGACGTACGAACCAATCAGCGTGAACATGACTCCCAAGAACCCGAGCAGAATGTACATGAAGCCAGGCATTGTTTTCACGGTCTGGAACATGTGCAGTAGGAAGGAGGTGGGCATCGCCACAAGAAATACGGCGGCCACAGGCTCCACGAAGGTCTTTCCCGGGCTCACCAGGCCAATCAGAAGGCCACCCAAGAACCAGGTGGGAATTGAAATCACCATGCCCACGTAGCCTTCGAAATCCAAGAAGCGGAGCATCATGGGCAAGCCCATCAGGAGCGCGATGGTGACCACCACCATAATGGCCAAGGACACGCCAAACCATTTCACGCTGAAGCCCTCCTGCTGGTAGCGGCGCTCCAGCTCTTCTTGGCGGGACATCACCCGCTTCAGATCTTCTATCTTGGCGCCACACGAGACGCAGCGGTCATTCGCTAGGGGAGCTTGATTCTTGAAACCGCAGAAGGGGCAGATAATTTGTTTCGCCTGTGCCATGAAACCTCAAGCTTATCAGGATACCAGTCGACGCTCTGCCGTACAGGGGGGAGGGCGGTAGGCGGCTCGTGAGATCGCTGGCTCAAGGGCCGATGGAACCTCTGAGGGGTTCGAGTGTCTGCTCGGATATCTCCTCTCCTCCTACCTCAGCAGCCGAAGCAACCCGGGATCTTGCGACGCTCCCGCGCTCAAACAGCCTTTTGCGTTGGCTGACGGCCTTTCTCTTAGGCCTGACGCTGTTGGCGAGCGCTGCGATGGCACTGGGTTTGCGCCACGATGCTGCCTTCGCGCTGACCGCGGGAGCACCACGTGACCTGGGGGAGCTCGGAAAGGTTCGGCCTTCGGCCGAAATGGCGAACCAGTGGGTTCGGGCTGAGGCGGTGCTTGCCGATGTCTCGCTCGATTACCGTCGCCCCTTTGAGGCTTCCACCTTTCGACTGATCCCCGTCCCGGGGGACGCGCAGATTTTTGTCCAAATCCAAGTAGGAGTCCTACCGGAGGCGGGAGAATTCATCATGCCGTCGTCTTTCGTCGGACGGCTGCTTCCTCTCACGCAGCTTGGCGTTAACCACTTGGGCTTGAAGTCTGCGCTGGAAGCGCGCTTTGGCAGTGGCGCAAGTGATGCGTGGGTCTTATTGGACGGAGAAGGACCAGTCACGAACCGTTGGGCGCTCGGTTTCGCGGTGTTGTGTCTTGGCTTTTTCGTGTTCAGCGCGCTTGGACTCGTGACATTGTTTTGGCCTAGGCTGCGCTTGTCGCATGCGGAAACCAAAACTCAAGCAGCGTGAAGTCCTGATCATCGGGGGAGGGGTGATAGGCTGTGCGTCCGCGTGGCGCCTGGCTGCGCACGGAATCAAGGTGACGGTGCTTGAAAGAAGTGTGCCCGGAGCCGAGGCCAGCTCCGCCGCCGCGGGGATTTTGGGTGCCCAGGTGGAGAGTCATGAGCCGGGCCCGATGCTGGAGCTGGCTCTGAAGAGTCGAGGCTATTTTGGCAGCTGGTCGAAGCTGTTGAAGCGCGAAACCGGGATCGATATCGGGTACCGAGAGGGTGGGGTGCTCCGGGTTGGATTCGTGCGCGGAGACCTGCAAAAGGCTCGTCAGGAGGCCGCTTGGCAGCGTCGGCGTGGCTTGCACGTGAGCAGCCTGAATCGGCGTGGCCTTCGCGCGCTGGAGCCACAGGTTTCAGGGGAGCTACTTTCAAGCCTCCACTACGAAGGGGATGCACGCATCGATCCGGTGCTGTTTTCAAAGGCGTTACATCTAGCGGCGTGTCAAGAAGGGGCTCAGTTCATCACCTCAGCACCTGTGTTGGCCATTCAGAGTGAGGCCGGGCGTGTGGTCGGCGTGGCCCTGGAAGGAGGAGAAGTTATCCGTGCAGAAACGGTAGTCGTGGCGGCAGGAAGCTGGACCACTCAGATTGGCGGCCTCGGGTTAGCGCTGGATGCGATTCGTCCAGCGCGCGGACAGATCGTCGAGCTTTCGCACCCCGAGCGTTTGCTCAATCGAATCGTGTTTGCACCCAACTGCTACCTGGTGCCGCGGGATGACGGGCGCATCATCATCGGCTCCACGGTGGAATTTGCCGGCTATCAGAAAGCTGTGACGGCGGGTGCGGTGGCGCAGTTGCTCACGTCTGCTTTGGCTGTGGTTCCTGAACTGAAAACAGCCACGCTCTCAAACACGTGGTCCAATTTTAGGCCATTCACACAGGATGAATTGCCTTTGCTCGGCAGGGGCAAAAGTGAGGGGCTGATCTTGGCTTCAGGGCACTATCGGAACGGCATATTGCTCGCGCCGGTCAGTGCGGAGACAGTGGTTGCGTTGATCTTGGGGAGGGAAACGCCGTTAGCGCTGGCTCCTTACGATCCCGTTCGCCGGCTTATCCCATGAGCTCTGCCAGCGGACCCGGGGAAGCCATGTTCGCGGTCAGGGTGGCGGCCCCCACCCCTATTTAACCCCCAATTTCTGGCCTCTCCTACCCTGGATTGTGCCCGCCGCGTGCTTCGCGGCCCCGCTTGTTATAAGGCAGCCCCATGGCAGTTAGCTATCGAGATGCGGGAGTCGACATTGATCGAGGCGATGAGTTGATCGAACGAATCAAGCCGCACGCACAGAGGACAAAAACTCGCCACGTGCTCGAAGGGATCGGAGGCTTTGCCGGCCTCTGCAACATTCCTAGCGACGTTGTCGATCCGGTCCTAGTGAGTGGCACCGATGGAGTCGGCACCAAGCTGAAGGTGGCTTTCGCAACCGGTAGGCATGATACGATCGGTCAGGATCTCGTTGCGATGTGCGTGAACGACGTCATCACTACCGGCGCACAGCCGCTGTTCTTTCTGGACTATTTTGGTTGCGGAAAACTGGACCTTGGGGTGGCGGAAGCTGTGATTGCTTCAATTGCTCGGGGTTGCGAGTTGGCCGAGTGCGCACTGCTCGGTGGGGAAACAGCAGAGCTGCCGGGCATGTACGCCGATGGCGAGTACGATCTCGCTGGGTTTTCGGTGGGCGTTGTAGCGCGTTCCCAGATCTTGGGACCGAAGCGCGTCGCCCTCGGCGATGCCTTGATCGGTGTGGCCGCTTCCGGGCTGCATTCGAATGGCTATTCCTTAGCGCGAACCGTTGCGGAACGCGCCGGGCTCAAGTTCGAAGACTACGTTCCCGAGCTCGGGGCAACGCTCGGTGACGTGTACCTGGCGCCGACACGCATTTACGTGAAAGCTGTGAAGGCGTTGTTAGCCCAGCTCGGGCTAAGCGTGCACGCGCTTTGCCACGTGACGGGTGGCGGTATCGTGGGCAATCTCCCACGCATCTTGCCCAAGGGAGCGGTGGCGCATGTTAAGCTTCCCCATGAACGCCCGCCGATATTTGACTGGCTGGCGCGCACGGGCCCCATCGATGCCGGCGAGATGGCGCGCACGTTCAATGGGGGCGTCGGCTTGATTTGCGTCGTCGATCCGGGCTCCAGGGTGGAGGCGTTGAGAGCTTTGGAGGCGTCCGGCGAACGTGCCTTTGATCTGGGCGAATTGAGAGCCGGTGACCCTCTGGCGCCGGCCTACGTCGAGTTGTCCTAGCGCGCGTCTCAAAGGAGGTAGCTTTGCGATGGAGAAGTTGAAACTTGGAGTTCTAGTTTCCGGTACTGGTACGAATCTGCAAGCGATCTTAGAGGCGATCAAGGCAGGAACACTCAACGCCGAGGTTCGCGTTGTGATTTCCAACAAGGCGGAAGCCTTGGGGCTTGAACGGGCCCGCTTGGCTGGGATACCAGCGGTCGCCATTTCCCATCGCGACTACGCGAGCCGCGAAGCCTTCGATGTGGCTCTAGTTGCAGAGCTTCGTCGAAAGCAGGTGGACTGGGTGGTCCTGGCGGGGTTCATGCGTATCGTGACGAATGTGCTGCTCGACGCATTTACGGATCGGGTCGTGAACATTCACCCCGCACTATTGCCGGCCTTCCCAGGAGTACAGGCTCAGAGGCAAGCCATCCAGTATGGCGTCAAGGTCACCGGGTGCACTGTTCATTTTGTGGAGCCAGGCGTCGATTCTGGGCCAATCATAGCGCAACAGAGCGTGGAAGTTCTGCCGGCGGACGATGAAGCTTCGCTGTCGCGCCGCTTGCTCGCCGTGGAGCACCGCCTGCTCGTGGAGGTACTGCAGCAAGTTGCGCTCGGCAAGGTGCATCTGCACCGGGGCGAGAACGGGCGGCGGCGCGTGAACGTGGAGTTGTCGTGAGCCAAGTGCTTCGGGCAAAAGGTGCCACTTGACCCGCCACTTTGATGTGGTTGTGCTGGGCCGCTCGTTGGGTTCGTTAGCCACGGCAGCGCTTTTGGCGCGCCGGGATTTTCGGGTGTTGTTGCTGGGGCAAGCACAGCGGCCTCAGGCGTATGCTTTCGAGCAGCGAGTGCTCTGCCGGCGCACCTTCTCCATGTTGTTTGCCTCCTCGCCGGTGTTCAAGCGGCTGTTGCAGGAGTTAGCGCAGACTCAACGGTTGCGTCAAAGAGTGCGCGATCTCGATCCCATGTTCTGTTTTCTCGGCATGGGGAGGCGCGTGCAAGTTCCTCCTGATATGCAGCTCTTCGCGCGTGAGGTTGAGCGCGAATTTCCGGAAGTGCGTCAATTGGTGGAGGAGTTGTATTCGACGTTCGCCTCCGTCAATGCGGTTGCTGACACCATCTTTGAGCGCGACGCCGTATGGCCGCCCGGATCCTTCTGGGAACGTTTTGAGACCAATCGTTTGGCGGCCGCGTTGCCACTCGTCTCGCTTGAGGGTTCCCGGGAGTTGCTCGGGAAATTTCCCCCGGGGCACGCGTTCAGCAGGCTGGTGGGCCTCCCTGCGGCGTCAGCCAGTGACCTGGCGCTTACCTCCGATGAGCTGCCGCCCTTCGCCTTGGCTCGTCTGCACGGATCGTGGACGCGGGGGGTCCAGGAGCTTCCAGGTGGCGAGGAGGAGCTCGTAAGATTCTTGGTTGACCGAATCAAAGCGCACGGTGGTGAGTGCCTCTTGAATGTGCGCGCTCGGGAGATTGTGGTGCAGCGCGGCCGCGCCGTAGGCGTGCGGCTCGAAGGCGAAGAAGAATCAACCGGGGCAGGAGCGATCGTTTGCGACCTCCCCGGCGAGGCTTTGGCTGAACTCGCTGCTGGAGATGGCATCACCCAAGGCGCACAGCGGCATTGGCCAAGGGTCGCGGCGCGCGTCGGGCGGTTTGTCGTGAGCATAGTGGTGAAGGAGGAGCTCATCCCAGAGCCCCTCGGTCACCACGCGTTTATTCTCCCCGTTGCTGAAACTGCAGGTTCACAACGTAGGCCGCCGATCCATCTTCAGGTTCTTAACCCGCGGGCGCTGATCGCCAACGCCGGCGTTGCGGGTGAGAAGCTCTTGGTAGCAGAGATGCTGCTATTGCGAAACGGACCCCTCACGGTGCTTGAGGCGCGTGAGGCTGTTCTGGAAACGCTTCGCGAGCATTTGCCCTTCCTCGACGAACACCTTGTGATGGTCGATTCTGCGCATGATGGCCTACCGCTCTATTGGTACGAAAATGGTAAAAAACGCCTGATTGAGCGGGTGCACGTGCGGGGAACTGCGCCTGAAGCTGAACCGATGCTGTGGCAGTGGGTGGTGGAGCCTTCAGGCTATCTCGGTTTGGGAGGAGAGCCGGTGCGGGGCCCAATCCCGGGCACTTACCTGGTGGGTACCACCGTTTTACCAGGGCTAGGTCAAGAGGGGCAGCTGTTAGCGGCGCAGAGTGTCGCCCGAATCATCACGCACAAGGATCGTTCGCGGCAGAAGCTGCGACGTCAAATGTGGACCAAGATCGAAACCTGAGCTGTGCGGGTGATTGCTGGAAAATACCGAGGCCAACGCCTGGTTTCGCCCAAGAACGCGGCGACACGCCCGACGGCAGATCGGGTGCGACAGGCGCTCTTTGATGTGCTTTCGGTGATGCTCGCGGACGCCGTGGTGCTGGACCTGTACGCGGGGACCGGTGCGTTGGGAATTGAGGCTTTGTCACGCGGTGCCGCACATGCCGTATTGGTTGAAGAGGATGCGCTCGCGCTCCAGGCCATTCGCGCCAACCTCGAGAAGCTCGGTCTGTTGAGGACGAGTTCGGTTCTTGCGCTCCAGGTGGAGCGCTCAAAGAAGAGGCTTGAGGAGAAAGCCCCCTTCGATCTGGTGTTGTGCGATCCGCCTTGGGACATGGCTGACCACGTCGCAAACAGCGTTCTCGGGAAACTGCTCGGCGCCCGGCCGAGTGCTGAAGGGCGCGCGCCCCTCCTGAACGCGGGTGCGCGGGTTGTCTTGGAACATTCAGCCCGAAAGCCGATAGATCGGATTGGGGGCCTGGAGCTACAGCTAATTGACCAGCGGAATTGGGGGGATACTGCGATAAGTATCTTTGCCTGAGGGCCTTATCGGGTTTTGCGTGACGTCCGCTCTTGAGAGCGCGCCAGAGGTTCCGTAAGAACCTTGGCCACGTCTGCTGGCCAGAGGCAATATGTCTGAGTTTTCACACCGATGGATGGAGTGCGCTAATGGTTGATACGACTCCGCCCCCTGTTAAAGGGAGCGGCACAGGTCCTTTTGTGGCCGCAGCTGCGGTCATGATCGCACTTATTTTAGGCTTGCTATATTGGAAGCTCAATTCAGGAGCTGCTGAAGTTCAGCCAGTGGTGCAGGCGCCCGTGCCAGTTGCGCTTCCCAAAGTCGCAGAGGCCCCGCCGCCTCCCCCTCCACCCGAGGAGCCGGTGGACGCGGGGAGTGAACCTGAGGTGCCCAAGAAACCCGTGCATTCGGGAGGCCCGGTGGGCTGCGCTGGCCCGTGTTCTGGCGATAGCGGTGAAGTTCAGGCAGCGCTGGCGGGTCGTGCGCGCCAGGCGCAGGGCTGTTACGAGCGGGCTCTCCGTCAGAATGCGATGTTGGAGGGGCAAATCCGTGTGTCTGTGCGGATCGCTCCGAGCGGTGCGGTGTGCAGCGCAAGTATTGTCGCCGATCAGCTCGGCGATCCATCCGTTGGGGGCTGCATTCTGCAACGCTTTCGGGCGTCTTCGTTCCCCGCCCCTAGGGGTGGTTGCATGGACGCACAAGTTCCAATTAACTTCAAAGCGAAGCGATGAAATCTGTGATTGTTCAGCGGTGCGTCGCGCGAGGCCTGTGCCTGACAGGGCTGTTAGTGGCAGGCGTTGGGGTTTGCGCGTGCGGTTCCGACGGCATCACTCCCTCCTGCCCGGAGGAGCCCGCGTACGACGTCCGGGATCAAGCCAAACGTGAGTCTCAAGAAGTGATCGACACGCGGGCACAATCCGTCGCCGAAGGGTGCGCCACGCCGCTAGGTTCTGCGAAGCAGAATCAGCCGCCAGGGGCTCAGGCGGCCGCTCCGAGCAATTAGGATGGCAGAGCGCGGTCCTGTGTTTGCTGAGAATGAGGCGCAGCGAACCCAGGGGTACTCCGGGGTTCGCTTGAAAGTGACCTACGATGGTCGGCTGTTTTCCGGGTTCGCGCGGCAAGACAACGGCCGAACGATTGCCGGTGAGCTAGATGGGGCGATCCGTTGCCTCGACCCGGCGGCCTCGTTTGTGCGGGGTGTGAGTCGGACCGATCGAGGTGTGCACGCCTATTCGCAGTTCGTCGCGTTCGAGACAAAACTCAATATCCCCTCCCGTGGTTGGGTGCTTGGCTTGGCTCCTCATTTGCCCGAACAGATCAGCGTGGTCCAAGCGGCACACGTGCCGACTGGATACTTACCCCATCGCGATGCGCTCAAGAAAACGTACGCGTATCGGCTGCTGCAGTGCAGAGTGCGTGATCCGTTTCTCGACGGACGAGTCTGGCGTTTGCCCAACAGGTTAAACCAGATCGCAATGCAGACTGCGCTCGCAACGATTTTGGGCGAGCATGACTTTCGCGCATTCCGTGCGGCGGCAGATAGCCGACGCGATACGATTCGGCAGATTTACCGGGTAAGTGTAGAGCAAGATCCAGCAGATCCACGCTGTATTCTGGTGGTTGTGCAGGGAAATCGCTTCATGTACCGGATGGTGCGAATCATTGTAGGCACCTTGGTCGACATCGCGCGCGGGCGTTTACAGTCGGACGCCTTTGAGCGTGCACTAAGAAGTGGTCTTCGTACCGATTTGGGGATTACGGCTCCACCAGATGGGCTCTATCTGATGGACGTTGAATTGGACCTGCTCGGTAGTGATGTGTGGCCGCATGAATCATCCATTGATTGACTCACCACCGCTCGTCGCGTAGCGTCCGGCCGCAATTGAGCAGGTCCGATAGTGACTTGGGCATAGAGCATGCGAAGCCTTGCTGGAAACACTTGGCTTAGAGGAAGACCAACTTCGATGAGTCTCAGAGACAGAATTCTAGATCAGGGGAAGAAGGCCATCTTGCGTCCGTCCGTGATGCGAATCGCTTCGGATGATCGCGTGATGAAAGCAGCGCAGGGCGTGATGGATGCCCGCCTGCGGGTAAAAGCCGCGTGGAATATCCTTTTGAGCGGCCATGAGCTTCCGTCGATTGACCCAGCTCTGGACGACCATATCGGAGAATCGGATAGCTTCAGGCCGGCCAAGATCGAGAGTGAGCCTCCGCCCACCAACGGTAAGCACACTAACGGGGCCTTCGCTCACGCTCCCGGTGTAACAGGTGTGAACGGCGTGACAGGTGTGAACGGAAGTGCGCACGACTCAGGCGCCACACCGAGTTCGCGTGAAATGGATGATTCGCTGAAAGAGCGAGCGGGGTTGGCGAACATCTCCGGCAAAGATGTTTTTGAAAAATGCTTTAAGTTCATGGCCGCCGACAACGCCCGCAAGATGGGGATCTATCCCTTCTTCCGTCCGTTGGATCTGAACGATGGTCCGGAAGCCGTCGTCGACGGTCGTCGGGTCGCTATGTTCGGGTCGAACAACTATCTTGGCCTAACCACGCATCCCAAAGTGCGCCAAGCGGCAAAAGAGGCCATCGACCGCTTTGGTACTAGCATGACAGGTTCTCGGCTCGTGAACGGCTCCATGAAGCTCCACGAGGAATTCGAGGAGAAGCTGGCCGCTTGGTTCGGAAAAGAATCAGCGTTGGTTTTCACCACCGGGTATCAGGTCAACCTAGCCACCCTGTGCGCACTGCTTTCAAATAAGCGAACTGTTGCAGTTATCGACCGAAACGTGCATGCGTCCTTGTACGACGGCGTTCGGCTGGGTCAGGCTTCCGGGGCGCGCATGGTGCGCTATCACCATTCAGATCCCGAGTCGCTTGAGCGCATTTTGGCGAAGCTCGAATCCGACGAAGGCGCGCTCGTCGTTACAGATGGGGTTTTTAGCGCCGAAGGCGAAATCGCGAAACTCGATGAGATCGTGCCCATCGTCAAAAAGTATAAGGCGCGCATCTTTGTTGATGATGCGCACGCTCTGGGTGTGATTGGCCCAGGAGGCCGCGGAACGGCCTACCATTTTGGGCTAGCCGATCAGGTGGATCTGATCGGGGGCACCTTCTCGAAGTCCTTTGCCAGTATCGGTGGCTATCTGGCAGGCGACCGCAAGGTGTTGGATTATATTCGTCATTTTGCGCCTTCCTTCATGTTCGCCGCCAGCGCAGCACCGCCACAGGTTGCAGCCGCGATGGCAGCCTTTGATGTTCTTCAAGAGGAGCCTTGGCGCATCGACAAGTTGCGGGACAATTACACGTACATGCGCCATGAGCTGAAGCGCATTGGTTTTGACATCGGGCACACCGAAACGGCCGTCATCCCAATCTACGTGCGCCAGGATTTGCGGACCATCATGATGTGGCGGGATTTGCTCGAAGATCACAGCATCTACACCAATCCTTTCATCACGCCCGGTGTGGCCCCCAAAAATCAGATGCTGCGGACCAGCTACATGGCAACGCACGAACGCCACCACCTGGATCGGGCCCTTGAGGCGTTTGAGAAGGTCGGTCGACGCTACGGTGTGCTGAAGGGCGGCTAATACTGGCGCCCGCCGAGCCCCCAGTAACGCCTTTCAAATCCCCATCGTCAGGCTGCAGGTTGACGGCGCCGCGCCTGAGCCGTAGGTGCCTCTCCAATCATGAGCGTAGAAATTCGAAGGATTGGCGTCGGGGGGAAAATCAAGGATTTCTTGAGCGTGGTGGATTACATCTACCGCGACGATCCGCACTTCGTGCGCCCGCTCGATTTGGACATGTCTCAGCGCCTGAGCCACAAGAATCCATTCTTTGAGCACGCCGAGGCAGAGTTCTTTACTGCCCATCGAAATGGCAAATGTGTGGGCCGTGCGACGGCCCAAATCGATCGTCTGCACCTTGAGCGCTACAACGACGGCGTCGGCTTCTTTGGGTTCTTGGACACTATCAACGATGAAGAAGTGAGCAAGGAGCTGCTGGCGGCGGCCGAGGGCTGGCTCAGAGCGCGGGGTATGAAACGCATGCGCGGGCCGATGTCCCTCAGCATCAATGAGGAAATGGGTTGCTTGATTGATGGCTTTGATACGCCGCCGATGATCTTGATGCCCCATCATCTTCCTTATCAAGCTGCCCTGATTGAGAAGGCGGGCTTTGCGAAGCTCAAAGATCTGTATGCCTGGCGTTACAGCGTCGGTGATGTGCCCGCGCGGGCTAAGAAAGCACACGCTGAAATAGCCGCACTCTCGGAGGTAACTTCACGCCACGCGGACAAGCAGCACATCGAACGCGACGTGGGCATTGTGATGGATGTCTTCAACGATGCTTGGAGTGATAATTGGGCGTTCATCCCTTACACCAAGAGCGAGCTCAAGAAGATGGCGGAGGATTTCAAGCTGCTCTTGGTGCCCGAGCTCACTCAGATCTGCTACGTGGACGGCGAGGCCGCTGCCGTGGCGGTGGCGCTGCCCAATCTCAACGAGATTATCGCTGATTTTCGCGGTAAATTGTTCCCATTCGGCTTGCCTAAGTTACTTTGGCGCTTGAAGGTTGAGCGCCCTAAAACAGCGCGCCTCGCGATTCTTGGTATTCGGAAGAAGTTTCGAAATGTCAGAAAGTACGCGGGCCTTAGCACGTACATGTACGTTGAGCTGAATAACGCTGGGGCTCGCGCCGGCTTCAAGTGGGGTGAGCTCTCCTGGACGTTGGAAGACAATGCTCCGGTGAATGTTGCGATCAAGTTCATGGGCGGCAAAGTTTACAAGACGTACCGAATCTACGAAAAGGAGCTGTGAAGCGTGACCGTTCTTATCACTGGGGCAACAGGTTTTTTGGGCTCGCACATTGCCGAGAGCTTGGCAAATTCGGGTGTGTCAGTGCGCGCGTTGGTGCGGCGCTCAAGCGACACCAGCTTTCTCAAGAAGCTGCCGAATCTAGAGCTTGTGTTCGGCGCGGTTGAGGATCGGGACAGCGTGTGCCGAGCGGCTTTGGGTGTGGAAGCTGTGATTCATTCGGCGGGCCTCGTGAAGGCGCGGAGCTCGGCTGAATTTTTTCGTATCAATGAGGGCGGCACTGAGAATGCGATTGCCGCAGCGCTCCAGGCTGGGCCGCAATTTAAGCGGTTTGTGCTCGTTTCAAGCCTGGGTGCGCTCGGGCCGAGTGACACAGCGGGCAACGCGGTGCCGGCAACTCGTGTGCCGAGCCCTGTGACAGCCTATGGCAAGAGCAAGCTGGCGGCAGAGCAAGTGGTGCTCGGGGCTTCGGATAGGCTTTCCACGGTGATGGTGCGCCCACCCACGATTTACGGGCCTCGGGATCGCGAAGTCTTGATCTTCTTCAAGTCGGTCAAGAATGGCGTGTTGCCGCTCACGAACCCGTTGAACTCGAAATTTAGCATGATCTACGGGCCAGATGCTGCAGATGCGTGTGTGCGTGCGCTGAGCGCCGATGTGGCGAGTGGAAGCGCCTTCTTCGTGGACGATGGTGGCGTTTATACGTTCGAGCAGATGATACAGACGACGGAGCAGGCCTTGGGCAAGCGTGCGTGGTTGCGGCTGCCTATTCCGCAGCGGGTCGTGAAGACGCTCGCGTTCGGGAGCGAGCTTTACGGTAGGGCAACCCAGCAAGCGGTGATGTTCACTCGTGACAAATGCAATGATCTATTTTCGCAGTGGGTGTGTGATGGCACCGAGACGCGTCGCGCGCTGGGTTGGGAGCCAAAAGTCCCCTTCGCTGAAGGTATGAAGTTGACGGCAGACTGGTATCGGAGCGCAGGCTGGCTCTGAGTGGCGAATCTGAAGTTGCTATTCGGTCTCCGGGGGTAGCCACTTAGCCGGGGCGACGCGAAGAAACCGGGGGGTGCTCGGGATCAGGAACTTCCAATGGCGGCTCATGCGCTTTGGCGCGCAGTAGATTGATGAGCGAAAGCACGCGCGGGCGCAACAAGAGCGCGCGTTGAAAACGCCGTTTGCCTGGAAAATCTAGAATAAACAGGGCCACCAGGATGGCCAACATACCCTGACCTGGCAGAACGAGCATCAAGCAGCCTATCGTTAACAAGATCAAGCCGACGAGGTTCTTGAGTAGCCGTAGCAATATTCGCGAGGGACTCCGATGCTCGACAATCCCAAGCTCCTTCTGTTCGCGTCGCGTCAGAAAATCAGCTGGAACTTTCGCAAAAAACCAGGGAACTCCAATCGCGCTCAACATGAACGTGCAGAGCGAGAATATGGCCAAGAGCCCAAGTGTGTGGGGATCAAGCAAGAATTGGAGGGCTGGCCTGAACCCTTCAGGAACCCACGAAAGTGCCCAGTGTTGCATGGTGCTTATCCGCGCGCCTGGCGTGCAGCATGGATCGAAGCCAGGGCTGCACGCGCCTTATTTCTGGTTTCGAGGCATTCGAGCTCGGGCACGCTATCGGCAACAATGCCAGCCCCGGCGGTGACTTCAAAGCGCCCACCACGCATGACGACGGTTCGGATAGCGATTGCGAAATCGAGTTCGCCATCGGCAGTCACGTAACCGACCGCGCCGCCATAAGCACCTCGTGGTTGTGGTTCGAGCTCACGGATGAGCTGCATCGCTCTGACTTTCGGCGCGCCGCTCAGTGTGCCTGCGGGAAAGGTGGCCCTGAGCACGTCCCACGGCCCTTGGCCTGCGCGTAGTTTGCCTTCCACTTCGCTCACTATGTGCATCACGTGACTAAAGCGTTCGACGACCATTTGTTGCGGCAATGAAACGCTGCCGGCCTCGACCACTCGCCCCACGTCGTTACGCGCGAGATCCATGAGCATCACGTGCTCGGCGCGTTCTTTTGGATCCGCTAGCATTTCCTGGGCGAGCTTTGCGTCCTCTGCCTCAGAGCGTCCGCGACGCCGCGTGCCGGCTATTGGACGCAACGTGACTTTGCCGTTTTCGAGCCGCACGAGTGTTTCCGGACTGGCCCCTGCGATCGCGGTGCGTTCGATAGTGCCGTCGCCTGGCAACTCCAGAAGATACATGTAAGGCGCGGGAGAAAGCACTCTCAAGGCGCGATACACGTCGAATGGGTCGGCGTTGTCCGTGGGCACGGAAAACGTGCGCGCAATCACAATTTGGAAAGCATCCCCGGCGCGGATGTACTCCTTGGAGCGCTCAACGCTGGCACTAAATGCTTCGTCCGAGGTGTTCACTTCAATGTCGGGCGGGAGCGCCGAAGCATCGGGAGGAGCCATGGGGGGAAGCGCGGGCACTTGTGTCAAATGGGCGACTGCCCGCGCTAGCTCTTCTGAACTGTGTGCGGCGATCGTTGCCGTGTGCGTCAAATTGTCGAAAACAACCACGTTGGCTTTGCTCACCAAACGCGCAATTGGGGCGCTGTTGCTCGGCCAAGCTGGCACAGGCGTCGCGTAGTGCACCATGTCGTACGCGAGCAACCCGACATGCGCGTGAGCGAAACGGCTAGCGATGTCGCTCTCCCTTGCAGCGCCGGATGCGGTGAGTCGCGCTAGCTCGGAAAATGGATCCACACCGGCTTGGCCTCGAATGTCGAGCGCGACTTCTGGGCGATAACCCAGGATCGAATATCGACCCCAGCGTTCTCCGGGCACAACGCTTTCAAGTAGGAAGCTGCCGGCACCGGCATCGCGGCGCAGAACGGCGTAGGCGCCAACGGGTGTGATTCCGTCGACGATCAGGCTCTTGGTAAAAATCGTCATGTGCGTCAGCTACGTTACAGGGACACCCGCCGACTGGCACCCGCCCTGTGACACAGAGCGGGGGGCGACGGGCAGAGCGCCCAAACAAACCAGAACAGAAACAGGGCGGCGATTGTGGGATTTGCCGGTCCTCTTGGGCAAGTGGAATTAGAAGGGGATCTTCGCTACCCTCCCGCCCGCCTATGGCCAAGTTGAATTCCGCCGCCGCGCTGGTGGCCTATGCCGAAACATTGTTCCAAGAGGGGCGTGTGCTTCTGGTTGGCAATTCTGCGAGCGGTTTGGCTGCTCTTTTCCTCGAAAGAGGGGCAGCGTCAGTTCACGTGTGGGATCCGAATCCAACGCGTGCTGCCGCTGCTAGGAGCAACAGCTCGGGGATCGTTGTCGAGGCGCTCACCGAACGCGCCTCGCGCGCCGCCGGTTTCGATTTACTGTTCGTCGAGGATCTGAAGTCTATTCGAGAACCGGCAGAGCTCTTGCGCCGGGGCAAAAGGAGCCTGGCTCGACGTGGCGTAGCGCTCATCGTGTGCGACAATGTCGATGCAGAGGCTCGCCTTTCAGCTAGCGTTGCGGGAACGTCGTCGGACCTCGATTACTACTCGCTCTACGACAGCGTTGCGGATGAGTTTCCGGTGGTACGCATGCTGGGCCAGGCACCCTTCGTTGGCTATGCGGTTGCCGATTTTGCAGTCGACGAAGCCCCGGTGCCGTCGGTGGATACATCTCTGCTCAAGGCCGGCGCTGAGCAGCCCGAAGCGTTTGTGGCACTGGCCTCCTTTGAGCCAGTTAAACTGGAGGCTTTTAGCCTGATTCAGCTGCCATTGGCCGAGCTTCAGGTGGCACACGCGACCGGCGTGAACCCAAGCCAAGCGGCTGAGCAGCTTCAACTTTCGGAAGAACGGACTGAGCGTGAAGCTGCTTTTCAGAAGGCGACGCAGGAGCTTGTACGCGCAAAAGCCGAAATAGCATCTGCTCGTGAAAACGCTTCAACGCTCCAGACGCAGAATGAGAGTGGCATAGCAGAGCTGGCGGAAGCACGCGGCATGGCCGAGAAGGCCAAGGCAGAAGCTCGCTCCCTTGCCGACAAAGCACAAATAGAAGCACGTAGCGTGGCCGAAAAGGCCAAGGCAGAAGCTCGCTCCCTTGTCGACAAGGCACAAATAGAAGCACGCGGCGCCGTCGACAAAGCGCAAATGGAAGCTCGCTCCCTTGTCGAAAAGGCACAAATAGAAGCACGCGGCGCCGTCGACAAGGCACAAATAGAAGCACGCGGCGCCGTCGAAAAGGCACAAGCGGAGACGCGCTCGCTGGCCGAGCAGTCCAGGGCTGAAGCCGAACAACGTGTCGTTCAGCTCTCTGAGCTGGAGGCGGTTTTAGCTGCTCAGGCGCAACGCTTGGCCTTCTTCGAGCAACTGAAGGAAATTGACGCGTCAGGCGAGATTTCTAGATTTGAAGACCAGCTGCGAACCCAATCTGGGGAGCTTCAGCGCCTGGAAGCAGAGCTTTCAGGGATGCGTACGGTTGGGCGAGGGTTGGCCTTGGAGCTTGAAATCTTGCATCAATCCGCCGCCAAAACCGAAATGCAGAGCGTGTCCCCGGAAGCGGAATTGGAGCACACGGAGCTCAAGCTGAAGCTTGCGGAAGCCCAAAAACAGGCCGCAGTGCGCGAGGCCGACTACCAAGTCTTGCTGTGGACCATCGAACGCTTAGAAGAAAAGTTGGGCCTTGGTTCGGCGGTCTCTGATGACCCCGCACGTGAAGCGGCCAGCGCCCTGAAGCAGCGGCAGTCGGCGCTTGGGCATCAGTTAAAAGTGGAATCACGAACGAGCTGAGTTGATGAGTCAGAAACGCGATTACTACGAAGTCCTAGCAGTAGCCCAGACGGCCAGCTCCGATGAAATTCGGAAGGCCTACCGTCAGTGTGCCCTTAAGTTTCATCCGGATCGCAATCCTGGCGACGCGGAGGCCGAGGTAAAGTTCAAAGAAGCAACGGAGGCCTACTCTGTGCTCTCCGATGATCAGAAGCGTGCCCAGTATGATCGCTTTGGTCACTCGGCAGACATGGGCGGTTTCGACGGTGGCATGGGTGACGTCCTCAGCCAGTTTCAAGACATGTTCTCCGATTTTTTCGGTGGATTTGGCGGGAATGGTGGCAATCGGCGTCGGCAGCCCGAGCGCGGCCGGGATGTCGGGGTTGAAGTAGAGCTCACGCTGGCCGAGGCGATGACGGGCATCAAGAAAGAGGTCAACGTCGTCGGCGCCGCGCCGTGTGAAACCTGCGCCGGCACGGGTGCCAAGCCCGGAACGAAGCCGCAGCCCTGCGTGCAGTGTGGCGGTGCGGGTCAGGTAGCGACGCAGCGCGGGTTCATCATGTTCAGCACCACCTGCCCACGGTGTCGGGGTGGTGGTGTGGTGATCACCGATAAGTGCGAAAGCTGCTCCGGCCGTGGCAGTGTCGAGCGGCGCAGCAAAGTCTTGGTGGCTTTCCCCGGGGGTATTGACGCCGGGCAGCGCCTGCGCGTTCCAGCGCAGGGCATGCCGGGTGCTCCCGGAACAGCCCCGGGTGATCTGTACGTTGACGTGAGCCTGAAGCCGCATGAATCGTTTCAGCGCGAAGGAGCGGACCTTGCTACCCGGCGCGAAGTGTCATTTGCCCAGGCAACACTCGGCACGACCATCAGCTTGGTTTTGCCGGATGAATCGCAGCTCGAGGTCGATATCAAGGCGGGAACTCAGCCCGGTACGGTGTTGCATCTGCGCGGCCAAGGCGTGCGCTTCGTGGATGGCGGCGGGCGCGGAGATTTGCACGTGGTGGTTGGCGTTCAAGTGCCCACCTCGCTCAGCCGCAAGGCCAAGAAGCTACTGGCTGAGTTTGAAGCTGAGCTCGCAGACAAATAGCGGGATGGGATTGCAGGGCCGCGCGGCGGGAGCGCTAGGTGAACGGCCCTTTTCGTTCCTCGGAAGATAGTAAGCATGCTGACTACCTCGTGTTCGACTTTGAGATGGCTGTCGCGGACACGTTTCGGAGCACTCGGGGATGCTCATGCCGCTGGATCAGAGGCGAGTCTGCGCAGCTGCTCCAGCGTGTTGCTGAAGTTGGAGCTCTGCGTTGTGTCCTGCTGAACAAACCGATCAATCTTAGGCTTGGCGAGAATCGCTCGGTCTAGAGCAGGATCACCGCCCTTCTTGTAGGCGCCGAGCGAGATCACGTCACGCTGGGCCTCATACAGTGCAAGCTGGTTGCGCACTTTGCCAGCATCGCTCAGATGCGCTGCACTCACGACCTTCGGCATCACCCGTGAAAGCGAGTTGGAGACATCGACGGCAGGATAATGTCCGCGAGCCGCAAGCTCTCGGTCCAAAATGATATGGCCGTCGAGGATCCCGCGCACCTCGTCCGAAATGGGCTCATCCATGTCGCCGCCTTCCACCAACACGGTGTAAATAGCAGAAATCGAGCCCTTTTCACCCTGGCCGCTCCGTTCAAGCAGGCGTGGCAACATAGCGAAAACGCTCGGCGGAAATCCTCTCCGAGCAGGAGGCTCACCTGCTGCGAGGCCAATCTCGCGCTGCGCGCGCGCTACGCGCGTTATGGAATCGACGAGCAAAAGAACGCTCTTGCCCCCATCGCGAAAGAACTCGGCGAGCGCGGTCGCCACCTGTGCTGCACGGAGGCGTTCGATGGCTGGCGCATCACTGGTAGCCACGACCACGATGGCTCGCTTTCGTCCTTCGTCACCCAGACAGTGTTCCAGAAACTCCCCAACCTCACGTCCGCGTTCGCCAACGAGAGCCACGATAATCACGTCCGCGCTCGTGCCGCGCGCGATCGCGCCAAGCAATAGACTCTTGCCAACACCTGAGCCCGCGAACAGCCCCACGCGTTGCCCAACACCGAGCGTGATGAGGCCGTCGATAACGCGAACGCCCGTGTACAATGCTGTGTTGACCGGCTGCCGGCGCAAGGCATTCGGGGGGGCGCGATCAACGGGAACGGGCGTCAGGTGCGGTGGGAGAGCAGAACCATCGAGTGGTTGCCCCAGGCCATTTAGGACTTTGCCGAGCAATGCCTCGCCCGCCTGAACCATCAGCCCCTGCCCGGTTGCTTCCACTTCATCATCAATGCCAATTCCCGCAACATCGCCGATCGGTAGCGTGATCGCCGTCCCTGCATCAAAGCCAACGATTTCGGCGAGGAGCGTGCCGCTCGTGCGACGAATCACCACCACGTCGCCCATCCGTGCGCCGGGCAAGGCGATCCGAACTGTCATCCCGGTCACGCCCACGACCCGCCCCTGAGCTCTCAGAGCTTGGGACTCTGCAAGTTTGGTTCGTAGGAGTTCAAGATCCACCATGCTGATAAATTAGCGGTAACCTGCCGGGCCCAGCCCAGCAAGTCCGGAGCGGGGAGCGCCGCCACACGCCCGCACGTCAACCCGTGGACCCCGCCACCAACTCCCACCAGGGCAAGCTTGCTTTGCCGCGCTGTCTGGTGAGACCCTGTGTGCCGTGCAATCAGTATCAAGTGTCTTTGGGGCTTTAACTCTTGGCCTAGTATTTTCAGGTTGCGGGGCTTCCTTGCAAGCTGAGAGTACGGCAAACGTAGAAATTGCGACTGAACAGGGGGATCAGAGTGAAGGTGCCGCAGCGCGGCGTTTCGGTGAGGCACAAGCAGAGGTGTTAGCCAGCGATCCTCAAGCGGGAGACGCCCAAGCTGTGTCGCCTCCTGGGACGGCTCTGCTTGGCGCTCGCCACGACCTCAAGCTCGGCGAGGGAGGGAAAAGGATCAGGTGCGCATGCGTGATGGCGGCTCTTGGTCAAGCGTCTGATCCAGCGTTCGTTTGGTCTTCGGAAACCGCAAAGACGGATCCCAATCTTCAGCTCACGCTGGCCCTGAGTTTTGAAGGCAGCAAGTGTGAAGGCGAGCCCGCAGCAAGCCTCGGAGCTTCGTATTGGGGGTTTCGTTGGGATGGATCCGATCTCATCGTGCTCCTGGAATCGGCGAGCTCTGGGAAGCCCATCACGAGCGGTGCGGTGTTGCCGCGGCCGACAGGAAACGGGCAGGTCTACTTGGCGCCAATCGATCCGCAGTTACCGTACGGTAAAGCGTTAAACGGTAGCGGCGAGCGCTGCAAGTTGGGTAATCCCGGTGCACCCCAACCGAGGCGGGAATAGGGCCCGCCGTGAAGTATCGATACCTAGGCAAAACTGGGCTTTCTGTCTCGCGCGTGTGCTTGAGCACGATGACATTTGGGTAGGGGGGTGCGGCTGCGAGGAAGCCTATTCGGATGGCCACCTCCGTGATTGCCGGCGTGCGCACCGTGGAGCAAGTTCTAGAGCATTGTAAGGCTGGCACCTACGAACTCAAAGTGAGTGTTCGGCAGGAGTTAGAGGAACTTGCAGCGTTTGATGCGGGCTATCCGGCCGATTGGATCGCTCTGAATGGGGCGCCTAAGTTCGAGGATGTTGAAGGCTGAAGCGCAAGACTCGCTTGTGCTAGAGTATCGCGTGAGCATGTGTCGAGTTTTGAGCTGGAGTTGGTTGGCGGGCGGGATTGTCCTGTCAGCCTCCAGCTGCTCCGGCAAGGATGAGGCCGCGCTTGGGCCGAGCGGCAAGCTGGGTGGTGCGTTGGGAAGCGGGGGAATAGCCGCTGGAATGACAGGTGGCGGTGGCGTTTTGACTACCGGTGGTCTGGGCGCGCTCGGTCTGGGTGGGCAGGCGCGTGGGTTGGGTGGCGCTCCGAACAGCGCTGGTGCCTCGGGTCAGTCAGGTGCATCACAGGCAGGTGCCGCGGGCGCGGCGGGCGCAGCGGGCGGCAGCTCCGAAATGATAGCCGGAGATGGCACGTGTTCCTCAGCGGCGGGGTGTTTTCTGAGTTGTGCTGTCGCAACACCCCAAGCCTGTCGTCACAACTGCAACCTCCAGTCCATCTGCAACGAGAGTTGTGAAAAGGGGGCTTGCGCGAGCACATGCCAGGGGAGCGCCACGTGCTCCATGGGTTGTTCCGGTGGAGGCTGCGCGGTGGAGTGCACAGACGCGTCACATTGCACGGCGAGCTGCACGGGCGGAGGCTGTCAGATGGCTTGCAAGGACAGTGCGACGTGTACCTTCAATTGCCCAGCTGGTAATTGCGTGTTCACCTGCGCCGATCCCGGTCGCTGCACCACTACTTGTAGCGCCGACCCGGCCAAGAAGTGCACGGGTCCCTGAGCGATTTCCGAGAGTTTAAGTCGAGAATAGGCGACGCCGATGGATTTTGACCCCTCAATCAGTGTTGCAGGCCTGTTCGTCGGCTTCGTCGTGGGCCTCACAGGAATGGGGGGTGGTGCCTTGATGACACCGCTCCTAGTGTTGCTGTTCAACATTCACCCGCTGGCTGCAGTCTCGAGCGATTTGGTGGCCTCCTTGATCATGAAGCCGGTCGGCGCAGCCGTGCACATGAAGCAGGGGAAAGTGCACTTTGGCCTTGTGCGTTGGCTGCTGATCGGAGCTGTTCCCACCGCGTTTGCTGGCGCCTGGCTGGCTAACAAGTTGGCGCGCGGACATGACGTCGAGAATGCGCTCAAGATTGCGCTAGGTGTCGCGCTGCTCGTCGCGGTAGCCGCTCTCACCGTGAAGACACTGCTTGCCTACTGGCGTCGTGAGAGCTCAGAGGGCGCAGAGCAGCCACTCAACGTGCGTCCGCTGGCTACACTCATGGTTGGCCTAGTTGGTGGCACGGTCGTAGGGGTTACGTCGGTGGGCTCGGGCTCGCTCATGATGGTTTTACTGCTCTTGCTCTATCCGCGGCTGAAGGCGTCGGAGCTCGTTGGTACCGACTTGGTGCAGGCTGTTCCGTTGGTGGGAGCAGCAGCGCTTGGGCATATCTTATTCGGAGATGTTCGGCTGGGCCTCACCGTCTCACTCATCGTCGGCGCCTTGCCAGGTGTGTACTTTGGCGCCCGGCTCTCGGCTCGTGCCCCAGACCACTTCATTCGGCCGCCTTTGATGACCGTACTGTTGGCTTCGGGCCTGAAGCTGTTGGGTGTCGCGACCACGCCCGTGGTGTTCGCCTCGGTAGGCGCGCTCGTGGCGCTGGCGCTGCTTGCCGCTGCTTCCCGACGTCGAGAGTTACCGGCTGAAGCTTCGATAAGCATGGCCTCGCCTGACCAACTACTGCCGGATCGCAGCGCCTAGGAGCGGCTGGAAGCGCTCGAAGCTAGCCTCGGCTAGGCCGAAGCCAAATCTTCATGTTACCTTTTTAGGTTCATGGCTCGACGAACTTTCGCGATCGGCGACATCCACGGTGAGACAGGGCACCTCTTTAAGCTCCTGGCCTGCCTTCCCAAGTTAACATCAGAGGATACGATCGTTTTCCTGGGCGACTATGTTGATCGGGGTCCCAATTCCGCGCAGGTCGTTGATTACATCCGGAATCTTCCCGCGCAGACGCCTGCCAAGGTGGTCGCACTTCGGGGTAACCATGAAGATGCCTGGCTCCGGGTAGTAGAGAAAGGGTGGGATGAGTTCGTCCTACCGCCGGGCAATGGCTGCCTCGCAGCGTACCGATCGTTTGTGGGTGGGTCGGTTCCCGCTGAAAATGAGAAACCACGGGCGGATGAGGAGATGATGTTGCGCACGGGGCAGTTCTTTCCCGATGAAGTGGTGGATTGGTTTCAAAGCCTTCCCTATTGGTATGAGGACGAATTCGCAATTTACGTCCACGCTGGGCTGCCGCGCAGCGAGACTGGCTTCTACCATCCGAGTGAGGCGCCCCAGCCGCTCTCGCTGCTCTGGATGCGAGATCAACACTTCTTCGCAAACTATCGAGGTAAGCGCGTGGTGTTTGGCCACACGCGCACTGAGTGTCTTCCACAGGAATTGTCCGGGTACACACCAGAAGATCCTACGGATCTCTGGGCTGGCGAAAATGTGGTTGGCATCGACACCGGTTGTGGCAGCGGTGGCTTCCTGACAGCTTTCGAGTTGCCCAGCCTCAACGTGTACGAGTCGCGCTAGCAGGTTTTCAGCTCGGGTGTGCCGGCTCCTCGCCACTGACAGTTCCACGCCGCAATTGCTTCAGAGAACTCACTGAACACAGCAGGATGAAGGGGCCCGCAATGACTCCCAAAGAGAGCAAGCGGCTTCCTAGGCTGGGCTCGATCCATCCTGCAATTAGGCCCAGCAGGGGGCCGATCGCAAAACCCAATCCAATCAGGCCTTCGTGTGCGCCGCCCGCATCAACAGCCGCATTCCGAACCACCAGTGCGTAGAGCAGTGCGGAATAATAGGTCAGCGCGGAGGCGAGCCCAAAGATCGTCTCACCCAAAAGCGCGATGCCCAGGTTAGGCGCAAAGAGAGACAGGCCAAATCCCAACGGCAGCGCCAGGACCACACTGGCAAGCAACACTGGCTTACCCTGCCAGGCCGTGAAGAGCCCGAGACTTGCGAAGGTGAGTACTCGCACAACGTCCAACCACGAAGCTGCCAGCGTAGCCCCTTGTACACTCAAACCAAGATTGGTGAAGACGTCCGGCATGAGTGGTGCCATCAGAAAGAGCAACGAATAGGAAGCCAGCATCGTCCAGCGGCTTGAAACCAGAAGGGCAGAAAAGCGTGCCAAGACCGCAGGGCTAGGACGTGCCGGGTGGTCCGCTTCGAGATGCTGAGGTTTCTTGGGAAAAAGGAAGAGCAATAAAAGCCCTACCACGTTGAGCGCCGCCGCCAAGACGAACAGCGCGGAAGGCTGCTTCGACGCAATCAACGGTCCACTCACGGCGAGCCCGAGCGGCACACTGAGCGCCCAGCTGACGTTGAAGTAGCCCACCAATCGAAACATCACATCGGGTGTTCTGCCCGCGCTCACAAACGTTTCCACGAGCGGCCACTTCATGCCTTGCAAGAGGGCGATGAAGGGAAAAAAAGCCACTATCGCAAACGCCGTCGGCCGATAGGCAAGCGTCAGATGGGCTCCTAACAACACGAGCAAATTGATAAAGAGGACTCTGCGTTCGCCCAATGCATCGGCCAAACGCTGGCTAACGAGAGCCCCGATGACGTACGCAACGCCAAACGAGAACGCGAGACTCAGGTTCTCTCCACGAGAGAAACCGAAACGGGAATGGGTGTAGAAGTAGAGCCCACGTTCCAGCAAAATCGTTCCCAGGCTCTCCACGAAAGTGAGCAAGAGAATGCCAACGAGTGCCCGCGACGGGCGTTCATGGGTTTGAGTCACGAGTGTTCTTTCAAGCCACACGCAGGGCAATCGCGTGTTTCATGAAAGGCGGCTCTTGTAGTCCGCATAACCAAAACGCCGGATCACGCGGAGCTCTCCAGCCTTTGGCCCCGCGAGTGTAATGGAAGGCAGTCTCACTCCATTGAAGGTGGTGGTCTTCACCATGCTGTAGTGCGCCATATCCGTGAACACCAACCGATCGCCGATCTGAAGCGGCTCAGCGAAGGAGTAATCGCCAATGATGTCTCCTGCCAGACAGGTGAGGCCGCCCAAGCGATAGCGGTGCGCGGCTTGCTCAGGCTCAAAAGCACCCAGAATTTCAGGGCGATAGGGCATTTCGATCACATCGGGCATGTGTGCATTCGCCGATGTATCCAACAGTGCAATTTTTCCACCGTTATCGATGATGTCAAGCACCTCCGCCACGAGGTAACCGGTGTTGAGTGCCACCGCTTCGCCTGGCTCCAGGTAGACTTGAACCTGGTGTTTCTGTTGGAAGTTTTGAATCAATCGTTCCAGCAGCGGAACATTGTAGTCAGCTCGCGTGATGTGATGCCCACCTCCAAAATTAATCCACTTCATTGAGCGGAGCACACTTTTGCACTTGTCCTCGAAAACAGACAACGTTCGTTCGAGAGCATCAGCGTTGCTTTGGCAAAGAGCATGAAAATGCAGGCCCTGGATCCCGGAGAGGTCCGTCTTCAAGAGTGCTTCCGCCGTGGTGCCCAAGCGCGAGCGGCGCGCGCAAGGGTCGTACATTTCGACGTGCACTTCTGAGTGCTCTGGATTCACGCGGATCCCAGCTTCAACGTTGCCGGCCCGCAGCACCTGGTCCTTGAAGCGCGCCCACTGCTCGGCGGAGTTGAACACAATGTGATCGGCGAGCGTCAAGAGTTCAGCGATGTGAGCTTCGGAATAGGCGGGTGCGTAGGCGTGCACTTCGCCCTTGAATTCCTCGCGTCCAAGCCGGGCTTCATCCACCGAACTGGCAGCAATCCCCTTTAAATAGCTCATGATGAGCGGTGCCGCGCTAAACAGAGCGAAGCCTTTCAGTGCCAAGAGGATCTTGGCGCCCGTGCGATCCTGGACCCCTCCCAGGATCTTCAGATTGCGCTCCAAGAGGCCAAGATCGCAGACAAAACTTGGGCTCTCAATTTCCCGAGGATCGAAGCTCAGCATTCTTTCACATGCCAGGGTAAGCCTGAAACGGCGAGCTTCTCCAAAAACGGCACGGGATCGAGCTGCTCAATGTTGAACACGCCGGCACCCTTCCACTGGCCTGTCACCATCATCGTGGCGCCGACGACTGCCGGCACTCCTGTGGTATAAGAGATAGCCTGGGAACGCACCTCGCGGTAGCACTCCGCGTGGTCGCAGACATTGTAGATGAACACTTTGCGCGGCTTGCCATCCTTGACGCCTTCGATCAAACAGCCGATGCAGGTCTTGCCGGTGTAGGTTTTCGCAAGCGAAGCCGGATCCGGAAGGAGTGCTTTCAAGAATTGAATCGGCACAATCTTTTGGCCGTTGAAGTCAATCGGTTCGATGCCGGTGATCCCTACGTTTTGCAGGACTTTCAGGTGGGTGAGGTAGCTCTCGCCGAAGGTCATCCAGAAGCGAATTCGCTTCAGGCCACGGATGTTCTGAACCAAGGATTCGAGTTCCTCGTGATAGAGTAAGAACGCTTTGCGCTCGCCCACTTCGGGGAAATCGAACACCATGCTCTCGGAAAGCGGATCCGTTTCCTTCCACTCGCCGTTTTCCCAATAGCGACCGCGCTGGGTGATCTCACGGATATTGATTTCAGGATTGAAGTTCGTCGCAAACGGCTTGCCGTGATCGCCAGCATTGCAATCTAAAATGTCCACCGTGTGGATCTCATCGAACAGTTCCTTCTGCGCGTAGGCACAGAAAACGTTCGTCACACCCGGATCGAAACCTGAGCCCAAGAGCGCCATGCGGCCTGCTTTCTTGAAGCGGTCTTGGTAGGCCCACTGCCACTTGTATTCGAACTTGGCAACGTCGCGGGGCTCGTAGTTGGCCGTATCCAGGTAGTCGACGCCGGCTTCCAAGCAGGCGTCCATGATCGTGAGATCCTGATACGGTAGAGCGACGTTCAGCACGAGGTCTGGTTTGAAATCCCGGATGAGCTTCACCGTCTCCGGCACATTGTCGGCGTCCACCCGCGCGGTTTGAATGGTGCGCCCATGCAGTTCCTGGATTTGAGCGGCAATCTCCACACAGCGCGCGTGCGTCCGGCTCGCCAAAAGCACTTCGCTGAAAACATCCTTGGCCAGCGCGCACTTGTGAGCCACGACGCTGCCAACACCACCTGCACCGATAATCAGAACCTTGCTCATGTGGCTCTCGTTTGCTGAAATTCTCGCCCAAATTCAAGGTGTCTCGGCACTTTGCCCGGTAACGCACCTCCCTTTTCGGGGCAACCAATTGACCAGCAGCCAGCCGAGTAGGCGTTTCGGGAGCCCTGGGCTCGCTAGCCAACGTGACAGCTTCGTGTCCAGCCTTGGATTTTTGCTGGCAGGGGCGGCCTGACTTCAGACAAGATAGCGCGGTGACGCTCAGTATTTCGGCGCAGGAACTGCTTGAACGCTACGAGGTATTCCTGCTGGACGCGTACGGGGTCTTGGTCAGCACCGAGCGTGCGCTGCCCGGCGCGGCAGACTTCTTGGAGGCAATCCGCGCACGGCGGAAACGCTTCTTGGTGGTCACCAATGATGCGTCGCGCTCGGCGGCAACCATTGCCAAGCGCCAGCAGGGGTTCGGGCTCTCAGTTGAAGCGTCGCAAGTGGTCACATCAGGTTCACTCTTATCCGGATATTTCCAGCGTAAGAATTTAGTTGGTGCGCCAACCATCGTGCTCGGCACAGGCGAGTCCAATGATTACGTGCGTGAAGCGGGCGGTGTGGTGGTCCCCGCAACTGAGGAAACAGCTCAGGTGATCGCCGTATGCGATGACGCGGGCTACGATTTGCGGCTCGCCATTGATGATGTGATCACGGTGCTATTTCGTCGACTGGATCGTGGCCAAACGTGTGAACTCGTGGTTCCGAATCCGGATCTACTCTACCTGCGAGGCGAGCAAGCGTATGGGATCACAAGCGGTTCGGTCGCGCTGATCATCGAGGCCGCCCTCAAGTTACGGTATCCTAGGCATTCGCTCAGTTTCGAGCGCTTGGGGAAGCCGCATACCCCGATGTACGCTGAGGCCGTGGCCCGGAGTGGTGCTTCGGACCTGTCGCATGTGGTGATGGTCGGGGATCAACTCGTGACGGACATCCTGGGGGCCGTGAATTTCGGCATCGATTCGGTGTTGGTGGGTACCGGGATCACACGCTTGGATGAGCTCAATGATTCCAAGATTCAGCCCACGTTCTCAATGGCAGATCTCAGCTTAGCATCCGACTAATTGCCGCCTGAGAGAGTGGACATGGGCGCCGAGCGCCTGTGAGAGCGGACAAGGACGCTGAGTGCCTGTGAGTTAAGCATGAGATGGTAAGCATGCTTACTATTTGGGAGCGTGCGTGGGGGCTTCCCGCCGATTCCGATTCCGATTCCGATTCCGAATCGCCGCGTGTTCGCGGCGTTCACTTCGACTCTTGCTTCGTCCAGCTGTCTTTCAGCGTGATCGTGCGATTGAACACGGGGGCTGCCGAAGTGCTGTCGAGATCGGCACAAAAATAACCGACGCGTTCGAATTGCACAGGCTCACCTGGCTTCAGCTGAGCCAGCCTAGGCTCTAGCTTGCAGCCCTTGAGCACGATCTTCGAATTGGGATTCAAGTGCTTGAGGAAGCCGTCTTCCCCATCGGCGGCTATAGGATTTTCTGCCAAAAATAGCCGATCATAGAGGCGAACTTCAGCGTCCAGAGCGTGCTTGGCCGAGACCCAATGCAGGGTGCCGCGAACCTTGCGCCCGTCTTTCGGGGCGCCCCCGCGCGAATCAGGGTCCCAGGTGCAGCGCAACTCGGTGACGTTGCCGTCGGCATCCTTGATGGCTTGATGGCACTTGATGAGGCAGGCGTAGCGCAGCCGCACTTCGCCGCCGATCGACAGGCGGAACCATTTCTTGGGGGCTTCCTCGAGGAAATCCTCACGGTCGATATACAGCTCGCGGCAGAAAGTAACTTTTCGTGTCCCCCGTTCGGTGTGGTCGGGGTGATTCACGGCCTCGAATTCTTCGCTCTCGCCCTCGGGATAGTTTTCGATCACCACCTTGATCGGATCTAAAACCGCCATCACGCGCGAGCTGCGCGCATTCAGATCTTCGCGCAGCTCATACTCCAAAAGCGACACATCGACCACACCATCTCGCTTCGAAATACCCACGCGTTCCATGAAGCCGCGAATGGCCTCAGGCGTGTAACCGCCGCGCCGTAAACCTGCCAAGGTGGGCATGCGCGGATCATCCCAGCCGTTCACCACGCCATCGCGCACCAGGCGCTGCAGGTGGCGCTTGCTGAGGATGGTGTAGGTCAACTTGAGTCGGCCAAATTCGATCTGGCGCGGCCGAGGGTCCAGCGCCAATTCTCCTACAAACCAGTCGTAAAGTGGGCGGTGATCCTCAAATTCGAGCGTGCAGAGCGAATGCGTGATCTGCTCAATGGCATCGGAAAGACCATGTTGAAAGTCGTACATCGGGTAGATGCACCACTTATTTCCGGTGCGGTGATGCGCCACGTGCCGGATCCGGTACATGAGCGGATCGCGCAGGTTGAGGTTCGGTGATTGCATGTCGATCTTCGCGCGCAACACATGA